>ERZ842401.1763-NODE-1763-length-30100-cov-5.606990_pt1 | contig 30100 bp, 21 predicted proteins | sample MGYA00521270_ERZ842401 | MGnify/ENA primary metagenome ERZ842401 (study PRJEB31892, sample SAMEA3878208) | bioreactor metagenome | biome: Moose rumen | place: Sweden | collected 2011-10 | study: EMG produced TPA metagenomics assembly of the PRJEB12797 data set... | reverse complement strand
CCATCGTTGGTGGACTCGGTGGTGCAGTTGCAGAAGTGCTTAGTGAAAAATGCCCTACAAAACTTACACGTATTGGTATTAATGATGTATTTGGCGAATCTGGACCTGCAAAGGAATTATTACATAAGTATGAGCTTGATGCAGAGGGAATCTGCAGGCAGGTAAAAGCGTTTCTGAACTGATCATTTTTGTCGGTCGTGTATTTTATATGTATACGGCCGGAGCAAAAGCCTGACTTACGAGGTATGTATGGATTATCGCAAGGAGTATGAAAAATGGTGCAGCGCACCATATATAGATGACCGGACAAAGGAGGAGCTGCTGGCTCTTTCCGATGAAAAGGAGATCGAGGACCGCTTTTATCGAAATCTGGAATTTGGTACAGGTGGACTCCGCGGAGTCATAGGTGCGGGTACGAACCGGATGAATATATACACTGTGAGACTTGCTACCCAGGGACTGGCGGATTATATTCTCGCCTGCAATGGAGCGGACAGGGGAGTGGTTATAGCCTATGATTCAAGGCGTATGTCTCCCGAGTTTTCCAGAGAGGCGGCGCTGGTGCTGAACGCAAACGGGATAAAGACCTACAGATTTGAGAGTCTGCGTCCCACTCCCGAGCTGTCATTTGCAGTACGTGAGCTTAAATGTATCGCCGGTATAGTAGTGACGGCAAGCCATAATCCCAGAGAGTACAACGGCTACAAGGTATACTGGGAGGATGGCGCACAGATCACTCCGCCACATGACAAAAATATACTTGAGGCAGTGGCAGCAGTGACCGATATCTCACAGGTGAAGGTGATGTCAAAGGCAGAGGCCAGAAAGGCCGGGCTGTACAAGGACATAGGTGAAAAGATAGACGATGCCTATATCCGTGAAGTGAAAAAGCAGTCCATACATCCCGACGTGATACGTGAGATGGCAGGTGACTTTACCATAGTATATACCCCGTTCAATGGTACCGGTAATAAGCCGGTCCGACGTATATTAAAGGAGCTGGGCTTTGAAAAGGTCCATGTGGTCAGGGAGCAGGAGGCGCCGGATGGCGAGTTTCCAACCCTGCCATACCCGAATCCCGAGGCTCCCGAGGCATGGGAGCTGGCACTTTCGCTGGCCAAAAAGGTGGATGCGGACATTGTGCTTGCTACGGATCCTGATGCGGACCGGTTGGGAGTGTATTGCAAGGGTCCCGGGGATGGTGAGTATATCCCGTTTACAGGAAATATGTCCGGCATGATCATTGCCGAGTACATACTGAGCCAGCTGGACGACATGGGTGTCATGCCCACCCACCCTGCGCTGGTAGAGACCATCGTGACTACCGACATGGCAAAGCCGGTCGCTAAAAACTATGGTGTGGACATAGTTGAGGTGCTTACCGGATTTAAGTATATCGGTGAGCAGATCAGACTGTTTGAGGAAAATCAGACCTATCACTATATCTTTGGCCTGGAGGAGAGCTATGGCTGTCTGGCAGGCACCTATGCCAGAGACAAGGACGCATGTGTCGCAGTGATGCTTCTTTGCGAGGCGGCAGCCTTTTATAAGCAGCGGGGATGGACGCTCTGGGATGCCATGTGCGATATGTATGAGAGGTACGGATATTTCAGAGAGGGATTATATACCCTGACACTGTCCGGCAAAGACGGAGAAGTCAAACGGAATGAGATGATGGATACCGCGAGAAACAATCCGCCTGTGATGCTGGCAGGCAAAAAGGTTATCGCCGTACGGGATTATCTGTCGGATGTTCGCAGGGAGACGGAAAGCGGATCCGAGTCATTTACCGGACTGCCCAGATCCAACGTGCTCTACTATGAGCTGGAGGATGACTTCTGGTGCTGCATACGCCCGTCGGGTACTGAGCCGAAGATCAAATATTATTTTGGTGTAAAGGGAAAGGATCTCGCTGATGCTGACAGACTTCTGCAGATGATGCAGGAGGAAGTCATAGAGATTGGAGGGGAGAGATGAGAAAACCCACACAAAAAGGTGTTATATGTCTGCTTTTTTCATTGACCTTTTTTGGAATGATGGCATCAGTGGATGCCAATGCCGCCACCAGATATGATGTGACGATCGACGGTCCCTCTCCGGTGAGCGGATCGGATACGGAGCCTGACTACTATGGTGTGCAAAAGCTTTTAAATCAGATCAACGGCATCTCGGAAGAGGTCATAGTATATTTTCCGGCAGGCACATACTATCTGCCACAGGCACTTCGTGTCTATTCAAATACCCACATTATTTTAGATGACAATGCCACGCTGGTGCGTATAGATGATGGAGTGAACAAAAATATTATTCATAATGTGGATGCCAACGGAGCTATGGATCAGACCGGCGGATATGAGATGTCTGAAAATATCACTATCGAGGGCGGCATATTTGACGGCGGAGATGTATCAGGTGCCACAAAGGCGGCGGATCTTGTCCGTATAGATCATGCAAAAAATGTTACAATAAAAAACTGTACTTTTCAAAATGTCTATGACTGCCACCATCTTGAATTGATCGGTGTAAAAAAAGCTGTCGTTTCAGGGTGCACATTTAAAAATTTTATTTATCGTAGAGGAGAAGAGAGTAACTATATGCTGGCGCGCGAGGCATTGCAGCTTGAAACGGCATGGACGGACGACATAAATGATCCGAGTAAAGCATGGGCAAAGGGATCGGTGATCGATGGTACTTCATGTAAGTCGGTAAAGGTGACCGGCTGCACCTTTGATAATATTCCCTGCTGTGTGGGACAGCACCATTTTTCCGAAGATGGAAATTATCGTAATGAAGATATAGAGATAAGCAATAATACCCTCACATATAAGTCTTCCATAAAAAATGGAAAGACCGCCATCACCTGTTGTGGGATGGACAGATTAAAGGTTTTTGGAAATGTCATTGACGGAGACTACAAGTTTATGATGCATGTTGACGAAGCAGATGATGTTTTGATCCAGAACAACAAACTGTCAAACGGATACCAGAACGGGATCATGGTGGATGGCGGAACTTTGATCAACATAAAAAACAACACCATAAAGAAATTTAAAAAGAGCGGTATCTCCGTACTTGGCGGAAGCGTAGGCAGCGGCAAAAACAAAAAGAAGGGGATCACCGGAAATACAATTTCGGATTGTAAACTGAATGGTATCACCATCAGCGACAGCTGCAAGGTGTCGAGTATTTCCAAAAACAAAATAAAAAAGATCAAAGGAAATGGCATCTCCATGTCAGGAAAAGCAAAGGTGGTATGGGTTCAGAAAAACACCATCAAAAACTATGGTGGGCGAGATATATACAATGGTCTTGGTTCAAAGGTAAAAATCAGCTGACAGATAGCTTTAGGTGTAAATGATATTATGAAGTGTGTTATTCTGGCAGGAGGAGCCGGAGATCGGCTCTGGCCCCTGTCACGTAAAAATGATCCCAAGCAGTTTATCAGGTTCGGGAGAGAGACATCTATTTTTCAGGATACGATTACGAGAAACCTGTCGCTGTGTGACGGGTTTCTTATTGTGACCAATCGGGACTATCGCAGCACGGTAGAAAACCAGATGATGATGTTTCAGGGGATCGACTATCAGGTGATTTTAGAGGAAGAGGGTCACGGCACAGCTGCGGCAGTGGCTCTTTCTGTTCTCTCGTTTTCCGAGGATGATGAGATACTGATCATGCCCTCTGATCTTATGATATCTGGGGATAATTATTCCGAGATCATATATGAGGGTAGGAGATTATGCAAGGACGGACGGATGATACTCTTTGGCATCACTCCCAAGACCCCTAAAAAGAGTTATGGCTACATCAGACACGAGGATACGAAGGTGCTGCAGTTTCTGGAAAAGCCCTCGATCGAGCTGGCGGAAAAGATTTTCTCGGACAGGGATGTGTACTGGAACTCGGGTATGATTCTTTCTAATGTGGGGGTCATGCAGGAGGAACTGAAAAAACATGCTCCGGAGTATTGCCGCAGGATGAGACCCATATTTGATCAGGGGGAGATCGTTGATGCGCATACTACATTTTTTTCCAAAGAGCTTTATACGGATATACAAAAATACAGTATCGAGCGCCTGCTACTTGAGGGCAGCGACAGGCTCTCGGTAGTCAGGCTGAAATGTGAGTGGAGCGACATATCGGATTTTTCCGCGGTAGAGCATATTATCGACAATACTGCCGGCATGAGACCGATTTTAAACGATGCCGATAGCGTGTCGGTCATAAATACGGACAATGACAGGCTGGTGGTGGTAAACGGAATCAGTTATGCCTATGTGATAAACACGCCTGATGTGACATACATTACCGACAGGCGCAAGGCAAATAATATAAAGGACATCATGAGAGAGCGGGAAAAGGACTATCAGGAGTATTTCCGTGAGTCGCCGCTGGTGATGCGTACTTGGGGTACGAGAGAGGTGATCCACCGCGAGGCGGGGTACAGGGTTCGAAAGATCGTTATCTATCCGGGAGGCTCTATTTCCCGTCATACCCATGAAAAGAGAAACGAAAACTACTCTGTAGTGAGCGGTATACTGTCGGTAGAGTTAGCTGACCGGACGGTGAAACTCTCACAGGGGGATGGAATCAATATTTTACCCGGCACAGTACACAGAGTATACAACGGAACCGACTCTCTGGTAGTGGCTATCGAGGTGGATACCGGAGCCGAGATCGAGGAGCAGGACATGGTGTATTCCGATTCGGAAAGTCACTCCGAGCTGCCATCACTGTACCGGCTACATCCCGCATACAAGGATTATCTCTGGGGCGGCAGCAGGCTAAAGGAAATCTATAAAAAGGATACCCCCTATGAGATCACTGCTGAGTCGTGGGAGCTGTCGGCTCATCATGACGGACCTTCGTCGATCGTAGGCGGTGAATACGACGGAAAGAGATTTGATGAGTTTGTCCGGGAGCATGAGGAGGTCTTGGGCTGGAAGAGCCAGAGCATGGATCGATTTCCGATACTCATAAAATTTATCGATGCGAAAAACCGACTTTCCATACAGATACATCCTGATGACGACTATGCCTATGTAAATGAGGGTGAGTTTGGTAAAAATGAAGTCTGGTATGTGATGGATGCCGAACCGGGCGCCACTTTGTACTGTGGACTAAAGGAGCCGACTACAGTGGAGGAGCTTCGCAGGAGACTCTCGGATGGTACGGTCACCGAGCTTTTAAACGAAGTAGGAGTAAAGCGGGGGGATGTGATTTTTATCCCGACGGGCACTATTCATGCAATAGGAGCCGGAGTATTTGTATGCGAGATACAGCAGTCGTCAAACAGCACTTACAGGCTCTATGACTATGATCGTCTGGACAAGGACGGACACAAGCGGCCGCTGCATATAGAAAAGGCACTGGATGTGGTGGACACCGAGCCGTATGTAAAAAACGCTTATGGCTACACGGAGCCTATGTCGGACTTTGAGGGCAACACCGCCCAGACTCTCTGCAGGTGCAAGTATTTTGAATCGGTTAAGTATGAGATCCATGGAGAGATGCAGCTGAAGATGGATGATGCGTCCTTTTTGTCACTGGTGATCCTGTCCGGGAGCGGGAAGGTATACACCGGGGATGAGCGTATAGATTTCAGGCCGGGAGACAGTATATTTATCTCCGCAGGCAGGAAGGTAGTGCATATTCAGGGCGGATGTGAGCTCATAGCTACGCATATATAGTTTGCCATAGGTATGAAATTCGGAGGTGGATGAAGATGAGCAGGATATATGGGGTGATAATGGCAGGTGGAGGAGGAACCAGATTCTGGCCGCTGTCGAGACATACCATGCCAAAGCAGCTTTTAAATCTGAGCGGCAAGGATCGTATGATAAATGAGACGGTGGACCGTCTTGCAGCCATTGCCGATAAAAAGGATATTTTTATAGTGACAAATGTGGATCAGGTTCCGGCTATGCAGGCGGCAGTGACCGTGACCGGACGTGTGGCGGCAGACCATATTCTGGCGGAGCCGGCTGCGAGAAATACAGCGGCTTGTATAGGCTATGCGGCTATGGAGATCATTAAAAAATATGGTGACGGTATTATGGCGGTCTTTCCGTCGGATCATTTTATCAGAGACCAGAAGGCGTTTGAAGAGGTTCTTCGATATGCCTGTGATGTGGCTGATAGAGATGATTGTCTGGTGACTTTGGGGATCGCGCCTACCTTTGCGTGTACAGGATACGGCTATATAAAATTTGAAAAGTCAGGGACAGAGGGACTTTGCGCCTGCCCCGTTTTAGAGTTTAAAGAAAAACCGGATGCGGACACCGCGGAAAAATATGTTAAGAGCGGCGCATACGCTTGGAACAGCGGTATGTTTGTATGGAAGGCATCTGTGATCCTCTCACAGATGGAGGAGCTTTTGCCTGATGTATATGAATGCATAGAAAAGATCGGCGAAGCCATGGGCACGGCGGATGAAAAACGCATCATAAATGAGATTTATCCGAAGATTCCGTCCATATCCATTGATTACGGAGTTATGGAAAAAGCCTCTGACGTGAGGGTGATAGCTGCGGATATGGGCTGGAGTGATGTGGGCAGCTGGGACAACCTGGGTGAGATCTATGATGAGGATGAAGCTGGTAATGTCTTTGCGGGAGATCATCTGGATATTGATACTTCGGGCTGTATAACTTATTCCGAAAAGAGACTTATCACCACTATCGGCGTTTCGGATCTCATAGTGGTGGAGACAGAGGATGCGATTTTGGTATGTGACAAAAATCGCGCACAGGATGTAAAGCTGGCTGTGGAGGAGCTTAAGTCCCGGGGTCGGGATGAATTGCTGTAGAAAGTTTTGGGCAGGTGCGCCGGTGCCTGTCCTTTTTGAAGCAGGAGGAGCGTATGTTAGAAAATATCGAACCAAAGAGAGTATTTTATTATTTTGAGGAAATATCAAAGATACCGAGACCATCTTATCATGAAAAGGCTGTCAGTGACTATCTGGTGGGCTTTGCGGTAGAGCATGGTCTAACATATATACAGGATGAATTGTATAATGTGATCATGATCAGCCCCGCGACCCCCGGTTATGAGGACAAGCCTGCCATAGTGATCCAGGGACACATGGATATGGTCTGTGAAAAGACCTCGGACTGCAGTAAAGATATGGAGACAGAAGGGCTGGATCTCATACTGGACGGTGATATTTTATCCGCATGCGGGACAACTCTCGGCGGAGATGATGGTATCGCTGTGGCTTATGCGCTGGCGCTTTTGGAGGATGAGAGTCTGAAGCATCCCCGTCTGGAGGTTGTGATCACCGTGTCCGAGGAAGTTGGCATGGATGGTGCCAGAGGCATAGACGTATTGCCTCTGCAGGGCAGGATATTTTTAAATATCGACAGTGAGATGGAGGGTCAGTGTCTCGCCAGCTGTGCGGGGGGAGGCACACTTCATGCCGGCCTTCCGGTCACAAGAGAAGATTTCGACAAACCCCATGACATTTTTAAGGTAACTCTGGGTGGAGGAAAAGGCGGACATTCAGGAGATGAGATAGACAAAGGGCGTGTCAATACCACAGTCATGCTGGGCAGGGTATTACGCGAGATAAACAAAAGATATGGTGCAGGCTGGAGGCTCATTTCACTTATCGGAGGCTCAAAGGACAATGCCATACCCCGAGAGTCATCGGCTATTATTGCCGTGGAGGAGGTTGAGCAGCTAAAAAAGCTGATAGAAAAAACAGGAAGTGATATCTCTATGGAGTACAAAGCCACTGATGGCGAGCTGTATCTATTTGCGGAGGAAACCAAAACAGACCTGCTTCCCATGGATCCGGTCAGTACAGGAAAGGTCCTTATGATGCTTTCCGTGATGCCTAACGGTATCAGAAAGATGAGCAGTGAAATAGAGGGGCTGGTGGAGACCTCCCTTAATCTTGGGATCACAAAAACCGATGAATACAGGGTGGAATTCGGCTATTCGCTCAGAAGCTCGGTGGCTTCCGCCTATGACGCACTAAAGGAAAAACTCATATATATCGCGAATGAACTGGGCGCTCAGACAGAGGTAAATGGCGAATATCCTGCATGGGAGTATGTGTCCGACTCGCCTCTCAGGGAAAAGATGAAGGGGATATATTACGAGATGACTGGAAAGGAGCTAAAGGTCAAAGCTATCCATGCCGGCCTTGAGTGCGGGCTTTTTGCCGGGAAAATGCCGGGGCTGGATGCGGTATCCTTTGGTCCGGATATATGGGATATCCATACGCCTGACGAACACCTTTCGGTTTCTTCCGTGGCCAGGGTATATGATTTCATAAGAAAAATCATTGAGGAATTGTAATTTATGGGGTAAAATGTAAGGTGCGAGTCGGTTTTGGGTTCGCATTTATGTGGAAGGTTTTATTTGGTTAGGAGGTTTTTATGACGAGGATTGGTATTCTTACAAGCGGCGGTGACTGTCAGGCATTAAATGCTGCCATGCGCGGTGTGGTAAAGGGTCTGGCAAACAGTCTTGACAGCCTGGAGGTCTATGGTTTCTTCGATGGATACAAGGGTCTCATCTATGGCAACTACCGCCTTTTGACCAGCAATGATTTTTCCGGTATACTCACAAAGGGAGGTACTATTCTCGGATCCTCCCGTCAGCCCTTCAAGCTGATGCGTGAGCCTGATGAGAATGGCTTAAACAAGGTCGAGGCCATGAAGTCCAACTACTACAAGCTGAACTTAGACTGCCTGGTCATCCTGGGAGGAAATGGCACACAGAAGACTGCGAACCTGCTCCGCGAGGAGGGGCTGAACGTCATCCATCTTCCAAAGACTATTGATAATGATATTTACGGGACGGATGTTACCTTCGGTTTTTACAGTGCTATTGACGTGGCCTGTGATGCCATCGACCGCATCCATACTACGGCTGCTTCCCACAACCGCGTATTCATCGTGGAGGTTATGGGACACAAGGTGGGCTGGCTGACACTTTATGCCGGTATCGCCAGCGGCGCGGACATTATCCTGCTCCCCGAGATACCCTACAGCGAGAAGAAGATCATCGAGGCTGTAGAAAACAGACGTAAAGAGGGCAAAGGCTTTACAATACTTGCAGTAGCTGAGGGAGCGATCTCAAAAGAGGATGCGGCACTGTCCAAAAAGGATCTGAAGAAAAAGAGAGAAAAAGAAACTCATCCGTCTGCAGCTTACCGCGTGGCGCAGCTCATCGAGGAAAAGACCGGCTCCGAGGCGCGAGTTACCGTTCCCGGACATACCCAGCGCGGCGGCAGCCCCTGCCCGTATGACAGGGCGCTTTGCACACGTCTCGGATCGGCAGCAGCCAAGGCCATCATGGACAAGAAGTACGGCAACATGGTCGCCATGATAAACGGCGAGACCAAGCTCGTCCCTCTCGAGGAGGTGGCAGGGAAATTAAAGGCCGTCGATCCTGAGTGTAAGATGATAAAAGAGGCGAGAAGGATTGGGATTAGTTTTGGAAACTGATTACCACACATAGTACAGCTGGCTTAAACCCGCCATTTATAAGGCTTTAGAGTTCTTAAAAACTGAGAAAGTACCACACAGGTACCACAAATTTCAAAGGAACATTACGTGATTATACGTGATTTTTGGAATTTGGACACCTTCATATTCACCGATATCAAGGCTGTTTTCTGTAAAAGCAGGAAACAGCCTTTTTTTGTTTTTATTATCACTGATAGTAATAATCTGTTGGTTTTTCAGTAAAAATGGAGGAATTAAGCCTATGTGTAAAGTTATTGCGATAGCAAACCAGAAAGGTGGGGTGGGAAAGACCACTACTGCCGCAAACATGGCGATAGGTTTCGCTAAAAAAGGTAAGAAAACATTGTTGATAGACGCAGATGCCCAAGGTTCTCCGACAGCCAGTCTGGGTTATGATGAACCGGACAAACTGAAAGTAACCCTTGCAACTATCATGGAGCATATCATAAAAGAGGAAGTCTTTCAACCTTATGAGGGGATTTTGCATCATGAGGAATGCGTGGATCTGCTTCCGGCAAATATCGAATTGTCCGGGATGGAGCTTTCGTTGGTAAACATCATGAGCAGGGAGCTAATCCTGAAGGAGTATGTGACTTATATCTCGGATTTCTATGACTACATAATAATCGACTGTATGCCATCACTGGGAATGATCACCATCAACGCACTGACCTGTGCCGATTCGGTTCTGATCCCGGTACAGGCTGCATTTCTGCCGGTAAAGGGGTTGGAGCAGTTGATGATGACGATCCGTAAGGTGAGCCGACAATTGAATCCGAGGCTTTCCGTTGAAGGGATCCTGCTCACCATGGTGGACACCAGGACGAACTATGCCCGGGAGATCATCAGACTATTAGAAGAGGCATACGGAGCAAACATACATATCTTTGATGTGAAGATCCCAATGTCAGTAAGGGCATCAGAGACATCTGCACTAGGCACCAGCATTTTCAGACATGATCCAAAGGGGAAGGTGGCATATGCCTATCAGACCTTAGTGGATGAAGTGGAAGGGGGTGCGTGTGCATGAGCAGGAGCATCGGAGACAGGATAAGAATAAATCATTATGCAGACCTATTCGGAGGCGAGGAAAACGGGGTCATTACCATACCGGTCACGGATCTGTATCAGTTTCGGGATCATCCGTTTCTCATCCGCGATGATGAGGATATGGAGAGGCTTTGTGAAAGCATACAGGAAAATGGGATCCTTAATCCCGTTATTGTACGAGTGAGACCGGAAGCCGGATACGAGATCATATCAGGACACAGGAGGACTCATGCAGCTAAGATCATAGGACTGACCGAGGTGCCTGCCATTGTAAAACAGATGGATGATGACGAGGCTGTCATAACAATGGTAGACGCAAATCTGCAGCGGGAGACACTGCTTCCCAGTGAGAAGGCACGGTCATACCGGATGAAGATCGAGGCTATGCGGCATCAGGGCAAAAAGAAGGATGCCGATGAAACCTCTGACCAAATTGGTCAGAAGCTGACATCAAGAAGTGAGATCGCCAGATTATCAGGTGAGAGCGAGGGGCAGATCGAGAGGTATATCATGCTCACAGAATTAGTCCCGGAGCTTTTGGATATGGTGGATACAAAGAAGCTTCCACTTAATGCCGGAGTTACCATCAGCCGGATCGATAAAAACAAGCAGAAATGCCTGTGTGGGATACTTCAGGAAAATGACATAAAACTGTCCCTTGCCGATGCAAAGAAGATAAAAAGGGCTTTTGATGAAAATGACTGCTCAAAGGATAGGATGCTTTCAATCCTTCAGATGAAAAGGATGGAAAAGCGTCAGCTAATTCTGAGTGAATCAGACCTGTCAAAGTATTTTGACGATAATGTTACACAGGATGTGATCAAAAATACTGTCATGGGACTGCTGGATAAATGGAGCAGGAGGAAGGAGAGATAAGATGGGTGAGAATATCCGATTCGACTATTACTACGGACAGGAAGCCGAGCAGTTTTCATTCTACAGGATACCGCGTCTTTTGATAACCGATCCAAGGTTTCAGGACATATCGAATGACTCGAAGCTGCTCTACGGGTTGATGTTGGATCGGATGTCCCTGTCCATGAAAAACGGATGGATCGACGAGGAAAACAGGGTTTTCATAGTCTACACCATACAGAGTATCATGGAGGATCTGAACATAAGTAAGGGCACTGCGGTAAAGGTAATGGCTGAGTTGGATGCTGAAAAAGGCATAGGTCTCATAGAGCGAAAGCACCGCGGGCTGGGAAAACCGGACGTGATATACGTCAAAAACTTTGCCGCAAAGCCGCATAGTTCCACAGAGGTTCAAAATTTGAACCTCAGGGAGTCTAAAAACTGTACTCCCGGGAGTCAAAAAAATACACCTCAGGAAGTTCAAAATGTAAACCTCAGCAGGTCTGATAATTGTACCCACGGAGTTTCAGAAAATAAACCTTTGGAGGAACAGGATCTGAACCCTAATAAGACTGAGAATAAAAAAACTAAGGAGAGCCAGTCCGATCATATCAGGATCTTTGAGGAAAGGATGGCGATGGTGAGGGAAAACATCGATTATGACTGGTACGTGGAGAATAAGGATGCACCTGACCGGAAGATGTTTTTTGAACTCTATAACATCATTGAAAGCGTGATGGCTGATGGTTCCGATCAGATCAGGATAGGTGATCATCTGCTGTATGCAGAGGTTGTGAAGAGCCGGATGCTGAAACTAAACCAGATGCATCTGAGATATGTGATGGACTGTGTGGGAGATCAGACTGGAGAGATACGCAGGATGGACAGGTACCTGCTTGCGGCACTTTATCATGCTCCGGAGACTGAGGGCATGTACTATACGCAAAAGGTACATCATGATTTTTATGGAGGTAGTGAATGAATAGACGAAAAATGAAGGATGCAGCACCACATCTGTTGGATGAATGGTCAGAAAAAAATGAAGGAGTAGATCCTTTGGAGTTATCCTTTGGCGCAGGATACCGGGCATGGTGGAGATGTGAGCACGGACATGAATGGCAGGCTGAGGTAAAAGCCAGAGTAAAGGGTGGTGGGTGCCCATACTGCAAGGGTCTGAAGGCATGGAAGGGATATAACGATCTGGCTACCCTTGATCCTGAACTTGCAGCTGAGTGGTCGGATAAAAATGGAGAGTTTACGCCGGACATGGTCACTAAAAACAGCGCAAAGAGAGCCTGGTGGAAATGTAATAAGTGTGGCTACGAATGGAATACGATCATTTTTGTCAGAAGCCAGGGGGCGGGATGCCCGGCATGCTCCGGACAGGTCAGGTTTGAAGGGTTCAATGATCTAAAGACAAGATATCCCCGACTGGCAGCTGAGTGGTCAGACAGGAATCTGCCACTAAGACCGGAGGATGTAAAGCCTGCCTCAAAGAAACTGGTATGGTGGAGATGTGAGCACGGGCATGAATGGCAGGCCAGAGTGTTTAAGCGTGTGAAGGACAAAGCAGACTGTCCGGAGTGCGTGAAGAACTTTCACCGGTTATCGCTAAAGGAAAGGGTATTCTACTATGCCAATGAAAATGGGATGGAATACAGGGAGGATGATGATTCGGTAACGGGATTGCCACTATCCATATTCTTTCCAAATGAAAAGGCGGTCATACATATCGGCATGCACAAGGAACAGTGGGAACAGGAATATTGGAGGGAGCGAGTCCAGAACGATCTGTGCAGAAAAAACGGAATACTGATGATACGGCTTTTATTTCCGGGAGCGATGGATTTCCCGGACTGTGTATGTATAGAAAGGTCGGATAATGGCTGGATGTCCGCGGATATTGCGGTTCAGGCAGCATTTAAACTGATAAAAGGCCGTGGAGGATAAACTTCTGACCAATTTGATCAGAAGTTGGAATGAAAAAGGCAGTGATAAATCTTAACAGGTTTGTCACTGCCTTTTTTTATTGTCATTCAGCAGGAAGGAGGAGATGGATGGACAGTCTGACGGATGAAGAAATCTGTGAGGTGATCAAGAACTATGAGCTTTTGATGAAGCGGGTTCAGGAGGAAATATCTTCTTCGTATGTGATGCTGGCTAATCTTTTGAATGATTCACAAAAGGACTGCCTGATAGAAGCGGTGTCCATGCCCGGAGAGGATGGGAAGCGGTGTCGTGACCTGTCGGGAGTGATAGCTGAGTATGAGAGGTCGGTGAGAAATGAGACTGACCGGCTCCGGGCATATATCAAGGAGCTGACAGAAAGAAGAGACCGTATGAACAGGATCATTGAGGCATATCGCAGCCTGCCGGTAAAGGAGCAGATGCTGATGGAGAAGATGCTCTTTTCCGATAAACCGGCGACTGTGGCATATGAAGAGGCGGCTGATGAGATGGACCGCAGCCTCTCAAGTGTTATGAGGGCAAGGCGGTCAGCACTTAGGAAGATAAGAGATAATTTTGGAGGAAAGAAATGAGACGTAGAATATTGAGTTTGTTGCTGGCGGGGGTACTGCTCCTGTCACCGGTAGAGCAGATGATGGCTGCGGAGCCCATGGGCGTAGTGGATATCGAAGCTATACAGGATGGAGATACAAGTGTTGAAGATACGGTTACGGTGATGCAGGAAGATACCGAGCCCGCACCAGTGGCAGAGGAAGAGGAGGCAACAGATGCCATCCCGGTCACATCGGGAGCCATGGTCACGGTAGATGAAGAAGAGGAAGTGATCGATGAATTTGCCCTGCCCGGTGAGGATGCCATGGATATGTCCGCGGCAAAGGAGGAGTATTTCAGGGAGAATGTAAACGAAAACTATGCAAAGGTGACCAAGATGGATCCTGTAAATATCATCTGGGTAAAGCAGACACTGGTGGATGGGAGTACCTTTGATGGGGACAGCCTGACCCAGTTGTATGCTACAGAAGAGTCAGCCATGAGTCTGATCGCAATGTATGATGATGCGATGTTTATCTACAACACAGATGATGAAAACGATTATTACATCGCACAGATAGATACCATGCATAATGATATGGAAACTCAGGTGACCGAAGTTCTTTTTGCAAAGAACAACCTGAATGGCGAGGCATTGTCCGGATGCATATATGATGCAGATACGGGGCTGGCATATATTCCTAAGGAGTATTTTAAAGAAGATGAGTATCTGGGTGTCCAGGTGCAGCTTTTACAGAAGTCAATGACTGTGGCTCCCACCACGACAATTGATATAGCAGTCCATAATGAAAACATCGACGAGTCCATAATGGGTGAGACTGAGATTGAGGCGGATGCACTTGACGTGGAGACCGTGATACCGATAGCACTGGATGAAGAAGCAAGGGAGACGGTAGAAGCCACGGATATTTCCGTGATGCTCAATGGTGAAAAGACGGATACTGCAGGATATACCTATGATCCTGAGGCCGGGGAGATCACCATTCCCACATCCCCTACCAATATAGAGTCGGTGGAGATCCATGTGGAGAGAGAACCTGTGTATAAAAGGATATGGGATGAGTTTACCCAGCCGCTGAAGGTTGAGGCGGCGACACCTTTGTCACAGATGCAGGTGATCCGTTCAAAGTCCGGGAAGGACTGTGACGGGTACAAGAAGTTTTCAATGCAGATAGACGGCGATCCCAGTGACAGTGTGGGGGTGGTCATGGTGTCAAACAGGGCTGATGCCATGTATCACAGTGATGCGCTCTTAAAGCAGATCCTCCAGAATGATGAGGGAGACAAGGGAAAAAACTGGGAGCGCATGTACGGTATCGTTGGATCCGGAAATTCCAATGAGAAGCTTGCCGAGATGGCAGAGATGATAGGAAGCAAGACCAACACATCCTATAAAAGTCTGTCAGAGGTAGAGAATATAAATACCAATGATACGGTAAACTTTGCTTTTGATATGGGTACTGCAAGTTGGAAGGACAAGACACACGGAGTCACCTTTAATGGTGTGGATGCCTGGCTTACCTGCAAGTGCTCGCACATAACCAATCCAAATAAGAGTACATGGAGCGGTGGCGACGGACATGACGGCGTGAAAGCAAAGATCGTCATGAGGATACTTAAGGTTCAGAAGGTAAAGAATAATGATAAGATATCCGGATATCTGATCTGCGGTTTTCTGACACCGACTGCTTATGGACAGTCAGGCGTGGGTATCTATAAGATCCCTTACCGCAATGAGGTGGAGGAAAAGCCCGGAAAACTCCGCATTACAAAGAAGTCAGCCGATCCTACAGTCACAGAAGGAAATGACGCATACAGCCTAAAGGGCGCAAAGTTTGTCGTATATGAAGACCACGCATGCACCAAGATCGCAAAGAAATATGGTGGAGACAGTAATGCTACTCTGGTAACAGGAAGTGACGGAGTGACCGGTTATGTTACATTGGAACCGGGAGTGTACTATGTAAAAGAAACCAAGGCTCCAAAGGGTTATGATCTGCCTGAGAATCCCTTAAAAAAGATCACTATAAAAGCAGACCAGACTACTGTAAAAAAGTATGGACTTACTTTTAAGGATACCCCGCAGGAAGTACCACTTACCATCATGCTTAAAAAGATAGATGCCACGGCGGAAACGGCAGTACCCTCAGGTGGCAGTACAGGAGTGTCCGGTGATGAAGATGACGAAGTGGATACTGATGATGAGGGAAACCCGATAAGCTCTGATACTGAGTATAAGGATGATTCAGGTAAATTCGTAGGCACGGAATATACGATCCGACTGTGGAGACCGGTAAGTACGGACTCCGAAGATCCTGATGCTACTATCCTGCCATCCGATACCAGTGATCCCATGACTCAGACCTATACCTACAATAATGATGGCGAGAATGAGACGAGGCATTTCAAGGATTACGGTCTGGTAAGTACCTGGGTGTTCTCTGTGGATCCGTGGGATATGATATATTTGGACGATGACCATCTGGTAAGCGGTGATCTGTCGGGACTTTCAAAGGTAGGAGGAAACTACACTTTGCCTCTGGGCTATGCGATCTCCGTAAAAGAGACAAAGCCGGTCTATGGTTTCAAGCTAGATCCTAAGACTTATGTGAAGGAGACGAACAGCATTCAGGGTGCGTGGAGCTTTTTCAATGCACCGGTATCAAGAGAGACTCCATATCTGGCAGGTCTTAAGGTTCAGAAAAGGGACATCGAGACCACGGAAGATGAGCCCCAGGGTGACATCACATTTGAAGGAACTAAGTTTGAACTCATAAATGAGAGCGACCACGAAGTCACCGTAGATAATGTGATCTACAGTCCGGGTGAGGTGGTCTATACCATGTATGCAAATGCCAATGGTTATGCGCAGACACCTTCGAGTCAGTTTTTACCAATAGGTGATTACTGCCTGAAGGAAACCGTGCCGGCTACAGGTAACCTGGCTACCGGTATTACCATGAGATATTTTTCCATAGATGAGGAAGACGAGGATACTTATTATGATCTGACTCAGGTAAATACATCAATCCTCAACAACCCTATCCGTGGGGGATTCAAGCTACAGAAGAGAGACTTTGAGACAAAAGATGACAGTCCCATGAATGCAGCGAATTTCAAAAATATCAAAGTAGAGGTAACAAATCGCAGCAGATACAAAGTGCTGGTGAATGGCAATAGGTATGCGCCCGGTGAAGTATGTGCAACGTTTTATACTGATGCCAAGGGATATATTGAGACTGACAGCAGATTGCTCCCCTATGGTACATACCAGCTCACGGAGATATACCCTGATGAAAACGCAAAGACCTATGACCGCATATCTGATGAAGGATACAAACGTGAGGGCATCTACACCAGAACCTTTTCGATCCGTGAGGATGGAGTGATCGTGGATATGACAGATGTCAACCATGCCATGATCAATTATGTTATGCGTGGTGATTTTGAACTCAGGAAGATCGATTCTGTGAGCCAGAGAAAAATGGATGGGATCTCATTCAGGATCACGGCAATGTCAAATGGTGAGAGTCATGTATTTACCACTGATGAGAATGGGGAATACCGGAGTGCATCAAGCTGGAATCCTCATTCTCGAAACACCAATGGGGGTGGATCTCAGGACGGATTATGGTTTGGGTTTACAAAGAATGGAGTGCAGGCACCGGTGGATGATACCCTTCCTGCACTGCCCTATGACAAGTATCGGATACAGGAGATCGCATCTGAGAAGAATGCAGGAAAAGTACTTTTTGATGATGTGATCACCATCTATAAGGATAAGCAGGTTGTTTTCCTTAATAATATCGAGAACCTAGATAAGCCTACCATGGAATCAATGGCAGAGGGTGATCTGACTGATCTGCCCATGTCACAGTTCTCAAAGGCTGATGCCGAGGCATTTATCACGGATACCGTCTCATATGATAATCTGACACGAGACTATGTGGACAGCATAGGACAGGTCAGGAAATATAAGTATACTCTCGTAGGATGGCTGGTGGATAAGGAAACCGGCAAGGAAGTCATGAATGGCAACAAGCGTGTAGAGGCTAAAAAAGAGTTCTATCCCAAGGCTTCTGTGGGCGAGATGAAGCAGAGCTTCGTGTTTGATGCTAGGGAGCTTGGAGGAAGAACGGTAGTAGTCTTTGAGGAACTGCTGGCGAACACGGCGGACGGCAATAACACAATAGTGGTTGCAACACATGAGGATCTGTCAGACGAAGATCAGACCATCTACTTCCCGAAGATCGGTACCAGTGCACTGGGTAAGACAACCAATGAGCATATCGTAAACGGAATCGGTGATGTGGAGATCATAGACACGGTGGATTACCATAATCTGTATGCCGGGCTAAATTACCATATGAGCGGAGTGCTTATGGATAAAAAGACCGGTAAGGCAGTCACTGATAAAAATGGGATGATAGTCACTGCAGTTCAGGACTTCCATGCGTTTACAAAGGATGGATCAGTCCAGGTGGCATTCAAGTTCGAGGCAGGAGAAGATCTGGCAGGAAAGACACTGGTGGTATATGAGGATCTGATGCATGGTACCTTGTCCTATGCGGAGCATAAGGATATAAACGACGAGGGACAGACAGTCCATGTGCCAAGGATTGAGACAACCGCATCGGACATCAATACCCATGATCATGTGGGAACGATCGCTGAAAAGATTAAGGTGGTGGATTCAGTATGGTATGAAAATCTGGTGGTCGGTAATACCTATACTATACAGGGACAACTCTATGACAAAGCAACCGGCAAAGCGCTCTTGGATCCTAATGGCAAGGCATATATGTCATCATCAACCTTTGTGGCGAAAACGACAAGTGGATATGAGGATTTGTATTTTGAGGTAGATGCGTCCGTGCTGAAAGGTCAGACTGTGGTAGCATATGAGGATCTTTTCTACAAGAATATTGATCTTGCAACTCACGCTGATATAAATGATGAGGGACAAAGCGTGCACTATCCCGATATCGGAACCAGTGCAAAAGACGCTAAGACCGGCACACACTTTGGAACCCTTGGGGATGAGGTTACTATCATCGATACCGTGACATATAAGAACCTGATACCGAAGCAGACCTATACTGTCAGAGGTGAACTGTTCAATAAGGACACTAAGACCGGACTATCAGAGCCTGCTAAGGCAGAGGTTACTTTTGTGCCGGATACAACGGATGGCAGCGTTGAGCTGAAGTTTGTACTGGATACCGAGGACTTGGAAGGAAAGACTCTGGTGGCTTTCGAGGAACTGATCCATAAAAACGTGATCATTACCGAGCACAAGGATATCGAAGATGAGGAGCAGACCATCCACATCCCGAAGATCAGGACTAAGGCACTGGATGAGAACAGTGGCAACCATGTTGGGTCAGCATTTGAAGAGAGCAGGTTTGTGGACATGGTAGCATATTACAATCTCATACCCGGTATGACATACAGAGTAAGCGGCATCCTTATGGATAAGAACAAAGAAAAACCTGTAAAGATCGCCGGTAAAAAGGTGATCACTGACATGGAGTTCATTCCTGAAACGGCAAACGGAATCATAGAGATGGCATTTGATGTCAACGGACTGGATCTGTCCGGGAAGTCAGTTGTTGTCTATGAACATATTTATTATGGGGACATTCAGATCGCCGGTCATGAGGACATTGATGACGAGAAGCAGAGTCTATACTATCCATGGATGAAGACGCTGGCACACTTTGACGGCAAGAAGCTCATCGAACCGGAGGGCACAGTTGACCTTACTGATGTGGTGACCTACAAGAATCTGATCAAGGGCAAGCATTATCGCGTAGAGGGTGTGCTGATGGACAAGAGTACCGGAAAGATCCTTTTCGATCCCGATGGCAAGCCTTATGTGGCAAAGAAGTCCTTTATCCCACTCCATAAGAACGGCAAGATAGAGATGAAATTCACTATCGATGCCTCACAGTTGGAGAACAAGGAGATCGTGGTGTTTGAAACCATGTACTCCGGAGATGCGCCGGTACTGAATCACGCTGATATCAATGATGGAGCACAGACAGTGAAAATCAAGGATAAGCCATCGCCCAAGACGGGAGATCCGATCCGGGCACTTCCGATAATAATTGCAATGTCGATCGCCGGATGTGGTATAGGCTTTGGAGTAATGGAAAGCAGGAGGAAAAAGTAATATGAGTCCGATCAAAAGAAAGGTGATCGGCATAGCAGTTGCAGCAGCCGGAGTTCTGGCTGCTGCAATCTTTTTGCTATGGCCGAGGCATAAAGCAGAAAAGACAAATGAAATGATCAGGGAGTCCGTGATCCGTGATCAGTCCACCGTGACAGATGATCTGTCCGTCGAAACTGATAACGAAGAGGAGACCAATGATCACGATGTTTTTGGAAATATGATTATTGATTTCGACAAGCTTCGGGAAAAGAATCCTGATATAGTGGCATGGATAGAGGTGGAGGGAACCGGCATAAGCTACCCTGTATTACAATCTTCCGGAGATGAACCGGAGGACTATTACCTGACACATGATGTAGACCGACACGATAGCAAGCATGGGGCTATATATATGCAAAAAAGAAACAGTCCCCAGTTCAAAGATTTCATGACAGTCCTCTACGGTCACAATATGCGTGACGGCACTATGTTCCGCCAGCTTCATAATTTCAAAGATCCATCCTTCCTGAAGGAGCGTGACAGGATAGTAATATATCTCCCAAATGATAAGAAAAAGCAATATAAAATAGTTTCTGCAGAAATAACCTCCGACGAGAATATCCTCGACGCCTATGATGATTTCAAGGATCTGGATATAGCCGAAGCATACCGGAAAGAATTAGAAGTAGATGAATTCCGGACAAGTTTTCTTGCATTGTCCACCTGTTGTGGTGAAAAAGAAAGGAGACTAATCGTATATTCAGTCGAATCAGAATAATAGGATTATTGTAGAAAAGTTGTTGTGTGTTAAGAATTTTGGAATTGTTCGAATTGTTGGAATTTATGGAAAGTTATTGACTTGCAATATAAGGGGTGTTAAAATCGCTAACACAAACACAATTCAAAAGGAGGATGTGACAAATGGCGAATAACAGCGAAAGAGCGATTGCAATAGGGAATAAGATATCAAGGTTCCGTACGGAGGTTCTTGATAACATGTCTCAAAATGATTTTTGTAAGCAGGTAGAAGAAGAAACGGGTTATAAGATAAGTCGTTCAACTTTAAGTCTCATCGAAAATGGATCTCAGGAGCCAAACCTAGATATGCTGGTTGCGCTTGCTAAAGTCATGAGAATGGACCTCACTGAACTGGTTGAAGTTAGGATGAAAAAAGAAATAGTTGTTGATACAAACATAATTCTAAACTGCCCACAGATGATCAAAACACTGTTAACTGTTTGTGACTTCGTATATGTTCCACAGGTAGTAGTGGATGAGCTTAATTACCAAAAGGATCATGGTAGTGAACAGAGAAAAAGATTGGCATCCCTGTGTATGAATAATCTTGGAGAAATAAAAAAGTCAGAGGTCAATAATTTTAAGATTGCTGAGTGCCCTGATGAGGGAAAAATCAATGATGAAAGGATTTTCTCGTTAGCCAAGGAATTAGCGGCTAAAGGGAGCACTAATACAATTTATTTGTTTACCAATGATAAGTATTTCAGTTTACTCGATACTGGAAAGTACAATAATCTAAAGGTAATAGGGTCTGCTGAATACGATAGGATTTTTAGGGCGGAATCAGCCTATAATGCAGCTATGTCCCAGAAATTCTTTATGGCTGTCATGAAAAAGGACTTGGATGGAGCAAAGAACTTTGCAGGAAAAAATATTGATGTAAACTTCATAGATAGTAGATCTGGGTTTACACCACTGATAAAAGCTATCAGAAATAGAGACATAAAAATGGTAGATTACCTGTTGTCACTGCCACAAATAGATATTAACGCCGTAGATGATAAAAAGTATATGATCCCGCCCATATCACATGCAATACAGATAGACAACATACAGATTGTTAAAAAACTCATAGAGACAGGAGCAAACGTAAATGAACCTTCAAAGAATGACAAAAATCCCTACAATACACCTCTTATGATAGCTTCATGGGATAATAGGAAATCAGATAAGAGTGACGAGGAAGAGAAGTTTGATATCGTAAAGTTGCTTGTCGAAAATGGCGCATGTATCAATCAGCAGGATAAAGGAAACGGATTCACCGCACTTATCAAGGCGACGTTTAAGAATCACCCGAAGATTGTGGAGTTTCTTATAGAACATGGGGCAGACACTACAATATGTTCGTTTAAAGGGCAGACGGCACTCGACATAGCCTATGAAAAGAATGCTGGAAACCGATATATAGATATAATAAACCTGCTTCAGGAGACAAAATAGGATGATAGACCGTATCTGCATTTCTATAAATAACAGATGTAACTTACACTGTTCATATTGCCACTTCAGAGAAAAGGGGGGAGTGGCTTTGGGTAATATGGATGTTTTTAAAGTATTAGACAATGTAAAAGTATATGCCAAACATGCATTTAAAATAGGTTTTGTTGGGAATGGTGAACCTATGCTGGATATTGAAAGACTGATGGAATACATGGCATATATTCAGGACTGTGAAAACATCTATTCATATACCATAACAAATGGAACCGTTGCCCTAACAGATGAAGTGATTGAATTCTTTGATAGCCCTAGGATTAACTTGGGGGTATCGTTGGATGGACCTAAATATTTGCATAATAGATACAGGAATGATTCTTTTGATGCTGTAATGGAAAATATAATGCGCTTTAAGAGGGTAACAGGATACTATCCAACATTTAATGCAACAGTAGGTGATGAGACTTTAAATCATTCATCGGATGTAATAGAGTTTTTCAGACAGTTTGGAACCAGGATTACTTTTTCCCGCATGATAGGGAAACGTGGCATCGCCTTTGAGGACTATCAGGAGTTTATTAAAGAGGCTAAGAAGTACCTCAATGTAAGAGAAGGTGGGATTGACTGCACGATGTATGGTGGCCTGTGCGGGGCAGGCATCAATAACTATTTTTTCGCAAATGGATACGTTTATTATTGTGGTAACTGTGTGGATATGCCGGCTATAACAACGAGTGATATATCATTTTTTGAACTTGAAAAAAATACTATGGAATTTGACAGGACTCGATGCTGGAAGGAGAATTTCTCGGAGGGACTGGTATGAGACTGGGATTATATGGACTGCCATCCGCAGGGAAAACATATATTGAAGATAAACTAAAAAACATACCTGTAAAAAAAGGGAGCATTTTGCTGAATTCTCTTTGCTCAGACTTTAGTAATGTTTCCGAAAAAGAGAAGGACAGGGTTAGAAGGAAACTGGCAAGTGACCTTAAAAATGAGGAATCCTTTTTGATGGATGGACACTATGCATTTGGTGACAAAGTGGTTTTTACCGAACAGGACGGACAACTATATGATGCTATAGTTTACCTTTATTGTAAACCGGGAATTATACAAGAACGGATGAGCTATTCAGATAAGAATAGAGTTTATCTGAATCATAATATAAAAGAGTGGCAGGATATGGAGATTCGCTGTTTAAGAGATTACTGTCATAAGAATAATATGGACTTTTATGTTATTGATGAGTGGCCAGCCGGAATGGTGACAGATATTGCGCCTGTTATAGAGTTCCTTGAGAAGATATTCGAAGGATATAGCCCGGTTAAATATGCCAAGGATTTGGCAAGAGAGATAATGGCGAAAACAGACAGCGATACAATTAGTTTGATTGATGGTGACAGGACTTTAATAGAACAAGACAGTAGTGTAGTCGCCTTCGGCTATAGGACACATATTTTTGACGGGAATTACTATACAGGATATCAAGCCTTTTTACAGTGGAAGGAGTTTTTGAAAATAGGAGATATAAAAGGCATAACAGACCTAAGTGTTTCGACAAACGAGAGAGTTTTAGATCGAGTAGAAGGATACGGTTTCATTATCTCGTCGGGTAATCCGGATATATGGTCAGTTTTGTCAAAAAGATATGGAATGGATCATTCGGCAGGGTATGAGATTTGCGCGGAGACAAAGTATTATTTAACTAGATTCCTTAAGGACGCTGGAAGAAACGTAGTAGGATTTGGTGACAGCATGAGTGATTTATTTATGCTTAAGGCTGCGGATAAAGGTTATCTTGTTAGAAGAAATGATGGCAGTCTTAGCAGATCTTTAACGCACATGGATTTGGGAGGTTTGGAATATGTTTGAACTTAAAACTATTGAGGATATAGATGATCTTATAGATATTACTAAATCAGACTCTGGGGTTCAAGGTGTGGATTTAAAAAACGCGCACATAAGACTAGGACAGAAGTTGGCAGAATATATAGAGGTAGAATCTAAGGATATGACGATTGTTGCAGTAATGCGAGGAGGAATATTCTTTGCGGAAGGGATATATGATGTTTTAGGTAAAAAAGGGGCAAAGTTTGATGTTGTATTTCCGGGGGTTGAGAAATATGAACGTCCACAAAGCAAATATATACTTATTGTAGATTCGGTAATTAATACCGGGAAAACAATAGATCCGTTGATAGACGAGGATACTTATTTAGCCTGCAATGTAATTAATGAAAAGGCTGTTAATAAATATTTTGACAGATTATATGCGGTAAGAGTTTCAAATAACTCATATATAGGAGCAGATATTAAAATTCAAAAAGGCAATAAAGGTCCAGACACTACATCAAGGCTTTTTAACCAATTATAAGAAAGGGGGCACTATAACATGAAAGAAAGAGTAAATCAGATTATTAGTTCAATGAAGTCGTTTGAGAAGGATACATATGATCAGAATGAGTTAATAGATGAAATTTTCTGTTTGGAACGTGAAATGGTTAATATTGCGTTTAATAGTGAGCACTCATCGTCGGCGAAACTAAAAATAATAGATGTAGAAAATCATCTGGAGTACTTGAATAATGAATGCGGTGAAGTGGCTAATGAACAATTGGCTGAGTTCAAGAATGAATCTCGAAATCTCTGCAATTATCTTAGAGCTGCTCTTTCTGGTAGAAAAGGAGAAAACAGAGCATACCATAATCTTAGACACTCATTAACTGATGACGGCATTTTCATAAGAAACCTTCAAGTGAGGGACGGTAGTTTGCTGACTGAGATAGATATGCTTGTGATTACAGGCAAAGGTGTCTCCATAATTGAGGTTAAAAACACAAAAAAGAACATTTTTATTGACCGGGAGGGAAATTACTACAGAAATAGTGAGTATCAAAGGCTTGAATATAATATAGCAAAGAAGATGTCTTTGAGAGAGGAAATAATTAAAGGAATACTTGAAAACGAAGGTTATCCTGATGTTCCAATCCAAAGTATAATTGTTTTTACGGATGACAGCATAGAAATCCATAATGACTCTGATGTCAGGACATGCTTTCTTGGGCAGCTTTCATACTTTGTAGAAGATTTTGAGGATAGGAAAACGGTTCTGGCCAATGATTCTTTAGATGATTTGGGGGAGATTCTGTATTCATACAGGACAAGTGAAGGGTTTCCTATAGACTTTGATATAGACTCTTATAAGATGCATTTTGCTACTCTTATGGCAATTCTTGAAGAGTCAAATAATAATAGAGTTGCGGATAAAGTGGTGATAGAGCCGGAGTTTGTTGAGTTTGCGGAAGAGTCATGTAGAATAGATGAGCATGAAAAAGAGATAGATATCATGGAGTCGTTAAAAGAAATTCTTTTGTCCAGGTATACATGGGGAGTAATTGGGGGAATACTAGGTGCAATAGGTGGTGCCGTGCTATCAAACCGAGGATCAGGAAGCAGATGACTTAAAAATGTGGTTTGAGTAATTGGTGATGTATTGAGATAAGGAGAAAGAATATGGGAAAGAGTTTATTTGAGGATCCTAAAGGGTGGTATGAAGAAAATAAAACAGAAGTATGGTTCGCTGTCGGTGTTGTTGTGACGGTAGGAGTAGGAATTGGTTTAGGTGTCAGTGCATATAAAAATGGTTCATTGCCTTTTACTGGCATTTCAAGAACTCCGAGTTTGCCGACAATAGATTTAAAGCCAGTAAACAATGTGAACTCTGTGCCGAAAATTGATGTTTCGAGTAGTATTACTACAGATACAATAAAAAAGATGGTGGTACCTACAGTTGACGTTTTAAGGAATAGTGATTCCACCGGCATTGGAAGGTCTATAGGTTGGCTCGGACAAAAGTATTTTGGGTGTAGGGCAATGGAAATGAATAAAACGCTTGTTGAAATGGGGATACTTAAAGGCGTCCCTAATAACTACAGTTTTACAGACTTCGGAAAGCAGTTTCAGAAGGGGAGTGGGTTTGATCCCATGATTGTAAACTATTTGATTGAGAATAATCCGGACATGCTACACAGATATATATTTTGGTCTTCAATAAACGGCATAGACATAAGTGTATAATCGGCGGTTATTAAAAGAGCTCATAATTCGCCGAATATGGCAAGATAACGGGAGCGGTTTTGCGCAGAAGTTGATTTATGTTTTAGAGTGACATTTGTATAATGATTATATATCAGAGAATATGCACGGAAAGGAGGGCTACAATATGTATCCGACAGATAATCTTAAAGACTACGCTGTGATAGTACAGGATTTACAAAACCATGGTGGCAGTATTGATGCGTTATATCATGCTGTTGGAAGGGAAGCGGTAAGTCAGAACGCACCGAGGATTTATCAAAAGGGATTCTCGGACGGAGTAAAGGTAGGCACAAAGCTTGGGTTAAAAAAGGCTGGAATGTATGGAGGACTTCTTATTTGTGGGTTACTTGTAGTAGATGGAAGTAGAAAAGTATATAGGTGCTATAAAGAGTATCGCGAGGAGAACGATGAGTTTGATATTAAGGATTTCGCGGGATATTGTGGAAATAAAGCCGTAGAACCTATTGTTGACTTTTTTGCAAAGCCCGACATAGAAGAAGTGGTTTAAATCACCAAAGTTTGTTTGATAAGAAGCCCCACAGTTTACTTGCTGCGGGGCATATATATTATCGGTGGCGTTATCAGTACGCCACCGGAAGGCTGTGCCAGAAGGTGATAAATAAAAGGCACAGCGCTCACATGATAATAACGATTGTCATGGCTGATGTCAATATTCAGATAATATGAAGTGACCTACATTTGCAACAACGTGGATTTACCGCTAAACTTGCAGATGTACAAATCAACCAAGCCTGCGGGCTTACCTACATACAAAGGAGGTCACTTCACATGGACAGTATAATCTATCTTGGCATCGATGTACATAGCACAAATTTCACATTTTGTGCGTTATCCGTCACTCTCGGGGAAGCCCCGAAAGTAATTGCCGAAAACCAAACCGAGGCAGATGGCATATGCGCACTTGAGATGGTTGAATATCTCAAAAAGCAGTATGGCGAAAACACTAATGTCATCTGTGGATACGAAGCCGGTTGTCTCGGTTATACGCTGTATCACACTCTCGAAAGTCATGGTATCGAATGTAAGATCCTTGCCCCTACTACCATGCCGTCACCCCGTGGCAAGAAACGGATCAAAACCGATAAGCGAGATGCCAAGGTAATTGCTGAAAATCTGGCATACAATACCTGCAGCTTCGTTACCGTTCCTGAGGATGGCGACATGGAAATCCGCGACTTTATCCGAATGCGTGACGACCATAAGCTCGCCCTTAAAAAAGTTAAGCAGCAGATACTGTCATTCTGTATGTCGCATGGTTATAGATGCGACTCGAAGCATTGGACAATAGCCCACATAAAATGGCTCCGCACTTTTGAATGCACGAAAATGCACCGCGAGATACTTAATGAGTATCTCCTGACATTTGACAGCCTCATAGAAAAAATCAATCGTTTTGATTCACGCATTGAAGAACTGTCATTTGGCGAAAAATACCATCAAGATGTCAAAAATCTTTCATGCCTTCTGGGCATCAAGACGATTGGTGCCTTATCCGTTCTGGTTGAGACGGGTGATTTCACACGATTTCCAACGGCTCAAAAATATGCCTCGTTCCTCGGATTAGTCCCAGGCGAGCATTCAAGTGCGGAGGATGTTAACCGTCTGGGGATAACAAAAGCCGGAAATACGCATCTTCGCAAGATCCTGATAGAGGCTTCACAAAGCATCTGTAAAGGAAGCCCCGGATATAAGTCCAAAGCCCTGAGAGCCAGACAGCAAGGATGCGACGCCAAAGTAATAGCTTATGCCGACAAAGCCAACGAGCGAATGAGGAGGCGCTACTATAAGCTTATATCAAAGGGCAAAAAACGAAATGTTGCAGTTACCGCGATTGCGAGAGAACTTGCCTGCTTCATCTGGGGCATTAAAACCGGGAACATAGAGATTGCTTCCTGATTTCCGCTTCCGTCATTGTTTCATATGTGCCTTGCTCAGTAAAGGCGCAAGGCCTTGACAGAGCAAGTCACATATGAACACCATCAATCAAGCGGAAAAAGAGGAGGTATGTTCCGCACCAGCGTAACCCATAAACCCATTCAAGAACCAGGGGTATCCTGAAAGGGTTCCGAAACATTAAGGTTCGAGTCATCCGCGATACAACTGTGTTGGCACTGGATTATATCCTTTGATCCACGTATTCAGATGGCGGGACTCACGGCGAGCCATTAGCCTGTCGGTAACCAATCCACGTATAACAGAGTGGCCACATGCCGGGAACTGTTAATCGGAGCCTTTTCAAGATATCCTTGGGGACATCGTGACAGTCAAGAAGAAAAAAATGTTACTATTCACAGTTGATTTGATGCCACCACAAATAGAGCGGAGCTACAACACCGCTTCATACCAGATATTCTGATGTGTGTTCAGGGAGGTGATGCAGAGAAAATTTCTGCAACCGTATAAGGGTTTCCGTCACATAATCGCTGGAGTGCATCGATTTCGTTAATGCCGTTGCGGCGACAGGTTTCGATGTATGTCCGGATAAGTGCATGATTATCAGCAGCTGCTTCAGATTCAAACTGACCAGATATTTTCATATGTGATTTTACGCCCCTCAACCCTCGCTCCGAGAGGTTGTTTGTTGTTGGCAGGCTGAAGTCCTCAACCCAAAGGAAGTATGGTCGGCGGTACTCTGATATTCTTTTAAGCAGGGTTCGTTCCCAAGCGGCCCCATAATTACCAAGATCGGAAGCATTTTCACTCCATCCGGTTTCAATATACTCATCTATCTTGCGATGGAATTCTTCAATATAGGCATCACTGAACGATTCCTCTCCTCTGGCTATGGCATCGTTGCGATCCTTGATAGTTGTGCTGATATGCTCCTTAAAATCCGACGACCACTGATGGCAGGTATCATCCGTATTCTTTTGGAGATCACGCTGAAGATGCTGATTGCATTCGATGTTTTCAAAGCTGTACTTTTCATTATAGTTTACGGTACAGTGATCGTGCATGGTTTTAGTGTCAGAGGTCAGAAGGTTTAATACATTGTCGTCATCAAGGCTCTCCATATCTTTATGGGCATGGGCTGTATAGTAGGCTATGGTCTCATCTCCGTAAAACCTGAAGCATGCCCTTGCCGCGAGAATGAAGATTACCGTGTCATCCCAGTAGATGATCTTTCTCGTGATAAGAACAAGTTTCAGATCCTCGCGAAATTGACGAAGGCCTTTTGCAGCGCGTTCCTGGAGCTTTGCGATATATCCTTCACAGGGCGTTAAATCGCCTCCGGTTATTCCGGCAAGAAACATAGCAGCTTTATTCATAGCTGCATTAACGGTATTTGTAAGAGACAGCGCAAAGGCCTGTATCCCGCTTCCGTATTGGACTTTCTCTTTCAGGTTCGGAGGAATCTGCGAGCGGAATACTGTACCGCAGTTATTGCACTCATAATAATAGAATTCATGTTTGGTCTTAACGACTTTGATCTGTATATCGTATTCGTATTTTACTTCAGATTCGCCAGTTGGAGTGCAATCGTTAAGACCGCATTTAGGGCAGCATTCATCATCCTGTAATGGATGCGGGACGGTAGCTGTGATCTCGGATTCATCAGGTTCTTCAAGGGATGCTTTGGGATGACCTATCTGCCCACCTTTTGGCTTTCCAGTACTGCGCCGGGAGTTCGGAATAACCTTGTTTTTGTTTATCGGTGTCTGCGATGTCGGCGTACCTGTAT
>ERZ842401.1762-NODE-1762-length-30100-cov-12.554102_pt1 | contig 30100 bp, 32 predicted proteins | sample MGYA00521270_ERZ842401 | MGnify/ENA primary metagenome ERZ842401 (study PRJEB31892, sample SAMEA3878208) | bioreactor metagenome | biome: Moose rumen | place: Sweden | collected 2011-10 | study: EMG produced TPA metagenomics assembly of the PRJEB12797 data set... | reverse complement strand
AGTGCAGGTCGGGGAGTTTCTTTGTGCCCCGTTTCTTTGCGGTCAAAGAAATGGGACAGGTAGTTTTTCCCGTGAAAAACTACCGATAATATTGTTTATGTAAAAAATTCTTCATCTATTTCAAAATTTACAAAATTTGTTGAATATCCTTATTATTTAACAAAAAAGTATATTGATTATAAAAAATCGTTGATGTTAAATAATTATATGAGGAGAAAAGCTTTAATACTTATAATAGTTACGACACTTGCAATATGTGCAATACATGCGTTTCATGCTGCCAATCATAATCCTATGCTCGGGTTAAATACCCAAATCGTTGATAGCAGCAAAGTTTCGCCTCAAAAACTCTTTGAAAAAAACTGGCAAACCGTAAAAAATGAATATTACGATTCAAGTTACAACCACCAGCACTGGAGCAGGTGGAAATACAGATACCAAAATAAAATTAAAACCGCAGATGATGCAAAACTTGCCACGGATACAATGCTCGCAAGTCTTAATGATAATTACTCAAGATTTCTGACAAAAGAAGAATTTGCGCTTCAAAATAATTCTATTTCTTCAAAAATATACGGTATTGGGGTGAATATAATCAATGATGCGGGGAAAATTAAAATAATTAATGTTATTGACCAAACCCCGGCACAATTTGCCAATCTGAAAGCAGGCGATATTATTATTGCCGTTAATGATAAAAAAACAAGCGGTATGTCTGTTGCGGAAGTTGCAAAACTTGTTAAAGGTCCTGTTAATACCTTTGTGAATATAGAAATTTTAAGAGATAAAGAAAAAATCAAAAAACAGATAATTCGCAAAGAAATTACCATAAAAACTGTTAAAAGCAGTAATGACAATGGTATAGGTTATATTCAGATTTTAAGTTTTATAAGTAATACAACGCCGAATGAATTTCTTGAAGCGTTAGAAAATACCGCTGATTCAAAAGGATTGATTATAGATCTTAGGGGAAACACAGGAGGTTTACTGGCAAATGCGGTGTTTATATCAAATTTATTTATCAATAAAGGTAAACTTGTCAGTATAGTGGGTCGTCATAATTACAAATACGCTATTATGGCTCAAAATACAAACGTAAATATAGACAAACCGATAATTATACTTGTAGACGGAGCAAGTGCAAGTGCAAGCGAAATCTTTTCCGGAGCAATGAAAGACTACCACAGGGCAAAAATTGTCGGAACAAAAACATTTGGTAAAGGTATGGTTCAAAAAATAATACCTATGCCAAACGAAACGGGGCTAAATCTAACGATTGCAAAATACCTCACTCCTGCAGGACATGACATCAACAAAAAAGGAATAACTCCTGATGTCGAAATTAAATTTAAAAAAGGAGATATAGCATCTGATACGGATATTCAGCTCGAAATTGCCAAAAATCTTATTAAAGATTCTTTAGCTAAAAAATAAGGTAATTATTACTTTTTTGCGGTAAATTGGTCTATAAACTTGTCATACTGAGCGATAGCGAAGTATCCTTTTGTAATTTTAGCGATTCTTCGCTATCGGTGCTCGCATTAAACGAGTACCGCTGACACTTTCACCCTCTGTTCGCACCGGCTCAGAATGACTGCATTTTGTAAAATATTACTGCAACATTATATATAGTTACCAAAAATAAAATTATAATTTTAGTATTATCTAAACTTTATTTTTTAATACTCAATCTTTCAAGCCAGCGGACAAAACGAACTATTTTTGTCTCTGTATCTGCCGTTATTGAATCGACAAGAATAGTTTTGCATCCCAAACGTTTGCCGCACAAGATATCGGTTAAAGGTCTGTCCCCGACAAGCACACAATCTTTAGGATTGATATTATGTTTATCCAAAAACGCCTTTACAACTCCGACTGAGGGCTTGCAGGCATGAAAAAGCACAGGGAAATGAGTTATTTCGGATACTTTCTTTATATATTTCGGATCTTTATTATTTGAAACTACCGCAATAAAAAATTTTTCCTCGACATTTCTTATAAAACTATATGTTTCATCTGTATAAGTACCTGATTTTGATGCCATAAGAGTAGAATCCAAATCAAACAGCATCGCCTTGACTCCGACTCTTTGAAGCTCGTCTAAATCAATATCATATATGCTTTTTAAATTGTAATCAGGTTTTATAAACATATTGTCCTCATCTTGACCCTCACCCAACGGGGCAAGGGAATAATTTATTTATCTTGTTCCTTGCATTTTTTTACTTTTAATACATCCCCTTCAAATTCGAGTTCTACTTCGTCTGTTTCAGGATTTACTTTAGGTAATTCAATAATTGTTTTAGTAAAAAATAATGCCCAACCACTACCTGTTCTTGTCAATTTCTTTTTCATAATAATTCCTTTAGTATAATAAACACTTTACATTAGAATTACTTTTGTTATATTGGTGCGTTTATACGCACCCTACTTTATACTTAAAATTTATTTTTTTCTTATAACAATTGCGTCGTTTTCAACAGAAATTACAATTTTATCGGAAGTCGGATTAAACCCCAGAGCTTTTATTATCCACGCAGGCAAAATTACTCCCCAACTTGTTCCGATTTTAGAAAATTTTTTTTCTACCTCTATTTTCATATTAAAATAATATCATTATTTTTATTAAAATAAATATTTTAATACTCACTTTACATATATTATAATTTACATTATAATAAAATTATAATGTAAGGAGGCAATATGTATAAAGACAGAGAAAACCCTGAATATTATGCAAAAAGGATATTTTTTATGATTTCCATGTTGAAAAAATATTGTATGAGCTATGAAGATATTTATGAAATAGACATAATGTATCCCGCTATTGAATATTTATCTAATCTTTCCGATAAATTGTATTGTTACTATTTAGATATTAAAGATTAAAAAAACTCTTAAATTTTTCAATAAAATTCATTTCTTTTATTTCGTAATGTCCCATTTCAGTATAAAATTTTGTCATTTCTTTTATATCTTTGGCACTTTGAGCTTTTTTATACAATTCTTTTGCATTCGGGTTTGAAAATTCTTTGACACAATGCGCTTTTTTTGACCAAATTGGTATTCCGTCAATAGTATAGACCATATTGTTTATCGGTAATCTGAATTTTTTACTTTCAAATGGCTGATTATCAATTTTGCTCACTTTCATTTACACATATTCCTTTATCCCGACTGTTCTTGCCATTGCGTACTGCCAATTTTGCGGGGCTTGCTCAAATTTCAGATAAACTTGCGCATTGGTATTTCCTACCTCAAGCTCTAACCCGTTTTCATCATATATTGCTGATATTTTTGTCGTAAATTTTTCATCAGGAGATATGATTTCTATTTCATCATTCGGAAGAATTTTATTTTTAATCTTTACAAGATACAGTTCTTGAGCATTAATTTTTTCTTTTCCGTGAAATTCAAATAAGAAATCTGCACCTGCAAGTCCTTTTGACAGGTCATAACTATACCCGCCTGCACCGTCGCCGAGTGCAAAACCTGTTGTGTAGCCTCTGTTACCGACTTTTTTTAATTCAAGGAAATATTTTTCCATATCCGCATCCGGATTTTGATAAAGCTCATCAATTGCTGCACGGTATGTTTTTGCAACTGCAGAAACATAATAAAGACTTTTTGTTCTGCCTTCAACCTTGAAGGAATCTACTCCCGCATCAATCATCTCTTTCAAATGATGAACAAGACACAAGTCTTTCGGACTTAAAATATGAGTACCGTGGGCATCTTCATTTATTTCATAATATTCGTTCGGTCTTGTTTCTTCAACAAGTTTATATCCCCATCTGCAAGGCTGACAACAATTTCCCTGATTGGAAATTCTTTCCCCGTTTGTAAAATAATCACTCAACAAACATCTGCCCGAGAATGAAACACACTGCGCCCCATGGATAAAGCATTCCACCTCCATATCGGGTACTTTGTTTTTAATTTCCGCAACTTCCGGAATAGAAAGTTCTCTTGCAAGCACCACTCTTGTTGCGCCCATATCCTGCCAGAATTTTACACACTCATAATTCAAAATATTGGTCTGAGTACTGATATGTAAAGGAGTATCGGGCATATATTTTTTTAATAAATTCATTATCCCGAAATCACTGACCAAAATTGCATCGGGATTTGCATCTTTTATAATTTCTATACATTCCTCAAGATGTTTTATATCTTTGTTAAACGCAAAAATATTAAGCGTCATATACGCTTTTGCCCCAAGTCTGTGAGCCAAATCTATTGCTGTTTTAAGATTCTCAAAGGTTATAAGTTCACCTTTTCTCATAGCTCTTAAACTAAAATCAACAACCCCGAGATATACAGCATCCGCACCATATCTTACGGCATATTCCAACTTTTCAATATTACCCGCAGGCAACAGTAATTCAACTTTTCTCATAATACAAAAATGATAATAAAAAATAATTAAATAATCAACCAAATAGGTGATGACCTTTTTTTCTAAAAATGGAAAATAGTAATATACACGAAAGAGAGAAATATATGAGAACAATCACAAACGCAACCTCAACTATCAGAGAAATTTGGTCTTATCAGCATCCTGTTATGCATACATGGTTTTTATTCAGTGCAGCCTCATTAGGATGTATGTTCACTTTGTTATTTTTTGCATTTTAAAAGTATTTGCCGATTTAATTAATCGGCTGCGGATTATTGAAATTTAATTCGCACCCCCGAATTAACAGAAACCTTTGGTTTCTGTTTTTTATACATAGAATCACAAAGAATTTAATTCATCTTACGTCTTAAATCGTTTCTGAAATCTGTAAGCGGTCCTGAATTAGGATTTCTTATAATCTGATAATATTTTTGTGCATAAGTCATAGGATATTTTGGAATCCAACTGAATTTTTTGTATATAGAAATTGTATCTGCCCCATGAGAGAGCATAAGTTCATCAATAGTTTCTTCATGGGCAGGAGAAATTGATGAGAACAATTTGATTACATAATCAGAAAGGGTCAAAACGGAATACCCAGAAACTACGCCCGTTTCTTTTACAAATTTATAAATATTTATACCCGTATCCTCATACATGTGTTCTTTTGCATTTTCAGGCAGGGTGAGAGTATTTGAATTAACTTGTTCTAATTCGTACCATTCTCCGTTGTATAATATTCTCATAACACTTTGGGATGGCATATAAATATCATCATAATCATTTTCGAGAAGAACTTTTCCGTCAAAACTCATGACTCCGTATTTGTAATTCTTGTATGTTAAAAACATTTTTCCAAAAAGCAGGTCAATCTTTTGGTATTCATGCGGAATAATATTTTCTCCGAATTCATTATACAAGCCGTAATCATTTGTATTGCCAAATTTTGCATATTTACCCATAATTCTGTCGGTGTGACGGTATTTAGGTTCGATTATTATATTGCCTTTTTCGTCAGTAAGTCCGTATTTGCTGTTTTTTGCCTGAACTATCCAGCTGTGATAACCTACTCTTATCATCTTTTTATAAACAGGTTCTGTCAGAACAGTTCCGTCTGTATCTTTCAGACCCCATTTTTCATCAACCTGATACAAAATTACATCATCATTTGTTATTTGTTTTTCAGCATTCGCAGCAAAAACGCAACTTCCGGAAAATAAAATTATAAATAAAATGATTAAAATTCGTTTCATAAAAAAATTATATCACGAAGAATTATTAAAATATGTTGTATAGTTTGGTAATAAGAGCAACATACTATATAATTAAAATATTATGAAGCGAAAATCTATAATTATTACAATAATATTCTTATTTGTAGTTGCGCTGTTTGCGGTATTTTTTGCGTTTAAAAATTACAATAAAGAAGAAAATAAAACGGTCAATATTGTATTTACAACGGATGTTAATTATAAAGATTATCTGCGTGTTGCATTGCGTTCCGCAATAGAAAATAAAAAAGAAGATTCAATATATAACATTAATATTCTGTGCGTAGATTTAAGCGAACAAGATTGTAACGTATATAAAAAATTTAATGCTAAAAATGTAAAAATAAATCCGATGCCTGTAAAACTTGAATTTTTAAAAGGAATAGGGGAATTTGAAATAGAGAAAAAGAATATAACCCGTGCGGATTTGTTCAAGTTCTTTATGCCGCAATTGTTTCCCGATTTGGATAAAATTCTCTATATTGATATAGATGTCGTTATTAAAGGAGATTTAAGAGAGCTTTACAACATTGATTTAAAAAATAAATATCTCGGAGCTGTAAATAAATGTATTCCTTTTGAATATGTAAAAGAATGGTGCAACGGAAGAATTACAAGACTTGTAAGATATTACAGATACAACTGCGGAGTAATGCTCTATAATCTCAAACAATGGAGAAAAGACAATATCCCTTTACAACTTGTTGTTGCAAAAAATGAAGATAATGACCGAGAATTAATGACTCAAAATGTTTTTAATCAGGTAATGGGTCAGTCAAAAATTGTTCAGCTTTCCCCAATTTATAATACTTTTATAAACTGGGATGAATCTATGTTTAATTATTGCCAATTCCGCAAAGCTTTTTGGAAATTCTCATGGAACATAAAAAACAGTGGAGAATTATTTAAAAAATCAGTTATAATTCATTATTTGGGAGAAAATAAACCTTGGGATTATAAAGAAAACCAATATTCTGATTTATGGTGGAACTATGCAAAAAAAGAAGGGTTTAAATATGAAGAAAAAAATAATTAAAATTATAAGTCTTTTGTTATTTCTTTTTCTTATAATATTTGGGGGTTGCTTATTTATTAATAAAAAACCGCAAAATGCAGAAATAAACATTGCATTTAACACAGACAATGCCTACAAAGAATATACAAAAGTTGCCATAAAATCAGCAATAATTAATAAAAATAAAGAAAGTATCTATCATATAAATGTTCTTTGTGTAGATTTAAAACCGTCAGACTGCGATTCTTACAAGAAATTTGAAGAAAAAAATGTAACAATAAAAACTGTACCGCTTGAATTAAAATCCATAAATAATATAGGAAATTATGAGTTAGATCACCATGTATCAAGAGCAGATTTGTTTAAATTCCTTTTAGCCGATATTTTCCCTGATTTGGATAAAATATTGTATATAGATTCAGACACTTTTATACGAAAAGATTTATCAGAGCTTTATAATACAGACATACACAAATATTATCTTGCCGCAGTAAAAAAAGCCGAACCTGAACAAGACCAAAGATTTAATATTTTTAAAAAATGGGAACTTGTAAATATCTATACATATAATTGCGGGGTTCTGTTACTAAACCTTGAAAAAATAAGAAAAGACAATATTATAAAAAAATTGATTAAAGCAAAAAATGATGACCAAATAAGAGATTTACAAACACAAAGAAGCTTTAATGAAGTTATACCTATTGAAACCGTAAAATTATTAAGTCCCGTATATAATTCATTAGACCGCTGGGAAGAATATCAGTGGCAAGAATACAATTTCCCAAAGATATATTTCCCATACACTCTGGCAATAAAAGATATCGGTCAATTAAAAGCAAAAACAGTAATAGCACATTTTGCGGGACGCAGAAAACCATGGTATAGAGAAAGCGATAGTCTTTTTGTAGATGAATGGTGGGAATATGCGCACATGGTTAATCCCGAATGGAAAATAGAAAAGAGTCCTTACGAACAATATTAACTGTGATTATTAAAAATATGAAATATTTACTGGTTATTTACAGTGGTGGGGCGGTTGAGTTTCAGAAACTCATATAAGTAGTGTATATAAGCCCTTATATATTGCCATTGGGGTATATTTTTGTTTTAATATTCGTAACGATATACAATATTAATTCAGGAGAGTGTAATGAAATTAAAAATTACAAGAAAAAAACTGGCAATCATAATTTTGCTTATAATAATTGTTCCTATAATTTATAACAAAGCATCAGGACTTGTTACGGGTTTAATTATGCAGCAGATGATGCGTATGCCAAAAGAAGTTGTTGTTGATTATCCTGTTGTAACCGATACAAACGTATCTGCAACTTCAACGGGCAGAGTCGAAGCAAAATATTCCATCGATGTTATGGCAAGGGTTGCGGGCTTTTTGAATAAAAAATATTTTAATGAAGGCGATTATGTAAAAAAAGGGCAGTTGCTATTTCAGATTGACCCTCAGGAATTTCAACTTGAAGTTAAAAATAATCAGGCAAGTGTAAATCAATACAGTGCGCTTTTGTTAAATTCCCAAAAAGAATTAGATAGGGCAAATGCACTTGTCAAGGAAGATTTGGTCAGCCATTCTTATGTAGACCAATCACTTGCTGACAGAAATCAGAATCAAGCACTTTTGGATGCCGCAAGACAAAGACTCCAACTTGCAAAGGTTAATTTGGGCTATACATCAATAAAATCTCCTATCGATGGCAGAATAGGTAAAATCAATATAACCGAAGGTAACTATGTTTCTCTTACTTCAGGTCCGCTTGTAAATGTTTCAAGTATAGACCCTGTTTATGTAACTTTTAGTTTAAGGGCATCTGATTTTGTCAAACTGCTAAAAGCGAGTGACAAATTCAAAGGTGTTCAGGTAAAAGTTCAGTTTGAGGGCGGTCAGGTTTATGACAAAATCGGGGAAGTTGATTTTGTAGATAATCAGATAGATAAAAATTCCGGTTCAATTCAGATGAGAGCTATTTTTGATAATTCTAAAGGATGGCTTGTCCCCGGAGATTATATGAAAGTGTCTTTGATTGCCCCTCAGAAAGTCAAATTTATGACGGTTCCTCAGGCTGCGGCAAAGGGAGATGCAATGAGCGGTTATTATGTATGGGTTGTTGTTCCCGATAAAGACAGCAAGTCAAAAGATGCCGTTAAGATTGCAAGAAAAGATATAAAAGTTTCCGATGCTATTGATAATCAATGGATTGTTGAATCAGGTTTGGATAAAAAGGACAAAATTGTTGTTGCAGGGATTCAAAATATCGTTTCAGAGGGACAAAAAGTAAAAATTATTGATAAAAAAACTTATGAGAAAAAACAAAAAGGTGATGAATAGCAATATTATTATCAAATAATTTGTGAATTTCATACGCAGCGGGATGAATTATGAAAAAGATATTTAATAAAAAAAATCTGTATTTCTTTATACAAAAACCAAGATTTGCGCTTGTAATATCAATCTGTATTGTTTTAATGGGGTTGATATCTTTAACGGGGCTGAAACAGGAAAGTTATCCTGATGTAACTCCTCCGCAAATTATGGTAACGGCAAATTATATGGGTGCAAGTGCTGAGGTTGTTGAATCCTCAGTTGCAACAGTACTTGAACAAAAGCTCAACGGGGTTGAGAATTTGACATATATGACTTCTACCTGTTATGACGGTATGTATCAATTAAGAATGTATTTTAAGGTCGGAACCGATAAAAACGTCAATTTGATGAATGTTCAAAACCGTATTCAACAGGTTCAGTCACAATTACCTGAAGATGTTCAAAGAACGGGTGTAACAGCAATAAGCAGAACCTCAGGCTCAGGTGCTTTGATTTTAACCCTTGTCCCGCAAAGGGGAAATTGGTCACAATTGGATTTAACAAATTATGGTTCAATTTATGTTAAGGATGAATTGAAACGTGTAGATGGTGTTGCAGACGTTGATGTTTACGGTGCGGGTGATTATTCTATGAGAATTTGGCTTGACCCTCAAAAAATGGCGGGGCTTAATATCTCTACAAGTGAAGTAAAGGCTGCAATCGCCGCTCAAAATACTCAGGTAACGGCGGGTGCTTTAGGGCAAAGGCCAACAGAAGATGAACAGGCACTCCAGATTACATTAAAAACAAAAGGCAGACTTCAGGATGTAAAAGAGTTTGAAAATATTATAATACGTTCTAATATAGACGGTTCAAACGTAAGGATAAAAGATATCGCAAGGGTAGAATTGGGTGCACAGACTTATCAGAATTTAGGTCTTGTAAACGGTAAGCCGTCTGCGGTTATTGTAATTTCTCAATTACCCGATGCAAATATTATCAACATGTCAAAGGCTGTTCATAAAAAAGTTGATGAATTAAATTCAAGACTGAATAACGGTCTGCAAATTATGACAACTAAAGATGATGCGGAATATATTACAGAATCAATGTCGGAAGTAGAATTTACCATACTTTTGACAGGTTTGATAGTTGTTTTAATTATTTATCTTTTCCTTGGTGACGGGATGGCAACATTAGTACCTTGTGTAACTATTCCTGTATCTTTGATAGGTACATTCTTTGCTTTAAAAGTTATGGGAATGTCTATCAATTTGTTGTCTTTATTTGCTTTGGTATTGGCGGTAGGGGTCGTTGTAGATGATGCTATCGTTGTTATAGAAAACGTAAAACGACATATTGAAGAAGGAAAATCTCCTATTATAGCGACTCAATTGACTATGGAAGAAGTCGGCTCATCACTTGTTGCTATGGCAATGGTTTTGATGGCGGTATTTGTTCCTATTATATTTATGGGCGGTATGACGGGGGTTATGTATAAGCAGTTTGCGGTATGTATTGCCGTTTCTATCGCAATTTCGGCAATTTGCGCATTATCTCTTTCCCCTGCTATGTGTTCTCACTTTTTGGGCAGAAATAACAATAATGAAATTACGGATGAAAATGATCATTCTTTAGGTGCAAAAATTAAACATATTACAGCTCGTATAAGTAAACGTACGTTGCGTTATGTAGTTAAGTTTAATCAGATGTTTGACAAACTTGAACAATTCTATATGGAATATGTAGAAAAGTTTGTTTATAATAAAAAGCTTGTTGTTGTATTTTATATTTCAATTCTGTTATTAACGGGTTTTGTATTTAAAATAACATCAACAGGTTTTATCCCTGATGAAGATCAGGGGGTATTGATTGCGAGTATAACTTTGCCTGACGGAGCTTCTTTGCCAAGAACAGAAGAAGTTGCCAGAAAATTTGTTTCTCAGGTAAGTGAAATAGACGGGGTTGATGTAGAAAAATTAACTGTCTTTGGAGGAAACGGGGCTTCAAACTCTGCTTTTGCAATTATATTGTTAAAGAGTTATGATTACCGAAAAGTCGGGCCGTTAAGGTGGATTAAACGTAAAATTCAGGGACGTCCGACAGATATGTCGCATGTTGCCATACTTAATAAAATCAGACGAATTTGTGCTAATACAAAAGAAGCTTCAATAATTTCCTTTTCTCCACCTGCTATTCAGGGGATGAGTATGATGGGCGGTTTTGAATTTCAGATGTTATCGCAGGGTGAATATACCCCTCAGGAAATGGAAAAATGGGCAAATACTTTGATATCGGAAGCTAATCAGGATAAAAGCCTCTCAAACGTAAATACAACATTTCAGGCAAATGTTCCTCAATATATTTTAGATATTGATTATGCAAAGGCACTTGCTCAGAATGTTGATTTACAAGAGCTTTATGCAACACTGGCATCAATGCTCGGAACATATTATGTAAATGATTTTAATAAATACGGACGTGTATTCAAAGTTGAATTACAGGCAGAAAGCAGATTCAGAGATAAAGCAACCGATTTGGAAAACATATATGTTACAAACAGAAGCGGTGTTCAGGTCCCTGTGTTATCTCTTGTAAAATTAAGACAAACCATCGGAACGGCATCTATTACACGATACAATTTATACACCTCTGTTCAGATACAAGGTCAGCAGGCTCCGGGAAAAAGTTCGGGGGATGCTATGAATGCGATGGAAGAAGTCGCAAAACGTGTTCTTCCGTCTGATATGACATTTGACTGGTCAGGTACTTCCGCTCAGGAAAGAGAAGCATCGGGACAGACATTGATGATTGTATCTTTTGCATTGATATTTGTATATTTGTTCCTTGTTGCTTTGTATGAAAGTTATACAATTCCGTTTGCGGTATTGCTGATTTCTCCTGTCGCGGCGTTGGGTGCGTTGATATTCCAGCTTATGATAAATCAGGCTTTTGATATTTATTCACAGGTCGGGATGATAACTTTAATAGGTTTGGCGGCAAAACAATCTATTTTGATTGTAGAATTTGCAAAAACAGAGCATGAAGATAACGGTCTTGGGGTAAAAGAAGCTGCCGTAAAAGCTGCAAAACTAAGATTCAGGGCTATTATGATGACAGAACTTGCATTCATTATCGGGGTTTTGCCTATGATATTTGCATCGGGTGCAGGGGCAAATTCAAGAATTTCGGTCGGTTCAACCGTATTTGGCGGTATGGTTGCGGCGGCTACTTTAGGTGCTGTTTTAACTCCGGCATTTTATGTAATTGTTCAGGAGTTTGTAGATAAATTCCCTAAACATGAAATTACGGATAAAGATTTGGAGATAGAAGAATAATGAAAAAGATACTTAATATATTGCTGGCACTTTCAATAATAGCATTAAATGCGGGTATTTCAGCCGCAATGACCGTTTCGGATGAAAATAACAAAATTGCAATAAAAGATGAGACCGTTCAGATTGTAAAACCTGAGAAAATTAAAAAAGTTAATAAAAAACAAGAAGCCAAAAAGCAAAAATTGCGAAATAAAACCAAAGCAAGTTCATCAAAAGAAGCAGAAGGGATGTATGAAACGAAATTCCCTGTTATAGACAGTGATATAGATTTTAATGATGTATCTAATATTCCTGAAGAAATATCTCTAAAGGATTGTATAAAACTTGCAATTACGCATCATCCGATTATTATGTCGGCGATTAGTAATGCCGAAATTTATAAGACCAAAGTCGGACAGGCATGGTCAAATTATTTTCCTACATTGTCAGCAGGTGTAAGTTATTCAAGGAACGATATGTTTATGACAATGGGCGGTGCTATGGCAAGAATGATTCCGCAAAAATACAATATGTTTTATGTACCGAATTTGTCTGCCGATATGCTGCTTTTTGATTTCGGGAAAACCAAAGCTGTTGCTGATAATGCGCAAAAATATTATGAATCTGCGAGATTTGATGCGGAAACAAGTATTGAAAATGTTATTTATAACGTAAAAGTTGCTTATTATAATTTGCTTTTTGCCAAATTGCAAAAAGAAGTTTATGCAGAAACCGTAAAAGATTACGAATTACAGTTAAAACAGGCAAGAGCGTATTATGAAATAGGTAAAAAGCCAAAAATTGATGTTACTTATGCCGAATACAACTTGGGTAAAGCGCAGCTCAATGAAATTAAAGCAAAAAATACTCTTGAACTTGCCGCTGTTGAACTTGCCAATGCTGTCGGGATTCCCGAACTCAGCGGAGTCACTTTAAAGGATAAATTAAATACAAAAGAATATATTGTCGATTTTCCAAATCTTATAGAAACAGCAAATTCTTCCCGCCCGTCACTGTTATCGGCAAAGAAAAGAATGGACGCTTCAGAAATAGCAATCAGAGCTGCAAAACGTGCCTATACTCCTAATGTCAATGCTTTTGGAAGCTATCAATACGGCGGTCGAGAAGTAAATAGTGATCATGGTTATCAATTCGGTGTGCAAATGCAATATTCCGGCGTAAACCTGATGATGCTAAAGAAACAGGTTGAAGAAGCTACTGCAACTTATAAGAAAGCTGTTGCGGATTACGAACTCGAAAAACAGAATGTCTATCTTGATGTTAAAAGTGCGTATATCAATCTTATGAATGCTTATGACAGTATAAGAGTGGCAAAACTTGCGCTTCAGCAGGCAAAAGAACAACAGTATCAGGCGTTCAGAAGGTATCAGGTTGGTCTTGGGGATGCAATAGAATTTAAAGATTCCGAAAATACTTATCTTAATGCACAGTTAGATTATTATTCCGTTGTTTTGCAATACAATGTTAATGCGGCTGAAATTGAACGTGTTATCGGCGCACCGATAAAAGAATCAGACATAGAATTATAGTTGTTACAAAAATTTAAAATAGTTAAAGTTTTGATGCGAAAATGACGTTAAAACTGATATGTGTACTACTATGGGGTATCCATGTCTGTAAACAACGTAAATTTCTTAAATTTAACAACTTATAAAGTTATCGATAAGGATAATATAAATACATCTGAAATTCAGATTATTGATATGACTGAACAAAATTCTGAAACCGCTTACGGGCTTACGTTCAATGATACAACTCAAAATTGGTTTTCAGAGGTTAGTGATCAGCAGGTTATAGAATATATGCGCGTGATTTCGGCAAGTGATTCAAATGAAACAGAGCCCGCAATTGGCGAAACCGGAACTGCGCCTGTCATTGAGTCAGAAGCAGAATCAGGCTCAACGCCCTCTTTAGCGGATATTAAATCAAAAATTTATCAGTACAGACATCCGAATATGGGTATTTCTGCTTACGGTAGTGATTTTAACAGTGTATGTTCTTTCTTGGGTGTATCTCCCACATCCTCAATTACCAAAAAACAACTCACTCAATTAACTCAAAATGATTCGCAGGAAGATTCAAATAATGATCTTTGTGGCGGTTTAAACAGGGCATTTGCCGCTAAAAAACCTGATGAAGAAATTACCTATAAAGAATTGCAGTTGTTTTTTATGCGGGCTTCGGGAACAGACCATGTAATGACTTCATCAGAATATAAAAATGTTGTAAATAAATATGCAGAAAAACTGCAGAATCAATATGAGTCTTTAAGTACTTCCGCTAAACTCAACTTTATTATTGAGAAAACGGAAGAATATTTGGAATCTGCGGGGCTTGATAAACAGCTTGCCGCATTAAACAGACTCAAAAATCAGGATGGGACGGTCAATACAAACCCTAAAGGTGATCAAGTATGCAGTGTCGGACAGATAGCATTTGCAGATTTGGGAACTTGGACAGATATTGAGGGTTCTGTTATCGGGTATGATGCATCAGGTAATCCGATAGCAGGTAAGTCTATAACAAATGGTGCGTATACGGCTGCTAAATGGGTATATACCGATATAAATTCTGACGGTACGGATGGAGGGATATATAAAGCAGGAGCATTTGCGGATGATAATGATGATTCAAGTTCTGATTGCGGTATTACGTTAAATGTAAACTTCCTTTCAGGATACAAGCTTGTTGCTGTAAATTACGGTACATATAAAGAATTAAAGCATGAAAGTTATAAATGGTACGAAATAGTTGAAACAATGGTGCATGAATTGACACATGCTACTGCTTATCAGTATGCTGATTTATCGGAAACAAGCTATTTTAAGCCTACAAAAGTAGGCCTTGATTACATGGCATCTAAAGGTGTTATAACTACGACAGAAGCAAATCATTTTTATAATGATTTTGACGATTTATCAATGGAAGAATACCAAAGACTAATTTATCTGGTAAATACTATGACGGGTGAATATGCGGCATTTATTCAGTCTGCTAATTATATGGACAGTGTAGGCGGAGATGTTTTTGACTCCGGAAATGATTTGGCTGTCAAAGGAACAGATGAAGTTCAAGCAATTAAAGACCATGTGGATTCTTTATACAACTCTAAACGTCCTGAGGGAGAAAAAGAAGCAATACCGTTGAATTTTGGTTTATATGCCTGATATATTTTAGTTCAAACGGCGTAATTATTTTTTAATTTTTCCACAAGTTTTATATTAATGCTACAATTTTAATATGGCTGGAACGTGGGACGAACTTATACAGGATATAAAAAGCCGTCTTGATATTGTTGATGTTGTATCGGAACAGGTTGTTCTGAAAAAACGGGGCAATACATACTGGGGTTTGTGTCCTTTTCATAAAGATAAAAATCCGTCTTTTGCCGTAACTCCGAGTATGGGAATATATAAGTGTTTCAGTTGCGGAGAAGCAGGGGATGCTATCAAATTCATCATGAAAACAAAAAATATGGAATTTCGTGATGTAATTGAAGATTTGGCTGAAAAATTCGGGCTCGAAGTTCCGAAATCTCATAAATCGGAAGGCTCTTTAAAGGAAGTAAAAACACAAATGCTAAAAGCTACCGAAATAGCAGCCGTTTTTTATAATGATTTGCTCCTGCGCAACAAAGCCGATAATGCAAAGCTTGCCCTTGATTATTTGACAAAAAGAGGTATAGGCTCGGATATAATTAAAAAATTTCATATAGGTGTTGCCCCAAAAACATTTTCAACTCTTTATGACGAATTGAGAAAAGATTTTTCAAACGATATTCTTGAAAAATCAGGATTAATTTTAAAAAGCGAAAAAGGCGGCTATATTGACAGATTTCGTGGTCGTGTAATTATTCCTATACAAAACGAAAACGGTGAATTTGTGGCATTTGGAGCAAGAGCTTTGGAATCGGGTCAAAATCCGAAATATATAAATTCTTCAGATTCATTAATATATAATAAAAGTAAAATTTTGTATGGTTTATACACTGCAAAAGATGCCATAAAAGCCGAAGATTCGGTAATTTTGATGGAGGGATATTTTGATGTAATATCTTCGCAGGCTCACGGTATTGAAAACTGTGTTGCTTCATGCGGTACTTCTTTGACTCCCGACCATGTAAAATTATTGTCCCGATATACAAAATCCCGTAAAATTTATCTGTCTTTTGATACTGACAGTGCAGGTCAAAAAGCCACTGCAAGGGGCGCCTCCGTTATTAAAGAAGTTTTTGCGGGACTTGGTGATATAAAACAGTTTGATGAAAGCTATATGCCTTCAGGCTCAAATTCGGAAAGATATTCTTGTGAAATTCGTGTAATTGCTCCGCCAGAAGGAAAAGACCCTGACGAATTTGTACGTTCTGTCGGGGCGGATGCTTATAGGATGTATATGCAGGAAGCTCCGTTATTTATTGATTTTCAGATAAACAGTATATTAAAAGATAAAAATAAATATAAAACACCGCAGGAAAAGGCTCAGTTTATATCCACCTTAATTCCTGTTTTGTTTGAAATAAAAAACAAAATTATAAGAGCAGAATATACTGAAATGGTTGCACAGTCTGTCGGGGTAGATGCAGCTGCAATTAAATCAGAGCTTGAATCTTACGGACGTATGAATCTTCCGAAAACGGAAAGAATTGTTAAGAATGTAACAAAAAACAATTCTGTTGCACAAAAAGCGCAAAAATTTTTATTGAGCGTTTTTTTGGTACCTGACAGTTGTTTTACATTTACTCAATTAAATGAAATGATGTCGGACGTTGCATTCAATGATGAAATATTAATAATTGTTAAATCTACAATTGACAAATTGATATGTACCGTAAATAATGTGAAAGAATTAATCGAACATTTATATACTGAGTTTGTTGAAAATCCTGACGCTCAGGCAGTTTTACCCGAACTTGTCGAAATGTCCCGAAGCTTAAAAGGGTTGAGTGAGGAGGATTTTGCAAATGTCATAGAGGAAACTATCGCTAAGATAAATCAGTGTAGGCATGTTGAGGAAGTTGAACACATTAAGAAAAAATACAAAGGGATTGACGATGATGATCCCGAGGCTCTTAAAATTCAAATTCAATTAAGAGATAAGATAAAGAAAAAAAGACAAAAATCGGAGATGAATTAGATGACAAGAAAAAGACAAAGTTCTTCTGTAATCAGTATTGAAGAAGACGATACCCTGGATTTGAGAATTGATGATGAAGATTCACTTGAAAATGATGCTATAAATTACATGAACGTTGATATTTCAACAGATAATATTGAAGACATAGTTACATCAAAAATAGGTGATAAAGTATCTTCTGACGATATTTATATGATGCATACTTCTGATGAACCTGACCCCAGAGATTTGGAAGTGCCGAAAAATATTGCAATTGATGATCCGGTAAGACTTTACTTGCGTGAAATCGGCAGAATTAAGCTTTTATCCGCAAATGAAGAAATCGAACTTGCAAGAAAAATTCTTGAAGGCGGTACTCCCGGGGCTATTGCAAAAAGAAAACTTGTTCAGGCAAATTTAAGACTTGTTGTAAGTATTGCAAAAAAATATATCGGCAGAGGTATGTTGTTCCTTGATTTAATTCAGGAAGGTAATTTGGGCTTGATTCGTGCGGCTGAAAAATTTGACCACGAAAGAGGGTTTAAGTTTTCTACTTATGCTACATGGTGGATAAGACAAGCTATTACCCGTGCGATTGCTGATCAGGCAAGAACTATTCGTATTCCTGTTCACATGGTTGAAACAATCAATAAACTCAAAAAAGTTACAAGAAAACTTGCACAAGACCTTTCAAGAAAGCCGACAGAAGATGAGCTTGCTGCGGAAATGAATGTTTCTATATCAAAACTCCGTGAAATTATTAAAATAGCTCAGGAACCTTTATCTTTAGAAACTCCTATCGGGAAAGAAGAAGATTCAAGACTGGGGGATTTCATAGAAGATAAAGAGGCTGATGCACCTGTAAAAATGGTTGCTTCCGAGCTATTGAAAGAAGATTTGGCAGAAGTCCTTTGCACACTGTCTCCAAGGGAACGTGATGTATTAAGATTGCGTTTCGGTATGGATGACGGCAGACAAAGAACATTAGAAGAAGTCGGGCAGTTGTTTGGTGTTACCCGTGAACGTATCAGACAGATTGAAGCCAAAGCGTTGCGTAAACTTCGCCATCCGAACAGAAAGAAAAAACTTGAAGAATATGTAGAATAAATAAAAAGCTCTCCGAACGGAGGGCTTTTTATTTACAATAATGAACACTAGTAATATTTAAAACTGAAAGTCATTGACTTCCAGTCAGTGATATTATATAATAATTTCGTGGGGTGTTTATTATGACAAAAAGACAGGAAAATGCGCTCAAAACTCGTCAAAAATTGATAGATACTGCGGAAAATTTACTAAAAGCAAACGGGTTTAATGCTCTTTGTGTCGAGGATATTACAAAAAATGCAGGGGTTGCAAAGGGTACTTTTTATGTATATTTCAAACATAAAGAGGATATAGTTTCCGAAATTTGCAGAGGATATTTCAAGCAGATAGAAACTAAAATATATGAGATGGATAGTGCGGATTTAATTGAAAAATTGTCTTTGTATTTTGACAATTTTATGAAAGCGGTTGAAATATACGGAATAAATATATGTCGTGAATGGATTAGAGCTTCAATAGATCCGAATACTGCTCCTGATAATTCGGATATGAGCAAGTGGCAGTATGATATTGAGATGCTGCAAAATATCTTAAACAATGCGGTTAAAAACAATGAATTGAAAAAAGACACTCCCGTTGAACTTTTAACGCATCTGTTTATATCGGAATTATACGGAATGATGACCTGCTGGTGTATGTCTGATGGTGTTTTTGAACCAAAAGACTGGACTCGCAGGTTTTCAGAGTTTCAACTAAAAGCTATTTTAGATAAGTATTTAATATGTGAGGAATAACCCCTCACCCTAACCCTCTCCCTCAAGGGGCGAGGAAATAAAAATAAAAGGAGAAAAAATATGCAATATGTAAAATTAGGTAACACAGGCGTGGATATTTCAAGAATTTGTCTGGGGTGTATGAGCTTTGGTAAACCCGGAAAAGAAAACGGCGTTTTCCCTTGGGCTAAAGATTACGACGATGCAAAACCGATATTTAAAAAGGCTGTTGATTTGGGTATAAACTATTTTGATACGGCAAATGTTTATCAGCTTGGTACAAGTGAAGAAATTACAGGTCGTTTAATTAAAGAATACGGCTTGGACAGGGATGAAATCGTGGTTGCAACAAAAGTTCATTTTGCAATGAGAGAGGGCAGACCAAACGGTGCAGGTTCTTCAAGAAAAAATATTATGGCTGAAATCGATCATTCTTTAAAAAGATTAGGACTTGATTATGTTGATTTATATCAAATCCACAGACTTGACCATGAAACTCCTATGGAAGAAATAATGGAAGCTTTGCATGATGTTGTAAAATCAGGTAAAGCTCGTTATATTGGGGCATCGGTAATGTTTGCCTGGGAATTTGAAAGGTTAAATCAAATAGCGGAAAGAAACGGTTGGACAAAGTTTGTTTCTATGCAAAATCAATACAACCTGATTTATCGTGAAGAAGAACGTGAAATGATGCCTTTATGTATGGACAGAAAAATTGCAGTTGTTCCTTGGAGTCCTCTGGCAGGCGGAAGAACTGCTCATCCTTGGGGTACAAAGACTCACAGAAATTCAATAGACGAAGTTTCACCGCTTGTTTGGGGAAGTACAGATGCTCAGGATAAAATTGTCGTAGATAACTTGGAAAAAATCTCAAAAGAGTTGGGTTATACAATGGCTCAGGTATCTCTGGCATGGATGCTTTCAAAACCATATATTACCTCTCCGATAGTCGGGTTTACAAGTGAAAAACATGTTGAAGAAGCAGTCAGTGCGCTTGATATAAAATTGAGTGATGATATTATCAAGCGTCTTGAGGCACCTTATGTACCGCATATTAAAACAGGAGCTTTCTAGGAAGGAACAAATTATTATGAATTTAACTGAACGAAATAAAGACTTAATGAAAAAATTTGAAAAGATGATAAATACAGCTGATGAAAAACTTGCGCAGGAGTTAGTATCAGCGAATGCTCCGTTTTATACACCTGCCAGCCCTGAGCCATTATATGGCGGAGCGGGCTATTTATCGGTTGTTCATTGGATGAGAAAAGGTTTTTCTGATGTTCAATGGAAGCTTGAAGAAATGGTTGCCGATGATGATAAAGTCGCAGTTCGCTGGACTTTAACAGGAACTCATGACGGGATTTTTATGGATTTGCCTCCAACGGGTAAAAAATTTAAAACAACCGTAATGAATTTTTATTATTTCGATAAAGACGGCAAAGTTACAAATGATATCGCAGCAGAAGGTATGATAGGAATATTAAGACCACTGGGTCTGAGTAAATAAAGGAGATAAAAATGAAAGTATTATTATTTAACGGTTCCCCGCATAAAAACGGATGTACTTATACCGCACTTGAAGAAATTGCAAACACATTTAAAGAAGAAGGAATAGATTCCGAAATTTATCAAATAGGTATCGGTTCAATAACCCCTTGCAGAGGGTGTTATGCCTGCGGCAAAATCGGTAAATGTGTAATAAGTGATGATGATGTAAATAATTTTGTTGAATATGCAAAAGATTTTGACGGATTTGTATTCGGTTCGCCCGTTCATTATGCTTCGGCTTGCGGCGGTGTTACGGCATTTTTAGACAGAGCATTTTTCAGTGCATTTGCTTCAGGCAGAGGTGAAGTATTTTTACATAAACCGGGGGCTGCGGTTGCAAGTGCAAGACGCGCAGGTACTACTGCCACTTTAGATCAGTTAAACAAGTACATGACAATAACACAGATGCCTGTAATTTCAGGCCGATATTGGAATATGGTTCATGGTGCAACTCCGCAGGAAGTAAAACAAGACCTTGAAGGTATGCAAAATATGAGAATCCTTGCCCGCAATATGGCTTGGCATTTAAAATGTCGTGAAGCCGCTGAAAAAGCAGGTGTTCCAATGCCAAAACAGGAAGAAACGGTTTATACTAATTTTATAAGATAGAGGTATAAAATGAAAGACGTTATGTTATGGCTTGGAGCGGGGCAAATAGGTATGGCTATTGCTCGCAGAGTAGGATTTAATCAAAAGATAATTGTTGGTGATAAAAATATCGAAAATGCAAAAAATATCGCTAAAATCATGACTGAAGCGGGGTTTGATATTGAGAGCGTTGAATGTGATTTGTCTGACAGAAATTCAATTCTAAACTTTATTAAAAAAGGTCAGGAGTATGGCGAAATTGCAACTTTAATCAATTCCGCAGGAGTTTCACCTTCACAGGCTCCTATTGATGTTATCCTGAAAGTTGATTTATACGGAACGGCAGTATTACTGGAAGAAGTCGGTAAGGTTATTAAAAAAGGCGGTCACGGTGTTACAATATCATCCCAAAGCGGTCACAGAATGCCTGCCCTGACTCCTGAAATTGATGAACAGCTTGCAACAACACCGACAGAGGAACTTTTAAGTTTAGAAGTGTTGAAGCCTGAAAATATAAAAGATACCCTTCACGCTTATCAAATGGCAAAAAGATGTAATGTCAAAAGGGTTATGGCAGAAGCCTGCAAATGGGGCAAGCGTGGTGCAAGGCTGAATTCTATCTCTCCGGGGATAATTGTAACCCCGCTTGCGATAGATGAATTTAACGGAGTAAGAGGGGATTTTTATAAAAATATGTTTGCAAAATGTCCCGCAGGGCGTCCGGGAACGGCTGATGAAATCGCAAATGTTGCTGAACTTTTATTAACAGAAAAAGCTGATTTTATATCAGGTTCTGACTTTTTAATAGACGGTGGTGCAACAGCGGCGTATTTTTATGGAGAACTAAGACCTTAAAAGTAAAGGAGAAAATATGAAAATAACAGTTATAACAGGCAGTCCGAGAAAAAACGGGACATCAAATTATTTAGCGGATGAATTTATTAAAGGCGCAAAAGAAAGCGGACATGAAGTATACAGATTTGATTCCGCACATGCCGAGGTTAAGAATTGTATCGGATGTAATGCTTGCGCTATGGGTGAAGGGGTAAATCCAAAATCATGTATACATAAAGATGATTTTGTTGAATTAAGAGAAAATCTTTTAAATTCTGATGTTATAGCCTTTGTAACACCGATATATTATTTTGGAATGACTTCTACCATAAAAAAGGTTATAGACAGGTTTTACAGTATTGACCCGCAATTAAAAAACGGGAATAAAAAGGGTATTTTGATTTCTGTTCAACATGCACCTGTTGATGCGGTAAAAAAGCCGATAAATATTCATTATCAAGCCATTTTGAATTGGTTAAATATGGAAAATGTCGGAATAATTAATGCTATCGGAATTGAAAGTGTTGAACATCTTAAACAAACAAATTATCCTGAGCAGTCTTACAATTTAGGTAAAAGTTTGTAGAGTAGATAAGGATTAAATTATGAAAAAAATAATTTTAATTATTATAGTATTTTTCATTGTTGCTGCAGGAATTGTTTATGCAGTGCAAAGTAAGCAAACATCAGATAAAGGAGTTTTAAAAATGGATAAAAAAGTATTGGTAGCATATTTTTCAAGAACGGGCGAACAGTATTCCGTCGGTAATATTACAGAGGGCAATACTGCTATTATTGCAAAAATGATAGCAGAACAAACAAACGGAAATTTGTTTGAAATCAAAGTTGCAAAAGATAATTATCCGTCAGGTTATATGGCATTAACCGAATATGCTAAAAAGGAAAAACAACAGAACGCAAGACCTGAAATTGTTGGCAGTGTTGAAAATTTTGCTGATTATGACACTATTTTCATCGGTTATCCTAATTGGTGGAGTGATATGCCGATGCCTGTTTATACTTTCTTGGATAGCTACGATTTTACAGGCAAAAAAGTACATCATTTTTGCACACATGAGGGCTCGGGTGGTGTAAAAAGAGAGGGCTTTGCTATCTATGGACATACAGCACAAAACGACAGGGCAGAAGCACAAAAACAAGTTTCGCAGTGGTTGAAAGGCTTAGGGTTTTAGATATGGAAGAAGTCAGAATTGATGTCAGAAATCAAGAGCCTGAAAGAATAGAAGAAGCAAGACGGAGTGCGGATTTGTGTTTTAGAATAAATCAGACAAATCCGACAACTCCCGAATGCCAAAAGTTAATAAACGAACTTTTTAATAATACTTTGGGCGAAAATACAAGAATAAGCCCTCCTATATTTACGATTTTGGCTGACAAAGTTAAAATAGGTAAAAACGTAATAATATTAAACGGTTTTCAGTGTATGTCTGCGGGCGGGCTGACAATTGAAGACAATACAATGATTTCGCTTAATTGTACCATAGCTACAAACAATCATGATATGTACGACAGATATGTTATTACATGTAAACCTGTTCATATTAAACGCAATGTATGGATTGGAGTGAATGTGACAATACTTCCGGGGGTTACGATTGGTGAAAATGCGGTTGTCGGAGCAGGTGCGGTTGTAACAAAAGATGTTCCCGATAATGCAGTTGTTGTAGGCAACCCTGCAAGAGTGATTAAATATCTTGATGCTCGGAAGTTTAATATGGGCAATTAATTCAAGCAGTAAAATTAAACTGAGATTCGAGTTTTTTTTGTTGTAATATAATTCCATTAGGGAATATATTATGAAAGTTAAATTGCCGCAAATTGTCAAAACGAAATTGACAAAGCCGATTAATACAGTAAAAAATATAGCCAAAAGTGGTTTGTGCTATATAACCAATGTGTTTGAAAGAAGTCCGAATGTTGATTCATTTGTAAGCTCTACAAAATTTACCAAACCCAATGTATCAAAAGAGGATAAAAAATACATAGAAATAATAAATGCCGTTCCCGTTTCGGGGGTCGGGAATAAGGAAAAACCTGTATTGAATCTGGTACAGGAATCAATGTTTCAGATGTTGAAAATTACCAAAGGGGAATCCACCCCGTATAAAGAAATTTTGTTTGCTCATACCCCTAATTCGCAAACACTTGCCAGTGTTTATTATCCTGCAAATGTACTTGTGGTAAACAAAACTTATCTTGAAAATATTGATGCCCTAATAAATGCAAATACCGAAGTTTTTGATATTATGAAGTGGATAAAAAAAGATAAAGACGGCAAATATAAAATACTTGACCTTTTAAGAAACCCTAAAAGCGAACAGTATGAAAAACAGCTAAATGACTACACTCCCGAGTGGTCACTAAATGAAAAATTTGAGTTTGATAGTTTGGCAACATATTACCGTAACCTTGCATCTCAGGCGTTTTATGACCCGGAAAAAACAATTGACAAAATATTGGAAAATAAAGACAATTATCGAATTCTTCAAGAAAACGGTTTATTGGAAAAAAGAAAAGATACTTTCGGTTTGAAGTTTTTTCAGCAGGAATATTTAATTGAGATAGGGAAATATTGTCATTTGCCTGAAGATACATGCCTGAATACAAATCCTGAAAGTGTATTTAACCACGAATATATTCACAAGTGGTGTTTTGATAATTTTTCGCAGGAATATTTGGCAGAACTTCACAGTGAACCAACAAAACAAAATTGGCAAAATGATAAAAATATTCAATCTGTGGCAAACAGAGTTTCATTGAGAGCAGCCGAAAACCCTATGGAATATATAGCAGAAGTCGGTGCCGGTTTGGCTGGCAGACAAAAATTTGATAAAGATATTATGGCGTTGTATGATTCCTTAAAAGGCCCGAAGTTGTAATATCTATTGTATATCGCCTTTACTTTTTTTATTTTTATAATATTCTAAGAAAAATGGTAGTAATAAAAAAGGGTTGGAAAAATGAAAAAAATTGTATCTCTTATCTTAATTTTATTATTAGTAAATTTAATTACAGCAGTGCCTGTTTTAGCGGAAACAAACGAATATCAGGAACAAAGCCAGACAGTATTTTCAGCATCTGTTGATGATGAAACTGTTTATATAAACCCTAAAAATACATTTGAGCTTGAGTTGGAATCTGATATGGATGTAAACGAAACTAATATAAATGATGAAATATATTTCAGATTAGTATCAAAAGTAAAAGCTTCAAACGGTATGGTTTTGCCTGAGCATACAAGATTTGTAGGAAAATTCACAAAAATCAAAAAAAGTGAACCAATGTTTAAAAGGGCAAGAGCATATATTTTAATTGATAAATTAATTTTCCCGAATGAAAAAACTTATACTGTCAGAATGGAACCGAAAAGCGGAAGCGATTTGAAATCTTCTCAATTTTTAAATACAATCAGAGCATTTCCTGCAAGCATAGGAATTATAACCTTTTCTATAATAAGTGTTGCCACCGTTGCAATAGAATCAGTGAGTGTTGTCGGATTGGTCGTCGTTCCAAGAACTTGTAAGGGTTTTGGGCTTTTAATCAGCTCTATGGCAAAAGGTTTAAATTATAAATTAAAAGCGGGAAGTAAAATTAAATTCAAATTAGACACTCCTGTTTACATTCAGGCAAGTGATATATTGTCAAAATAAGTTTATGGTGATTGTATCATAGTGATAATATAATTTAAAAATATTTAATGACGAATAAACGGTATTGTGCAATATATTGCACAATACTAAAACTTTTAGCACTTGGCTCGCTTGCGCTCAAACCACATACAGACCTTTCGGCCTGTTGGGTTCTCCATTGTAATTTAACATACAGAACAAGATTAAACTAACTATGAGATGGAGATGGTTTCTAATATAATAAAGACATGAATAATACTGCTAATAATCATTTTGTTCCACAAGGTTATCAACGTACATACATTTATCATTTTCAAGTACATATCCGCATTTTACAATCCATAAAACGTCTAAAATCTGTAATATAATAGGCATGTCAATGTAAAAATTAACATCTTCTATAATATATTTCTTGCTAACATTACGATTTGATATTAGCTGCGTTTCATCAATATTTAATGAAGCTTCCTTTGAATTATACTCCTTTTGTGTCAAAACTTTTTTAGGTAAGACATTAAAAGCGATTTTTGATAAATATTTATTAAAAATCAAATCATCTGCATATATTTCATTTATTTTATTTGTTAGCCGATTCCAAAACGATTTTTCTTGACTGTTATTTATGTCATCAAAATTGTCTAAAAATATATTTTCATCATATATATCCCATTCTCTTTCAAACTCAACAAGCTTTTTCCTATTGAAAAAATATGCTTTATCATAATATATATAATGTTTTAACTTTAAATATGCATCTGTTACGTCCTCTATAGAAAAAAGTTCCATATATACTCCTTTACTTTACCTTAATTAGTGTAATTATTAAGAACACTTACAACAATTTGCTTCATCACATCCATCTCTTCCGGTTTGCTTTCTGCGATAAGAAGTGTTAAAGCAAAAAGTGTTCCGTTATCAATAATTGGAACATTATTTTTATAAAGCAAATTATTTTTGTACAAGAAATACAAGAAGCAGCTTGCTGCGATACGTTTATTCCCGTCAGAGAATGAATGATTTTTTGTAATCAAATATAAAAGCATAGCGGCTTTTTCTTCCAGCGTAGTATAACAATCTTTACCGTCAAATGTTTGATATATCTGATTTATAGAACTTGCGAAACTTCCGTCTTTTGGATTTGCAAATACATCAGATGCATATTCAGACTTCATTTTACCAATAATGTTCAGGTATTCTTTTTCAGAGATTTTAACAGCCGGTTTTTGTGTACGACCCTTATCATCCAATGTTTTATGGTCAAAATTATCCAGCAAATCGAGTCCTTTTGCAAAATTATCAAGAATTTTTGCAACATTTTGGGCATCATCAACGGTTTCTATTTGATTCTGAATACTGCGTGATAACAAGCTAATAGTTTGTTGTAAATTAATTATTTTTGTGTTTTGAGCTTTAAGCATTTTATTATTTATGGCATAACCTTGAGTTAAATATTTTTTCAAAACATCAGTTGCCCAAATTCTGAATTGCGTTGCTCGTGATGAATTTACCCTATATCCGACAGAAATTATTGCATCAAGATTATAAAATTGTGTTGAGGATTTCTGTGCCTTTCCCTTTATTGCACCGTGTTTCGTGGTTGTTTCCAAAATGGAAATAACCACTTCTTCCTTTAATTCTCCCTTGTTAAAAATATTTTTGAGGTGCTTGCTTATAGCCGGAGTTTTTACGCCAAAAAGTTCTGCCATTTGTTTCTGCGTAAGCCAAATGGTTTCATCTTCAAGTTTTGTATCGAGCGATACTGTTCCGTCTTCGCTTGTATAAATTACTATTTCACCCTTTTTATAATCTTCTTCCATGCTTAAACTCCTTGTATTTATTATATCTTAAAAGTCTAAAACTTGCTTTCTTTGTTCTTTAGAGTAATGTATGTGTTGCGGTAAAGAAAGGAAATGTGTATGGAAAAAGTTGGATTGAATATTACCCCAAAAGAGTTTAAGCAGATTAGCAAATTGGCAGAAAACGTTTATAATATATCGGTTATCTTTGATTATTTTGTCAGCAATCAACCAGAAATAGAGGAATGTTATAACCTCGCACCAGTTATTCAAAACTTAAGACAAAATGCAGATTTATTAAATGCGTTTTTTATTGATAACGAAAAATAATATTTTTACCTTTACCAAAATAACCATACCTTACCAAAAAAAGCGTTCTATACCCCAAAAACCGCTCTAAAAAATTTCTTACTATTATTGGAAAGTAGCCGACCGGAAAGAGTAAATAATGAGTAAAAGTGAGTAAATCGGTTTTTGGGGTAAAGTCGCACTTCCGACCGCCAAAACCCCTATAAATAGCGGACTTTATAAAAAAGAAACATCAAAATTCATGAACCGCACCAACTCGACAAATACATCCATACTTCCAAAAATCATCCAAATACCAAAATACAGAATATGACAAGCATACTCTGTATTTTGGTGGTGGATTTAGTCCAATGAGCAAAAGGCTCTCTTGATATTCCTTGATACCCGCTATTTTACAGGGTTATTTTTGAATTTTTCAGGGATTCAATGTGTTTATTATAATGGCAAATCCTCTGTTTGTAAAGTTTTCTACCCTAAATTCCCTAAACAACTTATCAGGGAATTATCAGTGAAGATATTTAAATAATTCCTTTGAAATTTATTATAAATCTTGTTTCTCTTTTAATCTTTTATTCAATGCAACAGTCTGTTCTTGAGTTATAGGTAATTCACATGGTGCAGTATAAATAGGTCTTGTAGCGGTAAACACTATGTGTTTTAAGAAAATATTTTTTTCAAGTTTTGTTAACAAAATACTATAATTATCCACTAAATTTTTTAGAAATGAATCATTAAGATTTCCAAAAATTAGCTCTAAAGGGGAAGATTTTTTCTTGTCAAACTTATTACTTATATCAAAAGTAATTATTTTATTAAATTCGTCTAATTCTTGTACTATGTCATATATTTCAAAATCAATTCCAAGCTTTTGCGTAAGAGAAATGGCTTCTTTGATATTACGTTGTAAATTATCAATATAATCTCGTAACACTTCTAAATTATTTTTAGGAATATCAATAGTATTCTTTGTTTTTGCAGTTTTAACTAAGTTATTTAAAACTTTTGTACCATCAACTATTGTTTCCTTTTGGATATTTCGTATTTCTTCGGAAAAATTATCAGTTAATATGCAAAAAATTTCATATACACAGAAATACGAAGAAAAAATATTAGCTTTTATCTGTCTCGTTAGTTCTCTGAACTTATATTCTTGATAATGTTGATTTATGGAATTGAATATTATCAGAGTTAAAACCATTCCTAAAATCATCTCAGAAAAATTTGAATTAAATTTATAAACAATACCAGCAAATAAAATCAAAAATAATGTGTAAAAGGGTTTCAATCTTTCCCAAATGATCCTATATTATTGCAATATGATGCAGAATTGGCTAAAGTATTAAAAAATCAAGAAAGACTTTTAAATTCTTTGGATAAAGCATTTTTTGCAAATACGAGGAATTCAAATATTGGTATAAGATTAGCTAAATTATATAAAGATAATGGTAGTATAGATAAAGCAATATCTGTTCTAGATAGTGCAATTGATGCAAATAGGAGTGATATAAAAATAAAATATTTAAAAGCAAAATTATTATTTGAAGTAAATGAACCTAAATATAGAAAAGAAATTTTGTATTTATTAGACAAAAGTTATAATGAAAATGACCGAAATTATGATGGTAAACTACTTTATGGTCGAGAGTTATTTATATCAAAGGATTATCAAAAATCATTTGATATATTTGATACCTTAAAAGAAGTTTTTATAAATGAAGATGCTAAAAATTCTATTAATTATACGATATCTAATAGTTATTATGGAGAGATAGTAAATAAACAACTTAATTTTTTATTTATAAAACTTGATGATATCCCTAAAGATATTTTTGCACATATTAATCAAAATGATAATATTTGGGAAAATTTAAATGTTGGAGATAAAATAAATTTCAAAATTGGTTTTAACTTTAAAGGACCTGTTGCTTATGATATATCTAAGTAATAATATATCTTTAATTTTATTGATAAAAATATAAACTTAAGATTGTTGAATATATTGACAAAACAAATATTGATAATTTTATAAAAGATGAGATAGGAAATAAAGATATCACAATACAAAATCATAATATTAAAACAATAAGCTATACAAAA
>ERZ842401.1760-NODE-1760-length-30106-cov-4.989152_pt1 | contig 30106 bp, 24 predicted proteins | sample MGYA00521270_ERZ842401 | MGnify/ENA primary metagenome ERZ842401 (study PRJEB31892, sample SAMEA3878208) | bioreactor metagenome | biome: Moose rumen | place: Sweden | collected 2011-10 | study: EMG produced TPA metagenomics assembly of the PRJEB12797 data set... | reverse complement strand
AAAGGCTGTTCTGATGCCGTTAAAGAAGTTTTTATAAAACTTTATGAGAAAGGTTTAATATACAAAGGTAAATATATTGTAAATTGGTGTCCTCGCTGTCGCAGTGCAATATCTGATGTTGAAACAGAATATGCAACAGAACAAGGACACTTATGGGAAATATCATATCCTTTAAAAAATGAATCAGGTGCTATCATAGTTGCAACAACAAGGCCTGAAACAATATTTGGTGATGTTGCAATAGCCGTTCATCCGCAAGATCACAAATACTCTGAATTGATTGGTAAAACTGTAGTTGTACCATTATCAGGCAGAGAAATTCCAATTATTGCGGACGAATATGTTGATAGAGAATTTGGTACAGGCGCTGTAAAAATTACTCCTGCACATGACCCTAATGATTATGAAGTTGGTAAACGTCATGGTTTAAAACCTATTTGGATTATTGATGAAGAAGGAAAGATGATTTCTTGTGGCGAAGTTCCTCAAAAATACCACGGAATGGACAGATATGAAGCAAGAAGGGCTATAGTTGGCGATTTACAATATCAGAATTTTTTACTAAGAATAAAAGATCATGAACACAACGTTGGTAAGTGTCAGCGCTGCAGTACAACGATAGAGCCTTTGTTATCTGAACAGTGGTTTGTAAAAATGGAGCCGTTAGCGAAGGAAGCCATTGCAGCCGTAAAAGACGGGAGGATAAAATTTGTTCCTGAGCGTTGGGAAAAGAATTATCTTGGCTGGATGGAAAATATCCGTGATTGGTGTATATCCCGTCAGTTGTGGTGGGGACACCAAATTCCTGCGTATTATCATAAAGTAACCGGCGAGATGGTTGTAGCTAAAGAAAATCCTGATCCACAAAATTACGTACAAGATACGGATTGCCTTGATACTTGGTTTTCATCGGGGTTATGGCCGTTTTCTACTATGGGATTTCCAAATGCTGAAACTGATGATTTCAAGAAATTTTATCCGACATCAGTTCTTGTAACAGGGTTTGATATTATATTTTTCTGGGTTGCAAGGATGATTACTATGGGACTTGAATTCACGAAGAAGCCTCCATTTGGAACCGTTTATATCCATGGACTTATACGTGACGAAAAAGGTCAAAAAATGTCAAAATCTAAAGGCAATACCATCGATCCAGTTGAAATCATTGATAAATATGGGTGTGATGCTTTGAGATTTACAATGACTTCTTTGTGTACGTATGGCGGTCAGGATATCAAAATTTCTGATGAAAGATTTGAATACGGAAGAAATTTTGCAAATAAGATTTGGAATGCGTCGAGATTTGTTTTGATGAATCTTGAAGGTGTTGATGATAAATCCGTTGATTTTGATAATTTAACAATTGCTGATAAATGGATTATTGATAAACTGAATTCTGTTGCAAAAGAAGTTAATGAAGATATGAAAAACTACAGAATTGGTGAAACGGCACATACTCTTTATGATTTCTTCTGGAATTCATATTGTGACTGGTATGTTGAAATTGCAAAAATTCAGCTTCAGGATGAAAAATTGAAAGCTAATACCCAGCGAGTTTTGAGGTATGTGCTTGATGGCACATTGAGGCTTTTACATCCGATTATGCCGCATATAACAGAACGTGTATGGCAATTGTTACCTAAGGAAGCTAAAGAAACTGCTAAAGCATTGATTGTTGCTGAGTATCCGACATTTAATGAAAAATTAGTGTTTGAAAAAGAAGCAAGAGAGATGGAATTGGTATTTGAAACAATTACTTCATTGAGAAATGTTCGTCAAAGTTTCAATATTTCGCCATCGGTAAAATTTGATATTGAAATTAGAGCAGAAAAGTCGGAAAAACCGATTTTTGAAGAAATTGAAGCATATGTAAAACGGCTTGCCAGAGTTGAAAATATTACGTATGCTCCGCTTGATAAAGAAACGGCAAAGAAAACTGCTACGGCGGTTGTTTCAGCTTCAAAAATAGTTATTTCACTTGAAAATTTGATTGATTTTAATGAAGAAATAAATCGTCAACAGAAGAAATTGGATAAATTGCTTGGCGAAAAACATTCGCTTGAAGGCAGAATGAACAATCCTAAATTTGTCCAAAATGCAAAACCTGAACTTGTTGAGCAAACTAAAAACAGAATAGAAGAAATCCAAATTCAGGAAAATGCTATTTCGGAATTGATAGAGTCATTAAAATCCTAAAATTTTATTTTTAATATCCAAAAACAGACGGTTCAGCCGTCTGTTTTTTTATCTGATTTCTTTTTTAAAACAAGTTCATATCCTAAAATATCATATAGCAGTTTTATTTCACTGTATTTTATTGTGTCACGATTAAGTTTGCCTGAAATATTGTAAATGGAATAGGGTTTACCGATACGCTCCTCCATTCTTTTACATAATTCGGTCATAGTCATATCCGACATTACAAGTAAATGTTTAATTTGATGTTTTGTGTCCATTAGAAAATTATATCTCAGCGTTTAACTAAAATCTTGACTTTTTAATTATAACGGCTACAATTTAATTATAAAATTAAATATTTAATTTCAAAATCAAGGAGAAAAAGATGAGAAAAATTAGATTTGGATTCACTTTAGCGGAGGTATTGATTACCTTAGCAATTATCGGGGTAGTAGCGGCAATCACCATGCCGACACTGATACAAAAGCACAGAAAACATGTTGTGGAAAATAAATTAAAAGCGGATGTTGCGATATTTCAAAATGCATTGAGAATGGCGGAAAGCAAACACGGAACTCTTAACGAATGGCTCGGATGCGATTTATCTAAAGAAAGTGAAAAAAATTATCAGGGTAATTGCACAAAACATATTTTTGACGAATATTTAGCCCCCGAATTAAAAGTTTTGAAAGTCTGCAGTTATGAAAATCTGGACGAATGCTGGACTGTTCCGAAAGCTCTTAACGGAGATATAAATTCTTTACTAACACGGGCTTCAAAATCTATCGGAGCTGTTTTAAGCAACGGAACATCCTTGTACATGTGGGTAGGAAATGTCAAAAGTGAAAATTATGATCCTCACATTCAATTATGGTTTGATATTGACGGAAAAGATAAAGGGAAAAATCGGATGGGTGCGGATATATTTGGAATAATTGCAAGAAGTTCCGATTATAAAGGATTTTTGATGTACAATAACATAGCAGATGCATATACTTGTTCAAAAGATAATTTGAGTTATAGAAGCGGTTCACTCTGCGGTTTATTAATCCAATCTAACGGCTGGAAAATCCCTGACAATTATCCGATAAGATTTTAGCGCAAGGTCGGGCATACTTGCCCAACAATGATTGATAAAAAATAAGCAAAACCCTTGCGGATGGAATTTATCCGCAGGGGTTTTGCTTATTTTAAGCCTCGCCCTCAAGGGGTGGGATATATACAGCTTACCTTTTTATTTTTTATAGCCGGCCTATCTTCCTATCCTCTTACCTTCTTATCATCCAACTAACATTTATACTTGCTTAAATTATTTGGTTATGTTAATCTTTAATAAGACATTATTTTTAATGTTATTTTGTAAATAATTAAAATAAGAAGGATTAGGAAACGTGGATTTTGTTACATTAACTATTAAGGCCCTGAGTGTACTGGCACATATTTGCGGAAACAGTTACGGGTTAGCAATTATATTTTTAACGATTATAGTAAGACTTGCTATGTGGAATTTGAATGTTTCGCAGCAGCGTTCAATGGTTACAATGCAAGCATTACAGCCAAAATTAAAGGCTATTCAAGAACGTTACAAAAGCAATCCGCAAATGCAGCAGCAAAAATTAATGGAATTTTACAAAGAAAACAAGTTTAATCCGATGGGCGGATGTTTGCCGCTGCTTATTCAGATGCCGATATTCATTTTGTTGTATTCAGCTTTAATGAGTCCGCAATTTATTCAAGCAGCAGGAAATCAAAACTTTTTATTTATAAACAGGCTTGATACAACACTTCACGGTACTGCCGCAAAATCATATGACGGAAGCTTCACCGTAACGGGTGCAGACAGATTTACCATAGGTAAAAATGCTGAAGTAACACTTAAAAACGGAGATGTTATCGCAAATGTTAAGATAAATTCCCCATCCAAAGCTCTTCAAGTCCAAGGAGATATCAAACAGGGCGAAAATGTTGATTTGAAATTTGCAATCGATAATTTAGATTTGAAATTTGCTCAATTAGAGCAAGTTGATAAAGCCGAAGTCGTTGTAACAAACGTAAATATGAAAGAAGCGGAAAAATTAACCTTTACAAAACAGGGTGACAAGATGATTTCTTCAACCCCGACAATTGCTTCTCCAAAATCTATGCATTATGACATTTTGCTATTAATAGTTTTGTTTGGATTAACAATGGTTTTATCACAAAAAGTTATGATGGCAATGTCAAATACAAAAGATATGGATCCGACACAGCAGGCTATGCAAAAATCCATGAGTATGTTCATGCCGATTATGATTATCGGAACATTTGTAATAATTCCGATTCCTGCAGGTGTGCTTTTGTATTTGGTAACAAGTAACGTAATTCAAATTGCGCAAACCGTTATTATAAATAAACAAATTCAGATGGAAAACGAGGCTAAAAAAGTTTCCGCAACCGATAAAGATAACAACGTTATCGAAGCTGAAATAGTTGATGAAAAAGATACCAAGCCCGTTTCTGATGACGTATTAAACAAATTAAAAGCTTATTTGGAAAAATTACAGAACGGACAAAAATAATGCTTGTAAGTGAATTTGATTACGATTTACCCGAAGAATTGATAGCGCAAACCCCGAGTGAAAAACGTGATTTTTCGCGCATGCTCTGTCTGAACCGTAAAAATCAAACCATAGAACACAAACATTTTTACGATATTGTCGATTGCATTGATGAAAATTCTATTCTTGTTCTCAATAATACAAAGGTTCTGCCTGCAAGGATTTATGCAAAAAAAGATACAGGAGCAAATATTGAGGTATTTTTGCTTAAAATGTCAGATACCTCAAACAAACATCTTTGGGAAGTCCTCTTAAAGCCCGCAAAACGAGTTAAACCCGATATGATATTAAAAGTTTCCGAAGAATTAAGCGTAAAAATTATAAAAGAATTACCCGATAACGGGAAATGGCTTGTAGAATTGATTTTTGAAGGCAATGATGTGCTTTCCGTTTTACACAGAAACGGAAATATCCCGCTTCCGCCATACATCGAAAGGCAAATGTCAAACGATGAATTGAGGGCTTTGGATTTTGAAAGATACCAAACGGTTTATGCCAAAGATGAAGCCTCAGTTGCAGCCCCTACTGCAGGATTACATTTTACAAAAGAAATTTTAAAAAAACTTGAAGATAAGGGTGTAAAAATTGCTTATGTAACCTTGAATGTGGGCTTGGGAACTTTTCGCCCCGTAAAATGTGAAAATGTACTTGATCATAAAATGGATTCTGAGATTTTTGAAATTTCCGAAAGTACGGCAAAAGCCATAAATGAAGCAAAAGCCGAAGGGAGAAAACTGGTTGCGGTTGGGACAACTACAGTAAGAACTCTTGAAACCGCCTTCAAACAATTCGGCGAAATAAAGCCTTGTCACAGCCACTCGGAATTATTTATTTATCCGCCGTATGAATTTAAAGTTGCGGATGAACTTATAACAAATTTTCACCTTCCAAAATCTACTCTTGTTATGTTAGTGAGTGCTTTTGCAGGTAAAGATTTTGTATTTAAGGCGTATGAAGAAGCAATAAAAGAACGCTATCGCTTTTATTCATATGGTGATTGCATGTTTATTCAATAAACAACGATTTAAACTTTAACAGGAGGTAAAATTTTGACAACACAATCGTGCGGATCAGAATCCGTACCCGTTGCTTTGTTACAACTATTAATTACTTCAATGCTTTCGCAATAATCTCCGACAGTTGTTTCAACACCTTCACTAGTTATTTTTGCGTTCGTAATAACTCCTGATTTACAGATAGCCTCCTGATAGGTAAGCCCGCGCTCTAAAAATCTGTTTTGAGTATTACTGTAAACACCTGCTCTTACAATTTCAAAATCTTTTGCGCCTTGTACCGTTGAAGGTGTCGTACCACCGGAGGTAGTAGGGTAAGGATTTTTCCAAGCAGGGATTACATCACCGTTTTCGGCAACTACGTAAAACGGAAAAACATCGTCCCATAATGTTGATGAACCTCTTTCACCATCAACATCTATATATACAACAAACCCTTGCGGTTGAAGATAGTTTAAACCGTTTGCATCAGCAGGATCTTTTCTCGGTTCTCCGTTCATATCAGTATATGTAAAAGGTAAATCTATATCGTGCTCAAATCCGGCCAACCCGCTTGGTACAGAATTTATATTATATAACTTCATTCCGTTTGAAAGTACAATTTGGGTGAAAGAATCATTAGAAAAATTACCATTCTGTATCATTTCCTGCCAATATGACTGTCCGCCTGAGGCAAAAGTACAGTTTGAATTTTTTGTATTCAAAAAATAACCTACAGCTTCACATACTTCGTCAAGGGAATCATTGCTCTCATAGCTGTTATTACTGCGTTTTTTATAAATACTGCTATTACCCTTTTGTACATCCACCATAATTTCCTTCATAGTAGATTGAAGCATAGAATAAGCCCCATAGTATAAATACCTGTTTAGGGAATCAAATTTCGCTTTGGTAATCCTTATACTCACCGCAACGATAACCGTCACAATGGCAAATACAAGACTTATTTCAAACATGGTGAATGCTTTATTTTTTTTCATACAATATTCCTCAATCTGTTTTTCTTCATTATAGCTTATTATTTTCTTTTTTTCAATAATTAAAATGATTTATTTTATGGTAAAATTTTTATGAAAAGGATTAGTATTAGATGAAAGATGTACAAAATACACAAGATACAAGAAATGTTGACATACAAAAAGTCGGAATAAAAAATCTGGATTTACCTTTAACGGTACAGAGAAAAAACAATTCAAATCAGGTGGTTTCGGCGAGTGCGAAAGTCAGCGTATCGCTTCCAAGGCACTATAAGGGTACACATATGTCAAGGTTTGTTGAAGTTTTTTCTAAATGGCATAACAAAAATCTTTTGGGAATTGATATAAAAGGATGTTTGGAAGAAATTATCCATAAACTTAGTGCAAAAAGCGGTGAATTGGAATTTTGTTTTAAATATTACATTGATAAAACCGCACCGGTTTCTAAACAAAAATCTTTTATGGGTTACGATTGCTCATTTAAGGGAATAATTAATGAAGGGCAATATAAATTCATTCTTGGCGTAAAAGTTCCTGTAACAACACTTTGCCCGTGTTCAAAAGAAATTTCCGAAAATGGTGCGCACAATCAAAGAACGATAATTTCCGTACAAATTTCTTATGATGAAGAAAATCAAATTTGGATTGAGGATTTAATAGAAGAAATAGAAAAATGCGGTTCTTGTCCTGTATATTCATTACTCAAGCGTTCGGATGAAAAACACGTTACAGAAAAAGCATGGGAAAATCCAAAATTTGTTGAGGATGTTTTAAGAGATATTGTTCTTAAATTGAGGGCAAATAAAGCAATAAATTCTTTTGAAGTTGAGTGTGAATCATTTGAAAGCATTCATAACCATTCTGCGTGGGCTTACCAAAAGGAAGAAAAATAATTATGAAGGAAGGTCAGGTTTACAAAATTCATTCTGATTTTTATTATGTAAATGACGGTAAAACTTCATTTGAATGCAAGGCGCGCGAAATTTTAAAAAAGCGTAAAGAACAGATTGTAGTGGGTGATTTTGTAAAATTTGAAAACGGCGCAATAGAAGAAATTTTGCCGAGAAAGAATTATATTCCCAGACCTTCCGTATCTAATATCGATGTTCTTGTAATTGTTTCGGCCTTAAAAGAACCGGATTTAGATTTTACCCAGCTTAACAGGTATTTAAGTTTTGCGAAATTTTATAATATCCAAAGTATTCTTTGTTTTAATAAAGAGGATTTGGAAACGGATGATGAATTGGGACAGAAAATTAAGAAGATATATCTGCCTCTCGGTTACGAAATCTTTTTTACATCCGCAAAAGAAGGATTGGGAATTTACGAATTGAAAAAATATCTGAACGGCAAGACTTGCGTTTTATGCGGAAATTCGGGAGTCGGAAAATCAAGTATTATAAATTCAATAGCACCCAAGGTTAATTTGAGAACCAAACAGGTAAGTGAAAAAACTGGCAGAGGAGTCCATACGACAAGACATTGTGAAATTATTGAGGCGGATGAAAATTTAAGAATAGTTGATACTCCGGGCTTCAGCAATTTAAAATTCGACTTTTTACTTCCTCAAGAAGTATCTAAACTTTTTGATGAAATAAATGATCTTCGTCCGTATTGCAAATTTAAAGATTGCCTTCATATAAATGAAAGCGGCTGCGCAATTACAGAACACCTCGAAGATATTGACGAAACAAGATATAACAGTTATCTTGAATTTGTAGAGGAAGCTAAATCTTATAAAGAACGGGTAAAATATGAAGGTAAAAAAGAGGAAACCTCTAAAAAAATTGTTAATAACAGAGAAATGGCAAAACTCCACGGCAGAAAAAGACAAGTTTCAAGAAATACTGTTAAACAAAATTTAGAAAAACAAATTGATGAATAAAGGAGCGGTTATGGAAAATATTTTAAAAGAATACATTGAAATGATTGACAAAAAATTGGATGAATATATAGAAGTTCAATACCCTGAAAATATTTTTCGTTCAATGAAATATACCGTAACCTTGAAAGGGAAAAGGCTTAGACCGATTTTGTGTATGGAAACTTGCAGAGTGTTAGGGGGTAATATAGAAGATGCACTTCCGACAGCATGTGCAATAGAAATGCTCCATGCCCAAACTTTAATACATGACGATTTACCTTGTATGGACAATGATGATTTCCGCCGCGGAAAACCTTCCAACCACAAAGTTTTTGGGGAAGCTATTGCTACACTTGCAGGTGATGCACTTTTAACTTTTGCCCCTCAAATTATTTCAAAAAATTCCGTAAATCTTTCATCAGATAAAATTTTGCGTGTTTTAAACGAATTTTTTCAATACGCAGGTGCATACGGAGTCATCGCAGGACAGGTTGTTGATATCGAAAATGAAGGCAGAATGAAAGATAAAACAATGGAAGAAAACGGTAAAATCTTGGAATATTTACATATTCACAAAACCTCGGATTTATTTAAATTAGCCTTCAAATCAGGTGCAATTATCGCTGATGCAGGTGATGAAACACTTATGCAACTGGAAAACTTGGCTGAAAAATTCGGATTTGCTTTTCAAATAAGTGATGACATTTTGGATGAAACTTCGACATTTGAAGCTTTAGGTAAAACCGTAGGGAAAGATAAAGAGGCCGGAAAACTTACATATACAACTCTTTACGGATTGGATAATGCAAAATGTAAAGTTGATTGCCTGATTAAAGAATGCCATGATATAATGAAAAAAATAAATTTGAACTCTGCGATTTTTGATGAGTTGTTGAATAGTATAGTTAAAAGGTCAGGATTGTAATGATAGAATTTTTAAAATATATACGTTTAACCGGCTATGAAATTTTAGCGATAGGTATTACTTCGGCATTTTTGGCGCAGGTATTAAAATTCATAATATTTACCCTTCAAACAAGGAAAATTAATTTTAAAATATTTACAACTACCGGCGGAATGCCAAGCTCTCATTCTGCGGGAGTTATAGGTTTATCAACCTGTGTCGGACTTATAGAGGGTTTTGATTCGATGTTTTTTGCAATAGCGCTGAGTTACGCATTGGTAACAATGTATGATGCAACAGGAATAAGACGTAATGCGGGTAAAACTGCGGCATGCTTAAACAGGGTTATGGAGGATTTTTATCATCACGATACCTCACTTATCGGAGAAAGATTAAAGGAATTATTAGGCCACACTCCCATAGAGGTTATTGCAGGCGCGCTATTTGGAATTGTTTGGGCAGTTTATGCTCACCAATATTTATTATCAATTTAGTAAAAAAACTTGCAATTTATAAATTATTATGTATAATATTTTTATTAGTAAGGGCTTGCGGAAGAAATTCCGCATCCGCAGTTTAACCCTTAGGGAAGAAAGATTACATTCAATAGATGGGTGTTGAGAAGTTTAATTACAGATTTATAAAAGAAAATGCGTCACAAGGAAGTTGGAGGCGCGGTTACGAGTACCATTTAAAAGATATGGTGTTTGATTCTTATCCTGAAAAAAACTTTTATATGGCAAAAGTTAAAGGGAATTTTCAAGACCATTACTGCACGGATTTAATTTTCAAAAAGAATAAAGTTGAAGCAAGGTGCAACTGCCCTTTGAAAGAAATGTGGTGCAAGCATTCTGTTGCAGTAGCTTTAAAGGCAATTGACGAGCATGCTTATGAAGATTGGTTAGAGACAAAATTTGGAATAGAAACGGATTTTCCTGATGAAAATACAGAACTTGACCATTCTCCTGAGGGAAATTACATATTCCATTTTAATTCCAAAAGAAAAGCCAATTATTTCTCTATTCTTGTAAAATCAAGAAGCACAGGAAAGATTGTAAGACAATTAGAACCTATATTAAGAGAATATATGGAGGAAAAGAAGAAGGATGCTTCCTTTAATGATTGTCAGGCAAAATCTGCTGAATTTGAAATATTTAAAAATCTTTTAAAGGATGCAAAACAGGATAAAAAAGCGGGTTGGTACGATATTCCGATATCAAAATTTGCTCCGATGTTTCCGCTTTTAGCGATGGCGGATGAGGTTTTGGATGAAAAAACAAAGCAGCGTTTAAAATTTTTGGATGAAGAATGGGAGCTTGTCTTATACGTAAATGCGCTCCAAGGCGGAAATCTCCAATTATATCTTGAATGGAACAGACCGGATAGTGATGAAATTTATCCGTTTGAAGAAATCCGGTATTTTTCCCGTCAATTAAAATGGGGACGTTATAAAAACGTAATTTTCCCGACAAATGTATCGGTTAACGTACTTCCGCAAAATATTACAAAATCAACATTTACGGATTTGAAAGAAAATGAAGGCGGGAAATTTATATATGAAGATTTGCCTCAGATACAGAAGGAAATGCGAGTTGAAGTTGATGAAAGTATAAGCAAATTAATGCTTGAACCTCGTGCGCCTATATGCGTTGTATCTTTGGGAGTTGATTATGACCAATCATTAAAGGCATCTTTGGAATTTGAATATGACGGTATGAAAGTTCCATATTCAAAATCCGACGACAAATCTTTATATCTGACCGTTAAAAAGGATGATATTGTTTATTGGATAAAAAGAAATCATAAGTACGAGCAGGACGCGTATAATATGCTTTTGGCCTGCAAGTTTGTACCTATGCAGACCAATAACCTTGCGATGGAAAAAGAAAATGCTATTGATTTCTACAATTACTACATGAATAAAGCGGGCAGTAATTGGCGTTTTGAAGAAAAAGATGACCTTTCTATTTTCAAAATTATGACAGAGCCGTTTAAAATGTGTGCGGAAATTGATTTTTCAAAAGAATCAAAAGATAGTTTTGAAGTTAAACTCTACGGCAAAGTCGGAGATGAAATCATTGATTTTGATGAGATTTATGAAACCATTCAGGGCGGCGAAAAATATAGCCGCGTGAGGAGTTTAGGGTTTGTTGAATATCCGGCTCAGGATATTTATTCAATGATGAGGGCGTTCAATTCATTTGATGTATACAGAAATAATGATAATCAATATACGGTAAAAACCTATCGTGCAGGGCTTATAAACGAATTAAAGAATTTGAATATAGAGCTGATTTTAAGCGAAGAATTTGAAGCATTTTGGAGTCAGATGTCAACTTTCTCAACTGCCGGAGATTTAAAAATGCCAAAAGGGGTTCAGGCAGATTTCAGGGATTACCAGAAAAAAGGTATCGGTTGGCTGTGGTTTATGTATAAATACGGGCTTAACGGTATTTTGGCGGACGATATGGGACTTGGTAAAACTTTGCAGGCTTTGACATTACTTCAAAAGGCAAAAGAAGACGAAGGGGCAAAACCTACACTTGTAATTTGTCCGACAACTGTTGTGTTTAACTGGGAAACAGAAATTCAAAAATTTGCACCGACTCTTACCTGCTTAAAGATTTCGGGGCCGGACAGAAAAAGTTTGTTTAAGAAAATTCCTCAATACGATGTTATAATTACAAGCTATGCACTGATAAGGCGTGATATTAAGCATTTTAAAGATTTGAATTTCAGATATATTGTTCTTGATGAATCTCAAAACATAAAAAATGCAACATCGCAAACTGCCCAAGCCGTAAAGGAATTGAATTCCGATCATAAACTTGCACTTTCAGGTACTCCTATAGAAAACAAACTTGAGGAATTATGGTCAGTATTTGATTTTCTTATGCCGGGATTTTTGTTTAATATGGCGGAATTTAATATGCGCTATGTTCGGCCGATTATGGAAAGACAGGACAAAACAGTTGAAAAACGTTTAAAACTTCAAATTTATCCGTTTATTCTTCGCCGTATGAAACGTGATGTTGCAAAAGATTTACCTGACAAGGTTGAAAACGTAGCATATTGTGAACTTACAGATGAACAGAGGGATTTTTATCTTCAAGTTTTGGATAGCACTAAAGAAGAATTATTTAAATCAATTGAACAAAACGGACTTGAAAAGAGCAGACTTTCAATATTCTCCGCACTGTTAAGACTGCGTCAAATCTGCTGCCACCCGAGACTTTATGACAAAGATGATATTAAACATATTCTTTCATCAGGTAAATTTGAAAAGTTAAAGTCATTACTTGAAGAAATAATTTCAGAAGGCCACAGGGTGCTTTTATTCAGCCAATTTGTAAATATGCTTGATATAATTAAAGATTGGCTTGAACGCGAAGGCATTAAGTATGAATACTTAACGGGTAAAACAAAAGACCGAAAAGCTGCCGTTGAAAACTTTAATAATAATCCGACAATTCCTGTATTTTTAATAAGCTTAAAAGCAGGCGGAACAGGTTTAAATTTGACGGGTGCCGATTACGTAATCCACTACGATCCTTGGTGGAATCCTGCGGTTGAAGATCAGGCAACAGATAGGGCTTACCGTATCGGACAGAAGAAAAAAGTATTTGTGTACAGACTTATTACCAAAAATACGGTTGAAGAAAAAATCCAAAAACTTAAAACTATTAAACGCGACCTTGTTGACAGCGTAATTTCAGTTGACAGAAATATTACAAAATCACTTACCTTGGATGATATTAAAGAAATTTTCTCGGTTGATTAGAAATTTTAAAATTAAATTAAACAGTATTTTTAGAAACATATTATTACAATATTACAAATTGTAAATATAATTTAAACTGGGGGAAAATCTTGTTACTAAAGGGTTTTAGCCATTTATGCCATGATTTTAATTAATTACATATAGCAAATAAATTTCCGTTTATGTTTTAGTATAGATATAGAAGTAGGTTTCTAGATTTTTAGCAGGTAAATATAGGAAAGGACACTATTATGTCAGTAGATTCAGTATCATCAGTTAATCAAGCGGGTTACGCTTACAACTATGGTGTAAGAGCAAACAATGAACAAGCTCAAAAACCCCAATTAGCACAAACTTCATTCCAAGGCGATGAATTTGTGTCATCAGAACCAAAAAAGAAAAAACACACAGGCTGGAAGATTTTAGGTACTTTAGCAGCAGTAGCTTTGGCTATTGGCCTTATCCGCAGAGGTAACGCTAAAAAAGCGGCTAAAGTAGCTGAAGAAGCAGCAGGCAAAGGTGCAGAAGCCGCTGGTAAGGGCGCAGAAAAAGCAGCAGAAGCCGCAGGCAAAGGTGCAGAAGCCGCAGGCAAAGGCGCAGAAGCCGCTGGTAAGGGCGCAGAAAAAGCAGGTAAAAAAAGCTTAAATGAAATAATTACTGAAGCTCAAAACAGCAATAATCCTGCAATGAACGGACGACCTGAATACGGACACAGAACTGTTAGAAGAAAAGAAGGAAATTATGTATCAGTTGATGCCGAGACAGGCAGAACAGTTCCAAAAGCAAATGCAAAAGCAAATAAACCAAATACAGAACTAGCTGATTTGGAAGCACAATTAGCAAGAGTCAGAAATAATTTGAGTGAAAAAGTACGTAATATTATGGCAAGTCCTGAGTTTACAAGTGCTAAAACAGCCGTAATAAACGCTGAGAAACGCCTTAAAGGAGTAAGTAAGAAGGAAAATCAAAAAGCAATTGACAACGCACGCAACGTATTGGCAGAAGCAAATAAGAAATTAGAAGAAGTTACATTTGGTGACAGGCATCTTTCTCTGTTGACAGAATTTGAAACTGAACTTTTGGAAAAGATTGCTAAATTAAAAAAGCCATCTAAAAAATAAAATATTGAGTTAACTGATTTTTATATAAAAAAGAGGTTTAATGAAAAATTAGACCTCTTTTTTTGTACTTTCCAATTTCGTGGTACAATGGATTTATGAATTGGATATTTTATTTATTAATAGTAAGTTCAATCATATGCGGAGCTTTAACGGGAAGGCTTCAAGATGTGGTTAACGCCATATTGACGGGTGCGGAAACTTCCGTCAAGGTTGCATTTTCACTTATCGGGATAATGGCATTTTGGCTTGGGATAATGGCTATTGCCGAAAAATCAGGAATTGTTGAATGGATATCAAAAGTTATAAAGCCGATAACAAAATGGTTATTTAAGGAAATTCCCGAAGATTCACAAGCATTGGGAGATGTTGCGATGAGTTTTTCCGCTAATGCTTTGGGGCTTACCAATGCGGCAACACCAATCGGTATTCGTGCTATGGAGGAATTTCAAAAGGTAAACAGTGACAAAACTTCGGCATCCAATTCTATGTGTATGTTTCTTGCAATGAATACTGCAGGCTTTCAACTTATACCGGCAACGGTTATTGCGGTGCTTATCGGAATCGGTTACAAAAATCCGACAGAAATTATTGCACCAACTTTGCTGGTTACGACAATTGCGTTTTTAAGTGCAATTTTATTTTCTAAAATGTTTGAAAAAGTTTGGACAAAACAAACCGTATCCGAGCCTGACGGGAGGGAAATATAATGTTTCAAAGTATAATGAATACAATTTCTCTATGGGCGTTACCGTTTATAATAATTTTGATATTAACTGTTGGGATGGTTAAGAAGGTACCTATTTATGAAACCTTTACCGAAGGCGCAAAAGGCGGATTTAAGGTATCTGTGAGCATAATTCCTTATCTTGTGGCGATAATGGTTGGAATATCAATGTTTAGAGCATCAGGTGCTATAGATTTGATAAGCGGGATTTTCTCAGGTATACTTACAAAATTTAACATCCCTGTTGAAACTTTACCGCTAATGATTGTTCGTTCATTGTCAGGTTCTGCGGCATTGGGAGTATTTTCCGATATTGCAAATAATCTCGGGCCTGACAGTTACGCAACAAAACTTTCTGCCGTAATGGTCGGAAGCAGTGAAACAACATTTTATGTTTTGGCTGTATATTTTGGTGCGGTTGGGATTTCAAAATTAAGATACGCCATGCTTGTCGGCATATTGGCTGATTTAGTCGGAATAATTATGGCAGTTTTTGTTTGTTCAAAAATCTTTATTTAATCGAGGAAATTATGGGTAAAAGGAAAATAAGTATAATAGGTTCAACGGGTTCAATCGGGGTGCAATCACTTGAGGTCATTGAAAAACTTCAAGATAAATTTGAAATCATAGCACTTGCAGGCGGAAGCAACATTGAACGATTACTTGAACAGGCAGAAAAATTTAAACCAAAATACGTTTGTGTTGGGAAACCCGATGAAAGAATTTCCGATATAAAAGGAGATTTTAAACTTCTGATTGGACAAGACGGTTTAGAAGAAATTTGTTCAAACAAAGAAAATGACATCATACTCGTTGCGGTTTCGGGTAAAATCGGACTAAAACCTACATTAACAGCCATAGAAAACGGGATTGATATAGCACTTGCCAACAAAGAAACCCTCGTCATGGCAGGTGATATTGTAATGCAAAAAGCAAAAGATAACGGAGTTAAAATTATTCCCGTTGACAGCGAGCATTGCGCAATCCACCAGTGTATAAAAGATATTAACCAAGTGGAAAAACTCATTATTACGGCAAGCGGAGGCCCGTTCTTACATAAAACAAGAGAAGAAATCGAAAATGCAACCGTCGAACAAACGCTTAAACACCCCAGATGGAATATGGGCAAAAAAATTACCGTGGATAGTGCCACATTGATGAATAAGGGATTGGAAATTATTGAGGCGCATCATCTTTTCGGGATTGATTACGACAAAATTGAAGTCGTTGTTCATCCGCAAAGCATTGTACATTCAGCTATTGAATATAAAGACGGAAGTGTTATAGCACAATTGGGAATACCGAGTATGCATATCCCGATACAATATGCAATAAGCTACCCCGAAAGATTTGAAGGAATAAAATCAAAAAGTTTCAGCTTTTCGGAGATTGCAAGGCTTGATTTTGAAGCCCCGAATTTTGAAAAATTCCCGTTTTTAAAACTTGCCTACCATGCAGGCAAAATTGGCGGAACTGCTACGGTATGCCTGAATGCGGCAAATGAAGAAGCCGTATTCGCGTTTTTGCAAGGTAAAATAAAACTTTTTGACATTTATAAGATTACAAAATCAATATATGATACTCATGCCCCGATAAAAAATCCGACATTGGATGAAATTTTTGAAGTCGATAATGAAATAAGACAAAAAACAATTCGGAGGATAGGAAGGTAGGAAAGTAGGAAGGTAGACTGTCAATAAAAATAAGTTTTTTGACGATAAGACGATAAGACGTGTATTGGATTTCTTGCTTGGCTGTCGGCATTAAGTTCGGCATGTAAAATATGTCCACCCCTTGAGGGCGGACATATATACAGCTTGCCTTTTTATTTTTATAGACAGCCTATCTTGGATAGTTTTTACTCATGCTCCAACTGTTAGACATAATGTAAGCAGTACAATATGCACCGGAATGAGCACAACCGTAAGGTGTACTATTTAAAAGAGTTTCATCATCAAATGATCTGCCGAATGACACACTTCCGCCATCAGCATAACCATAAGGCATCAGTCCGAATTGTTTTTGAACGGCAACCATAAATATATCTTTACCTACAATGTTAGGACGCTTTAAACCATTTACGTCTATTGCAAGCGTTTTAAAATTATTATTTGCTTCCTCGGAAACAAACAACATTACCCCATCAGGCAAAATAAGAACTACAGAATCATCATTTGCAATCGCAGGCTCAGTTATAGCTGTACCGTCCATATTATAATACGCAACCCCGTGACTTGCCAAATCCGATACCTTGACTACACTTTCTGCGTTATGGTAACCCTTCATATACTTTTCGTAAAAATCCTCTGCATTAAGACTAAAATTCCAAGTGTCAAACTCAGCATTCATATCTTGCGAAGCAATAAATGCTTGTTTTAAATTAGAATAAGCCTTCTTTAATGACGGAATTATTGACTTCTTTTCATAACTTTCTCGCATCATCGGTATAGTCATTGCCGCAACAATGCCCAATATGCCAAGTGTAATCAATACTTCCGCAAGCGAAAATCCAAATCTCTTTTTATCCATAAATCCAATCCTTATATTTATTAATGATTATAACATATTATCTATAAATAATCAACCCATGCAAAAAAAATCGCCCGAATAAACGAGCGGTTTTCCATAGGAGTTTATTATAAATCTTTATACTAAATAGCCGAATTTACAGGTTTTCTTTGCGGCGCAGCACCCGGAATTGATTGCCAGTTTGCAGCCATAATCTTTTTGAATGATTTTAAAGCTGTATCTTCAAGTTCACCTAATTCTTCAGCTTCCATAATCAACTCTCTAAGCGGTAATAATGCTCGTTGATCACGAAGAACACCCAATGCTGCCGCCGCACCGGCTCTTACAAGCTCGTTTTCCGAACGATTTTTCATAACATCAATTAGGGCAGGAACAGCCTTAACGTCATTCAATTTACCAAGCGATGTTACCGCGTAAATTCTAACGTTAACCCATTCGTCATATAGCATATTTATAATCTTATCAACAGCCTTTTTGTTTCCGATTTCGCCTAATGCTCGGGTTGCATCACATCTTACATTAACTTTTTCATGATCTAATGATTCAATAAGTGCATCCGTTGCAACATCACCAATTTCAATTAGCGCATCGGTCGCAGTAATACAAACTTGAGGATTCTCATCGTTTAATGCTTCAACAAGCGGTTCAACAACAATTTCACCGCCCAATCTGCCTAATGCACGAGCTGCACGAACCCTTACATCAACATTTCTGTCTTCACGTAATGAATCGATTAAATATTGGGTAGCTTTGCAATCACCAAGTTCACCAAGTGCACGGGCCGCATATAATCTTACAGAACCGTTTTTGTCATTCTTTAATACATCAATCAACGGCTCAACAGCTTTTAAATCACCCATTTCGCCTAAAATTCTTGCAGCATTATATCTGACTTTTTCTGAATTACTTGTTTTTAAATCTATCAATAATTCGTCAAACGTTTTCTTAACCTGTTTCTTCTTGCTGTTCACACTAATTGTCATCTGGTTTTCTCCTACTAATGATTATTTATTCTACACTTACTCATATATAAAAAATTTTGAGAATAAATAATTGCCTTTTGTCCTTCTACTCAGTACACAAAATTTAACATTTCGTTACCAGTGTAAATATATTTATTAAGGGTAACATCTACACTTTATATTCTAACTATAACATTTTGTTTATAAAATTGCATGCATGTTCAGATAAAAATAATACAAAAGTAGTAATAAATTTTGAAAAACAGTAAAGAAGCCCATAGTTACAGAATTGTAATAATTAATATTTTGTAATAATTGCTACTTACTATGGATAGTAATAATAAACTCGCTGCCCTTATTAACCTCACTGTTAACAATAATTTCCCCGCAATGCTGGTTGATAATTTTACGGGAAATTGCCAATCCCAGTCCCGTTCCTATCCCAACGCCTTTGGTTGTAAAGCCTGCCGTAAAAATTTTATCAATATTTTCTTTAGGAATTCCGCATCCTGTATCTTTTATAGATACAGTCAAGGTTTCAGCCTCAAATGAGGTAGTAATGGTTATTGTACCTTTATCTTTTATGGAGTGGCATGCGTTAATTAAAATATTTGTGAAAACCTGATTTAACGAATTCGGGAAACATTTGATTGGAGGCAGGTTTCCGTAGTTTTTCACAATTGTAATTCTGTTTTTTGTTTCATGCCGAATAAGTTCCAGAGTCAAATCTATTTCATTATTAATATTAGCTTCTTGAAGTTCGGCTTCATCAAGTCTGACAAATTTTTTAAGTGAAATCACAATATTATTAATTCTGCTTATAGCTTCTTTATCAAGCGAATTCAAACTTTCCGCCATTTCTTTAATTTCATTATCATTAATTGTAGGAATAATTTTTGCAAAAAGTTCATTGTTGGATTTGATTGAGGCAACAGGGGTATTAATTTCATGCGCAATACCTGCTACAAGCTGACCTAAAGACGCCATTTTTTCGGAATTTACAAGCTGCAATTGGGTTGCCTTCAAATCTTCGAGGGCTTTTTGCAATTCTTTTACTGTTTCAAGGTTTTTATTATAAAGTTCGGCACGGGCGATTGCGTTGGAAAGCTGCGAAGATACAGCTGTCAGGATTTCAATTTCATCATTAAATTCCCGCTTATTGTAACTTAAAAGAACGATTATACCGATTGGAATATTCAATTGAAAAACAGGTACAATAACCCTGAGAACAGGCTGTTTAAAAGGCTGTGCGCCTTTGTATTCCATCAGGCAATTTGAGATAACTATTTCATCGTTAAAGATATGAGATAGGGTATTTTCGTCAAAATCTACCGTATTTTGTGAATACTTTTCGCCATAGATTTCTTTGATTGTAAATTGATTATCGAGGTACTGTGCGTAATAACTTTTGTAGGCGCCAAACATCGCTGAAAGCTCTTTCAGTGTTGAGTTTAAAATATCTGAAATATTTACACTTTGTCTGATAATATTTGAGATTTTATTAATAAGAGCAATTCTGATGGCTTGGGCTTGTGCTTTTTGCTTAATGCTGTTTAATTCGTCATTTTCAAGTTTCAGGGTTTGAAGTGACGAGGTTAATTTTTCATTTTCTTTTTTGAGATTTTCGATTTTGGTGTTACTTGTTGTATCGATTAAGAAAATAATTGTATAAAACCCTCGCTTTACGGCATATAAATCAAAATACAGATATTCCCCCGAGCTTAATTGGTAAGAAATATAGGCGGAAAAATCTTCTTTTGATGTAACGGCAAGGTAAAGAGGAGAAAAATTTTCGACTTTACCTGTGTCGAGCGGACAAATTTCGAAATTTATATTATGAGAAAACTTTTTGATATCCGAAAAATTCTTGAATTTGCGCTTAAAGCCGTTATTTGTATAAACAACTTCAAAGTTATTATTTAAAATTATTACGGAATCGGTATATCTGTTAAAAAAATCAAATTTGTCCATAAGAACATTATAAATTTTGCTGCTATTTGGGGCAAATTGTAACGCCTGAGTTTGATTTTACATAAGATTTGAAAGCGAGATATTTACAAGATTTTTAGCCAGATTAAGCGCCTCATTAAAAACCTCTTTATTTTCAAAGAAATCTTCGCGTTTTATGTAATCTTTGATAAGTTTTCTGGCATAAGAACCCATAGAAATTCCGTCAATATTAACCTGACAGAGTTTTGCAAGTTCCGTAGATTTGGAATTTGTACCACCCGAAATCAAGATATTTACAGGTAAATTAGATTTTTCAATAATATCTGCCATAGCAATTGCCTGAAGTGTTGAATTATAATTATCAATTCCTCCTGACATCGGTATTCCGTCAGCCTGCACCGTTATAGAGTATGGAGGCATGCCTTCAATCATTTTTTTCAAACGATTTATTATTACTTCGTCAGAGCATTTTGAACGATTTATACAGATGCTTAAACTCCCCGAAAATATCTCTTTTATATATTCCCATTTAGTAAAAATTTCTTCATCATCATCGGTTGATATATGAAATTCAATGCAATCAATTCCCGCATCAATTAATGGAGGAAGAATTTTTTTAAAATCTTTTATTTCATATTTCATTTCAATGGTATTTTGCGGGCAAATATTGTGACATTTGCTACAGCCTATACAACGAGATAAATTAACCTCGTAAGAATTTTCATTTTCTGCGATGGTATTTTGCGGACAAACTCTTTTACATAAACCGCATTTTATACAGTTTTCGGGGTTTATAACTGCCTTTGATATATGTGAATCACCCTTTGTTCCAACACTTACACACAAGTACCTGTCATTTTTAATTCCGGAACGCTCAAGCCCTCGTTTTGCAGCATCGACTATCTTTACATTTGCGCTCAAATCAAACATCGTACAACCGGCAAGAGAATAAATTGTCACGAGTCTTTCTACTTCGTTTTCATCCTCATTTTCAGCTCCGCAAATTAATTTAAAACACCTTTTTTCCCGCAAAACATCTGCTAACATTAATCTTATAAATTCCTAAATAATTCTAAAAGTATTTAAATTATATATAAAAAATTAAATTATGTAAATTTATAGTGATAAAGTGACAAAAAATATTTTTACACGTTTTAAAATAGCATAATGTATATTCAGAGCATAAATTCTTTTAGAATAATACCGCCCAAATCGGGATATTATAATAAAAACAGTTTAATCGATAAACCAAAATTGCAAGAGATACCTTGTGATAGCGTTTGTTTTACAGGCGGCAGAACAGCGCCTTTAACTTGCCTGCCTCAAAGTATAGATAAAATTTTATCGGGGCATGCCATCCACGATATATATTCCGACACACTATTATTAAACCCGAAAGTTGTAAAAAACTTTGACAGAATAAAGGTATATAAAAAATCCACTCCTGATATTTTACATGAATTTATGCCGTATGCAGATTACATGCATTCTGTAGAGAGAGAAATATTCGAGAGACTATGCAAACTTACTCAAAACCCAAAATTAAGCCGCGAAGATTTTACATCACTCATAAAATCAATGAAACCTGAGGCTGAGCAGAGCCTTATTAAGACTCAAAACAAAATACTTAACGACATCATTTATATTTCAAGCGGTTTAAAGCCTAAGTATAAGATTCTTATTGAAGAATTTATTGAGAATCAACGCAAATTAGTTGCGCAGCCACAGAATGATGTGACTTTTAAACGTAAAAGATTTTTAAATGACTTGGAAAACATTTTGAAAAAGGTTAAAAGCAAAAGAACGGCTGCAGCTATATATTCTGCGGCTAATAAATTACCGACATCAAGCAATAATATCAATGCATTTATAGTTAAATATTCTGAGCGTCCGTCAGCGGCCATTGCGCAAAGATTAATAACTCCGCCTGTTGCATCAATAGAACATATCCATCCGAGAAGTTTGGGCGGTGAAAACGATTGGAGTAACTACGCACTTGCAAGTGTATCTCAAAATTCCGAAAGAGGTAATTCATCCCTGAAAGAAAAATGTATTCAAAATCCTAAAATTCCAAAATATGTGCAAAGACAAGTAAATGAACTTATCGACCTTGCAAACGAAGGTGTAATTACGGATAAAAATTACATCCTATGCTACCGTGAAAGATTTTTACAAGAATCGGAAGGTTTGATTAATCTTGATATAACAAGGTTAGAAGGGTTAAAAACCGATAAATCGGGAAATTATTACGTAGAAAACAGATTTCCCGATAAAAAATATTACATTATGAGTCTTGCAAAAGCCGAACGTGATAAAGAAATTAAAAGAATGTATCAGGAAAAATTAAAAGCAGAACGAGAAAAACAAACAAAATTAATCAAACCGAAAGAACCTCCAAAGCCGATTCAAAAATATGAAAGCCCTTATGATATTGAGCATGAAAAAGACTTACAGCGTAAGAATAATGACTTTTTGACACTTGGAATGGGGCATATTCCACATTTTAACCGGTTGACGGTAAAAGATAATCACTTTAATCATCCGCCTAAAAAGAAGAAATAGCTACCTTATCCCTCTGCGTATTCAATATAAATTTATGTTACAAAACTGTTGTAAAAATTTTTTATTATTGTATATTGTTAACTATGACGAATGTAACAACACCCCAAAATAAAAAGATAGCGAAGAAAGTTAAAGCTCCGATAGTGGAAGCTTTAAAGAACGCTTATGAAAATCCGAGCTATCAATTTCACATTCCGGGGCACACAAGAGGTACAGGGACGTTACCTGAATTTAAAAAACTTGTCGGCAAACGTGCATTAACTGTCGATACAACAGATGAATTTGACGGACTTGGAACTTTACATCCTGCAACAGGGCCTGTTAAGGATGCTCAAGAACTTGCGGCTGAAGCATTTGGTGCAGAAAAAACCTTTTTCTTACTTAACGGTTCAACTGCCGGCAATCTGGCGCTTGCAATGGGGTTAACCAAGCAAGGTCAAAAGATTATCACTAACCGTAACTGTCACCGCTCAATTATGACAGGTATGATTATTTCAGGCGCAAACCCATTATGGCTCATTCCGAAACAGTTTAAGGATTGGGGCATTTGGGGTAACATTGAAGCACATGATGTTGAGAAGCTTTTAAAAGAAAATGAAGATGTGGGGATGGTATGGATTACAAACCCAACTTATGAGGGGGTTGTATCAGACGTAAAATCAATTTCCGAGGTTTGCAAAAGGTACAATGTTCCTTTGATAGTTGACGAAGCACACGCAACTCTATGGTCGTTTAATGATGATTTACCTGAATGCGCTTTAAAATTAGGTGCAGATGCGGTTGTTCATTCACTTCATAAAACGGGCGGTTCAATGAGCCAAAGTTCAATGCTTCATATCGCAAAAAATTCTTGCCTTAACATTGATGAAGTTGAAAAAGCTTTAAAATTGCTGCACACAACAAGTCCTTCCTTGATGCTTCTTGCGAGTCTTGATGCGGCAAGAGCAAATCTTGAAAGCCCAAGAGGAAGAAAACAAATTGAAAAAGCCGTTAATAACGCAAAATATTTAAGAAGTGAAATTGATAAATTAAAAACAATTCATCAATTAAAAGATGATTTCGGATATAAAATTGATGTAACAAAAATATTTATCAAATCTGATAAATTAAGCGGAAAGCGTTTGGAATATATATTGGAGGCAGATTTTAACATAGAAGTTGAAAGTGCAACGGATAACGGCTTATTAATCCTTTCAAATATCGGGAATTCCGGACGTGATATGGAATATTTGGTAAAATGTTTGAGAAAAATTGATGAGAGTGATTATTCGGATATTTACTATATGGAAAACCGCAAACATATGCCAATGCTTACCCCTCAAATTAAAATGAGTTTGAGAGAGGCTTATTTTAGTGAGAAGGAAACCGTTTCTAAGACGGAGGCAGTTGGTAGAATTTCAGGCGAAATGATTGCGGAATGTCCTCCGGGAATTTCCGTTTTGCTTCCGGGAGAATTGATAACTGAGGCGCATTTACCGTATCTGATGGATTATGAGACAATCGACGTTATAAAATAATGATTAAAATTTTTATTATACTCATAATTATCGGTTTTATTTGGACGGTTTGCGTTGAACCGTATGTTTTGAGTTATACAAAATTCAGCCTTAAAACTGATAATATCAAAGGATTAAAAATAGTTTTTATAAGCGATTTACATATAAAACCGTTTGAGAGATTCAGGTTAAAACGTATTGTAAAAGCTGTCAATGACCAAAACCCTGATATTGTCTTGATGGGCGGAGATTATGTAAACAGCCACAAAAAAAATCTAACCTTGCCTGTTGAAGATATTGCAAGCAGTCTTGGAAAAATAAAATCTAAATATGGTATTTACGCGGTATTGGGAAATCATGACGGCTGGCAGGGGAAATACTACGTCATAAAAGCATTAGAGTCAAATGGAATAAAAGTTTTGGAAAATACAAATATTTCACCGGTTGAAGGTTTGACTATCGCGGGAGTTGAGGATTTACAAACGGGCGAACCCGATATTAATAAGGCAATTAACAACACAACAAGTTCTACAATCTTATTAACCCATTCACCTGATATATTTCCTGATGTCCCGAAAAATGTAACACTAACTCTTGCAGGGCATACCCATGGCGGACAAGTAGTTATCGGAGGGGCAATCCTTGTACCTTCAAAATTCGGGAAAAAATACGCATACGGACTTATAAATGAAAATGGTAAATCGATGTTTGTCACTCGCGGTCTGGGTTCAAGTATTTTACCTGTCAGATTTTGCTGCCGCCCTGAAATAGTTATCATAAGTTTGTAAATTGTTCAGCTTTTAAGCCTCTTATTATTTGTTTACAAAAATTCTAAACAAATTTGCAAAAGAATTTTGTTTTTATTAAAATTAACCTGTTAGATTTTATAAGTTAGGGATTATAGAAATTTAGGAGAGGGATAGTGAAGAAAATACTCAGTCTTTTAATGGCAGTGATGCTATTGCAATGGATGACCTTGCCTGTACTTTCTGCGGCTACAACGCCGGTAATGAAAGGAAGCGCGACAGCACGGTCACTTGGAACAATAAAATTTGCATTCGTATTTGACGGACCGAATGAAAAAAATAAATCAGTACTTGAAACATTCAAGGCTACTATTACAAAATCACTGGCACCGGATTATAAACCTGTGTTTGATGATGCACTTGTTTTTACGGGAAATTGGACACAACAAAGTGCAATTACAGCTTCTGATAAAGCTTTGAATTCATCGGCTGCTATGGTTGTATCTTTAGGATATATGTCATCAAATTATTTGGCAAACAAACCTAACAAGGGTAAATTTGTAACAACAATTGATCAATACGGTTTGAGAGATTTGGGCCCAAGCTTTTTTAACCCTGTTCAGGAATCCGTGAACGATTTTATTTTGTTTAAAAAATTAGTTCCGTCTCAGCAAAAAACCGCAATATTGATGAATGAAAATTTCTACAAAACACAAAGTAACTGGAATAATATTATAGCTTCAAAATTGAAGGCTAAAAATGTAGATTTGGATTTTGAAATTATTCCTGTTGGTAATGATGTAGATGCGGCCATAAAGAAAATCTCATCAAATACAGATACAGCCTTTGTGACTCCGCTTTTCAATTTATCAACAGAAAAGAGAAAATATTTATACACAAAATTAAATGAAAAGAAATTACCTACATTTTCAACAATGGGAAAAGATGACGTTGAATTAGGCGCATTACTGGGCAATTCTGCGATGGATTTTGACAGAAAACTTGCGGAAGCAACATCTTTCAATATTCACGGAACACTTCATGGCATGAAGGTTCAACCTCAGCAAATACCGTTTTTTGACGATAAAGTTATCACAATAAACACTGATACGGCTGAACTTTTGGGATATGTTCCGCCTTTAAGACTTTTAAACAACGCTGAAATAATATCCAATAAACAACCTGAAATTTATGACTTGGCAACAATATTTGAAAAATATGAGCAAGGCAACAAACAGGTTGAACGTCAAAAATACTTGGTAAGAGCTGCAAGACGCTCTGCTGTCAGCTCTGTTTTGAGATATCTGCCGACATTAAGAATGGATTTGGGATATCAATCCTATAACGATGATTATGCAAAATCATACTCTGATGTTCCGACTCATATCGGAATGTTTACACTTGCAATGGATCAGGTAATTTATTCACCCGACTTGGTTACAAACATAATCGTTAAAAATAAGAGATTAAAATTCCAAAAAGAAGAAGAAATTTTAACACAACAAAATATCGGACTTCAAGTTGCTATGTTATATGTTGAAACTTTAATGCTTGATAATATGATAAAAATCCAAGAAGAAGATGTTAAAGAATCAAGAGAGAACTTAGCAATTGCAAGGGTTCGTGAAAAATCGGGAATTTCGGGTAAAGAAGAAGCACTGCGTTGGGCAGGAAGATTAAGCGACAGAGAACAAAAACTTCTTGCAATGCGCGCTGATTACAAAAATTTGCAGATTGATATTAACAAAATGCTTTATCAATCACCAAAAACAAATTTCTCTCTAAAACCTATGAGAGCTGAAGATCCGGCATTTTTCACATCGGATATTCACATTATTGACCACGTAAGAAACCCTGAAAAACTTGAAAAATTCACGCAAATGCTTGTGGATGAAACAATCAAGCTTTCACCTGAAACGGCAAAACTTCGTGCGGCAATTGCTATGAAACGTGCCGAATTAGGAAATTACGCACAGAAATTTGTATTACCTAATGCAAAATTATCTGTAGAATACGGTTCGCAATTTGACAGAAACCTTCCGTATGAAATGGTTGGACATCGTCAGATGGCAACACCTGCGGCAATGATGCTTGGCGGCTCGCCTTGGTTAAACCTTGATAAAACTTCAGGCAGAGTATTCATAGGTGCTCAATGGAAACCGATTGAAGGCGGACACAAGTTTGCCGAAATTGCAAGATGCAAGGCTGAATTAGATGAACTTCACGCACATCTTGATGAAGTTAACCTTGAACTGGAATCACAAGTTCGCGAAGTTGTAAACAGAGCATTATCTAAATACTTTATTATCGAAAAAGATTACAAAGCAATGTTTGCAAACGGCGAAAACTATAAATTGGTTAAAATGCGCTACTTGGCAGGAAAAACTCCTATCGCACAGGTTATTGATGCACAGGAAGCTTACCTGAATTCAAAACTTGCAGCAATTAATTCACAATATGATTTCTTTAAAGAACTTTTATGGGTTCAAAGAGCATTGGTTTCTATTAACTGGACAAAGGCTTCACCTGAAGCTAAAAAATGGATTTTGGATATACCAAAAACATTACCGGGAGAAGAAGATTTTTCATTGTAATTAAGAAGATAATAAAATATAAAGTAAGAAGATAAACTATTTAAAAGTCTATCTTCTTACTTTTATATTAACTTTTGTAACAACTTTTAAAAACTCTGAAATCGCTCATTCTGACATGTTTTTAAATACATGAGAGAGTATAAAAATATGAGTATCGGATTACAAAGACCAAGTACATATACACAAGGACAGCGCGTCACCATCAACACAGGTGGCGGCAAATCCTTTAATGTTAACGCCAAAAACCTCCAAAGTGTTAGCTACAATCTTATGTCTAACGGTACTGTTATGTTTGGCAGTTCCAGTACTGCTCAGCGTTCAAATATGTATAATGCTTATTTGAATAAACCTGATCATTCAGCGTTAAGAAATGCTTTAAATTCAGGCAAAGGATATGACGTAGATTTTAATCAATCAAATCCTTATGTAAATAATCCTTATGCGCAATTAAATAATGAACAAAATTGGCTTGATAAGGCAATGCAATATACTGCTGCAACATCAATGTTAACACAAAGTGCTGTTGGTATTGCAAACGGCATAAAAGAGATGACAGGAAGTTCGAGTGCCGAATTTACACCGTCGGCTATTTTGAATTTACAAAATATGAAAACGATATCATCATTAGAATCAGGTATTGAAACTGCGAGTGCAGAACTTGCTAATTGCCCGACTCAAGAAGATGTTGATACACTGATTGCGGAAGTTGGCGAACTACAAACGACATTAGATGATGCAGAACAAGCTGTAAAAGATAATGAAACAACAATATCAGAGGCAACTCAAACAATCAGTGGTTTGACACCTAAAATTTCCATGTATAAAACAGAAGTTAAAAAATTATCGGCATTAGAAACACAATTATCAATTGACAAAGCTAACGGTAAGGATACAAAAATGCTTGAAAATATGATAGCAGTGGCTAAAAAAATGGAACAAGAATTACCGAGCTTAGAAAAACAAAAAACTGATGCAGAAGATAAACTAAATAAAGCAAATAATAAAAAGTCACAACTTGAAGAAGATGCAGCGACAGCAAAACAAAATTTAGCAGATAAAACAAAAGAATTAGGCAATAAAAAGACACAATTAGATAACAGACCTGCGTTAGAAAAAGGTATTCAGGAACAAAAAGCACGACTTACCAAAATGCAAACAGAAGCAACGAAATTAGAAGAAGAAATTGGTAAGATGATTAAAGATGGTAAAAAACGGTCAATTAATAAAAAGATAGCAGAATACGAAAAGTTAACCGGCAAGCAATATACACAACCACCAAATATATCTGCAACGAAAACAGAAGGTGACTAAATTTTAAATGGCGGAGTACATGTCGCCATAATCGAACTTTTTACTTCAAAATTTTATTAATTCCTTATCTGATAAAATTTTTATTTCATTTATCAAAAAATATTTTTGTATGTCATGCTGAACTGACTAGAAAATAGCAAAAGCGTAATTTTCTGTCATCCTGAACTTGTTTCAGTATCTTACAACTAATCAACTAATACAAAAATTTTAAGATTCTGAAATAAATTCAGAATGACAAAATTTTTGTATTACCAACTTTTAGATAAGTCTTTAACTCTGGATTCATTTCTTTTATAAGATTTATTTTCCATTGTCTATGCCAACGTTTTAATTGTTTTTCTCTATTTAATGCAGATTCAACATTTTCTGTAAGTTCATAGTAAACTAATTTATCAACATTATATTTTTTAGTAAAACCTTCAACAACTTTATTTTTGTGTTCCCAAATTCTTTTTTGTAAATTTCCGGTTACACCAATATAAAATGTTGTTTCGTTATAATTTGTCAAAATATATACTGCATAAGTTTTATTCATAGATTTATTATAACATGCATAGATTATAAGATGCTGAAACGAGTTCAGCATGACACAAGGTTACACTTTCACTACCTTGCAGCCAGTTCAGGATGACAGAAAGGAATATTCATGACTAAACAGATTGGAGACGAGGACTCTGCCGAGAAAAACGATTGTGTATCGTTTTTCGAGAGGTAAGAACCCCTTGGGGTGAGACTCCCGCTATCTTTCATAAATTTTTATTGGTGGAGACGAGGACTCTGCCGAGAAAAACGATTGTGTATCGTTTTTCGAGAGGTAA
>ERZ842401.1759-NODE-1759-length-30114-cov-8.274693_pt1 | contig 30114 bp, 27 predicted proteins | sample MGYA00521270_ERZ842401 | MGnify/ENA primary metagenome ERZ842401 (study PRJEB31892, sample SAMEA3878208) | bioreactor metagenome | biome: Moose rumen | place: Sweden | collected 2011-10 | study: EMG produced TPA metagenomics assembly of the PRJEB12797 data set... | reverse complement strand
AAAAGCGTTCTTTTGGTACTTTTCTTTCGCGACTGAAAGAAAAGTACATTTAAAATGTAAAAACTTAAAAAATTAAAGATAAAATAAAAATCAAGTGGTATAATAACACAAAAAATTTACTGGAGGGAATAATCTTTGGACGTTGTCCCTATACTACTGCAAATTTTATTGGTAGGATTTTTAATTGGAATGAACGGTTTTTTTGTGGCGGCGGAATTTTGTTGCGTAAAAATGCGCCCGTCACGGCTTGAAACTTTAATACAGGAGGGAAATAAACGCGCAGTATACGCCAAGAAATTAACTGACGAATTGGACGAAGCACTTTCAGTAACGCAACTTGGAATAACTTTAGCATCGCTCGGCTTAGGTTGGGTAGGTGAACCGTTTGTAGCGGAATTGATAAAGCCGCTGACTCAATCGCTGGGATTGGGCGAAACGCTGGAACATACAATTTCATTTGCGTTGGCGTTTTCACTGATAACGGCGGCACATATTATTTTAGGCGAATTAACGCCAAAATCAATGGCAATAGCAAACACTGAAAAAATTTTGCTGTCAATCGCCCTGCCAATGCTGATTTTCTGGAAAGTTATGTATCCATTTGTAATAATGCTGAACGTAACGGCAAATTTTGTATCAAAACATTTGGGACTGCAGGCAAGCGGCGAAGGCGAAGTTGCACATAATCCTGAAGAAATTAGACTGCTTATGGAAGAAAGCCACAAACAAGGATTAGTTGACGATACTGAAGTTGACTTTGTAGATAACGTTTTTGATTTTACAGAATTAAGCGTCCGTGAAATTATGGTGCCGCGTACTGATATGGTCTGCCTGTACACCAATAAAACCTACGAAGAAAATTTACAAACAATGCTTGAGGAACAAATGACGCGCTATCCAATTTGCAACGAAGATAAAGATCACATAATTGGATTTTTGCACGTCAAAGATTTAATTTCGTGGCGGCTTAGCGAAGGTAAACAACTCAAGCCGAATCTTACTAAACTTGCAAGAAAAGTTTTTGTAGTTCCTGAAAGTATGGATGTTAGCGTTTTACTGAAGATGATGCAAAAAAATCGTTCGCAACTTGCAATAGTTGTTGACGAATACGGCGGTACTTCGGGAATGGTAACCATTGAAGATATTGTTGAGGAGCTTGTCGGCGATATTCAAGATGAATTTGACGAGGAACGCCCTGACATTGAAAAGCGCGATGAAAATCTGTTCTCAATCGATGGCAAAATGTTACTTGAAGATTTGGCAGATGAATTTGAAATTGAAATAAAAGATGAAGACGTGGACACGGTAGGCGGCTGGCTGTATGACAGAATCGGCGGCGAACCGCGCGTTGGACAAACTGCGTCGTTTGAGGGAAATACTTTTTACGTTGAAGAAGTTGACGGCGTAAGAATTACAAGAATTTTATTGCGACTTGCCAAAAAAAGCCACGAATAAAATACCAACTGAAGGGGGTTTTTCCATGTCCGAAGATAAGACTATGACGGGCGCGGAAGTCCTAAAAAAATTTGACGCAGAATCCAATACAATGGAATATACCGGCGTCATGGCAAAATTTGTATCAGCATTGGCGATAACTTTTTCAGTCTTCCAACTTTACACGGCGATTTTCGGCGTACTGGACGCACAATTACAACGCGCAATTCATTTAGGTTTTGGCTTATCATTGGCGTTTTTACTTTATCCTACAAAAAAATCGTGGCGTCGTGACAAATTACACCCGCTAGACGCAATTTTAGCAGTTTTGGGCGCGGCGGCTCCTGCGTATATTGTCATTTGTTACAAAGAATTGATATTTCGCGCAGGTTTACCAACTGAAACAGATGTAATTTTTGGCGCGTTGGGAATTTTGCTTGTAATTGAGGCGGCGCGGCGCGTTGTCGGTATTCCAATGGTTACAGTGGTTTTAGTTTTCATAATTTACGCCTTCGTTGGTCCATATATGCCGGGACTTTTGGCGCACAAAGGTTTAACGTTAAGCCAATTTGTCAGCCACGTTTATTTCACGACTGAAGGAATTTTCGGAATACCGCTTGGCGTTTCTTCGACGTTCATATTTTTATTTATTTTATTCGGCGCGTACTTGGAAGGTACGGGACTTGGAAAATTTTTTATTGACGTGGCAAACGCAATAGCAGGTTGGGCAAGTGGCGGACCTGCAAAAGTTGCGGTACTTTCAAGCGGTTTAATGGGAACGGTTAGCGGCTCTTCAGTTGCAAATGTTGTAGGTACAGGGTCTTTGACAATTCCAATGATGAAAAAACTCGGCTATCACAAAGATTTTGCCGGTGCAGTTGAGGCGGCGTCTTCAACCGGCGGGCAGTTAATGCCTCCGGTAATGGGCGCGGCGGCTTTTTTAATGGCGGAATTTGTCGGCGTGCCATACGTGGAAATTGTCAAGGCGGCGATAATTCCTGCGGCGTTATATTTTATTGGCGTATGGTTAGGCGTACACTTTGAGGCGAAACGAAATAATTTAAAGGGAATACCACGCGAAGAATTACCGAAATTTGGCGAAATTCTGCGCGAACGCGGACATTTGGCAATACCGCTGATTGTAATAGTTTGGTTGCTTGTCAGCGGCTATACACCAATGCGGGCGGCACTTGTAGCGATTTTCCTTTCAATAATTTGTTCAGCGTTAAAAAAATCTACGCGAATGAAACCGCTTGAAATTATCAAAGGACTTGAAAACGGCGCAAGAAATGTTTTGGGCGTCTTGGTAGCTTGTGCGGCGGCAGGAATAATAATCGGCGTCGTAACAAAAACCGGCGTAGGTTTAAAATTGGCGTCCGGCTTGTTAGATTTATCCGGCGGAATGTTATTGCCGAGTATGTTTTTAACAATGATAACTGCAATAGTTTTGGGAATGGGCGTACCAACAACCGCAAACTACGTTATCACTTCGACAATCGCCGCGCCTGCACTTTTGCAAATGGGCGTTCCAATTTTGGCGGCTCATATGTTTGTATTTTATTTTGGAATAATCGCGGACGTAACACCGCCTGTAGCGTTGGCGGCTTATGCGGGCGCAGGAATTGCAGGAGGCAACGCACTAAAAACCGGTGTAAACGCCTCAAAATTGGCTATAGCGGCGTTTATAATTCCCTATATGTTTGTACTAAGTCCTGAACTTTTGCTTGTTTACGGCGTCGATAGCGGCTTAATTTTGGCACTTTTAACGGCGTTGGTTGGAATGGTTGCATTGAGTTCATCGCTGATAGGATATTTAGCCGCGCCATTACAAACTTTGCAAAGAATAATTTTGGGCGCGGGCGGTTTAATGATGATAAAACCCGGCTTGACGACAGATATAATTGGAATTGCGATTTTTGCGGCGATTTTAATTTTCCAGATAAAATCAAATAAATAGCTGAAGTTTTTCTGAAATACTTGCAATTTGTAACGCAGTTGATTATAATTTCATCGTTAATATAGATAAAAAACAAGTATAAAGTCCATTATATCACGGTATCACGGACGCAAGAAAAACCCCCAAGACCTCTAAACGATCAAACGAGGTTTGGGGGTTGCGTCTATTCAACGCGATTTAGTGCTCATTACCGCAACTTCTCACGAAGTTTGTCGAGCCACTTGCGAACGTATGGTATAATGAAATTTGCAATTACGCCCGCTCCGACACTTTTTAGTATTTCAAGTATAAAATCCATGTATATCACCTCCTAACTTCGCCAATTTCTTGGAAAGTTAGTGCGGCAACGTGGCTATTTTAACATAGCCATATTTTTTTGTGAAGAGTTACGCGCTTGACAATAAAACCTTGACAAAATATAATGCAGAATGTTTTAAAACCCAATGTGACGAAGGAGAAATTTTTCAATGGCGGCAAAGTCTTTGATACTGGTTGAAAGTGCCAACAAGGCTAAAACTCTGAAAAAACTACTCGGCAGTTCGTATTTAGTTTTATCGACTGAAGGATTTCTGAAGGCGATGCCTAAAAGTCGTTTGGCTATTGACGAAGAAAATAATTACGCCGCAGATTATAAAATCATACGCGGGCAAGGTTCAACGATGAAAATGCTGAAAAAGGCAACGCTTGACGCGGGCAGAATTTATATTGCGTCGAATCCAAACGGCGAAGGCGAATTTTTTGCTAATCAGTGTTGCGAAATTTTCGGTATTAACGAAGAATCACGTTGCCGCGTAGTTTTTGACGAACTTACAAAAAACACCGTAAAAACTGCGATTCAAAATGCACGCCCAATCGATATGAATTTGGCTGACGCCTATCAAGCAAAGCAACTTGTTGATAAAATCGCAAGTCATAAAATTGGCGAATATTTTTCATACAAAATTTGGCGCGGCAATAAAGTTGGGCGTTTTCGTGCGATGCTTTTAAAATTGGTTGCACAAACTCAACCTGCCGGAACTTTTGAAATTGATAAAAATCTTACGGCTAAAAATTTGCAAATTATAGCGGCGCGGGATTTAAATTTTTCTGCGGCACGGACGCGCTTTATTGCGTCTCAACTTTACGAAGGAATTACATTTGATAAAACCTGCGCGAGTTTGATAAAATTTCCTGCCGACCAAATTAAATTGACTGATGAAATTTGCCCGCCGGAAAACGTCAAAGATTTTCTCAATGACAATCAGTTTAAACTTTATCAGCTGATTTATTCGGCGATTAACGACGGCTTTTCAAATAAAATTGAGCTTGACGGCACCTGCACGAATTTATCTTTGATGATTGCATTGGATAAATTGAAAGTTGATTGGGCTGAATATTTTGCAGGCGGGATTAGCAGTTTGCTTAAGCGTGGCTATATAACTGTTGAAAATTCGGCGTACAAAGTTACTGAACTTGGCGAAAAAGTTTTGGCGGCGTTGGACGGCTTTTTTGATGAAAATTTCAGCGCGGCGACGTATAATAATTTTAACGCGCAGGTTGAAAAAATCGCTGAAGGCAAGGCTGATAAAATTTCAGTGATTCAAAGTTACTGCAAGCAATTCAATAAAAATTTTGAAAAAGCTATGGCAACACTTCCGCCCGATGCAAAAATTCAAGAAGTTCCCGTGATTGAAACTGATGAAATTTGCGAAAAGTGCGGACATAAAATGTTGTTGCGTCACGGCAGATATGGAAACTTTTTAGCGTGTTCAAATTATCCAGAATGCAAAAACGTCAAGCCGTATGTTGAGCATACAAATTTTAAATGCCCAAAATGTGGCGGACAACTTAATAAAAGAATTTTCAAAGGCGGAAAAAATATGTACGCTTGCGAAAATTGCGATTTTCGGACTTGGGATGAGCCACTTGAAAAACCTTGCAAAGTTTGCGGCTCTACAATGTTTGTACATAGATTCAAGGGACGCGCTCCAATGATTTATTGCGGCAATGAAAATTGCGAAACGCGCACGGAACACCCAATTAACAAAATTCTTGACAAGTCGAGGAAAAAAATTGAAAGTTAATGTAATAGGCGCGGGACTTGCCGGAAGTGAGGCGGCGTGGCAAATTGCAAGGCGTGGCGTTGAAGTCAATTTATATGAAATGCGCCCGTTGAAACAAACGCCCGCACATAAAACCGCAAATTTCGCCGAATTAGTTTGCAGTAATTCATTGCGTGCGGCAGGGCTTACAAATGCAGTTGGCGTTTTGAAGGAAGAAATGCGGCAACTTGATTCAGTGATAATTTCTGCGGCTGATGAAACAAAAATTCCTGCAGGCGGCGCGTTGGCAGTCGATAGAGAAAATTTTAGCGCGGCAGTTACGGCAAAAGTTAAATCTGTGGCAAATGTTATCAACGCCGAAATTACAAGCCTTGACGAGTTTATAAATTCAGATGATATTTTAATAATTGCAAGTGGACCTTTAACAGACGGCTCACTTGCTGACGAAATTAAAAAACTTACAGGCGGCGATGATTTTTATTTTTACGACGCGGCGGCTCCAATAGTTACGGCTGAATCTGTGAATTTTGAAAAAGCTTTTTTTGCGTCAAGATACGACAAGGGCGCGGATAAATCTTACATAAATTGCCCAATGACGCGGGAAGAATATTTAAACTTTCGCGCAGAATTAATTAACGCCGACAAAACTAAGCCGCATGAATTTGAACAGGAAATATTTTTTGAAGGTTGCTTGCCGGTTGAAGTAATGGCGGCGCGTGGCGAAGATACTTTGCGTTTTGGAATGATGAAACCTGTTGGACTGGAAGACCCGCGCACGGGAATTTTGCCGTATGCAGTAGTACAGTTGCGGCAGGACAATTCAGCGGCAACGTTGTATAATTTAGTCGGTTTTCAAACGCATTTACTTTGGGGCGAACAAAAAAGAGTTTTTCGTCTGATACCGGGACTTGAAAACGCGGAATTTGTAAGATTCGGCGTAATGCACAGAAACACTTACATAAATTCGCCAAAAATTTTACTGCCGACGTTTCAATTAAAATCCAATCCAAAAATATTTTTCGCAGGGCAAATTACCGGCGTTGAAGGTTACGTTGAATCAGCGGCGGCAGGTTTAATCGCAGGAATTAACGCGGCGCGGCTTGCAAAAAATCTTGACGCAAAAATTTTTCCAACTGAAACTTGTCACGGCGCACTTGCAAACTACATTACAACTGCCGACGAAAAAAACTTTCAGCCGATGAATATAACTTTTGGATTGTTGCCGCCGTTTGAAAATAAAGTTAAAAAATCTGACAGAAAATCCAAAATGGCTGAACGCGCCTTAGAAATTTTGAATAAATTCTTAGAAACGGGGTTGAAATAATGGAATTTCATTCAACAACAATAGTAGCCGTCAAACGCAACGGACAAACTGCCATTGCGGGCGATGGGCAAGTTACATTTGGCGAACATACAATAATGAAGGCAACCGCTAAAAAAGTTCGCCGCCTTCATCATGACAAAGTTATAGCAGGATTCGCCGGTTCAGTGGCGGACGCTTTCACGCTTTTTGAAAAATTTGAAGATAAGCTTGAAGAATGTCACGGACATTTGCAACGCGCGGCGGTTTCGCTTGCGAAAGAATGGCGCACAGATAAGATTTTGCGCAGGTTAGAGGCGTTGCTTTTAGTTGCAGATAAAGATACAATTTTAATGTTATCCGGCAATGGCGAAGTTATTGAACCTGATGGCGACGTTGCGGCTATTGGCAGCGGCGGATTTTACGCACTTGCAGCAGGACGCGCTTTAATTTCTCATACTGAAATGACGGCGGCGGAAATTGCCAAAGAATCTTTATCTATTGCGGCGGATATTTGCGTTTTCACTAACCAAAATATTATCGTCGAAGAACTTAATTAGGAAACAGGAAAGCAGATAACAGGATACAGGGAATTGAATCTGTTTCCTGTATCCTGTCAACTGTTTCCTAAAAACTGACTGAAAGGAAGTTTTTTAAATTGGAATTGGAAAAAATTCAACACGCTGAAATGGGCTTAAATGAACAAACACCGCGTGAAATTGTAGAGGAACTTAACAAACATATCGTAGGACAGGAAGACGCCAAAAGATCCGTTGCAATAGCCTTGAGAAATCGTTGGCGCAGTCGCAAATTATCTGACGATATTAAAGATGACGTTATACCGAAAAATATTTTAATGATAGGCTCAACCGGCGTTGGCAAAACTGAAATTGCGCGCAGATTAGCTAAACTTGTTAAAGCTCCATTCGTAAAAGTTGAGGCTACAAAATTTACTGAAGTTGGCTACGTTGGGCGTGACGTTGAGTCAATTATTCGTGATTTAATGCAAATTTCCGTTCGTATGGTACGCAAGCAACGCACCGAAGAAGTTAAAGAAAAAGCCACTGAAAACGCCAATGAACGACTTTTAGATATTCTTGTTCCCGAACCTAAACGCACGCAAAATCCATTGAGTAAACTTTTTGGCGGCGTGGAAAATACCGAAGAAACCAAAACTATTGAGGCTGAAGAAAATACCAGTAACGCGGGGCGCGAATTTGTCAAGAAACGCCTTGAGGCGGGAAAACTTGAAGAACAAGTTATTGAGTTGGAAGTTTCCGACCACGCAAAGCCAATGGTTGGAATGTTTAGCGGCTCCAGTCTTGAAAGTATGGGCGATAATCTTCAAGATATGATTAGCGGACTTGTTCCAAAACGTACACGCAAGCGCAAAGTTACAGTTGCGGCGGCTAGAAAAATTTTGGAGCAGGAAGAAGCCGAAAAACTTATTGACATGGAAGAAGTTGCTGAAACTGCATTGCAACTTGCCGAACGTAGCGGAATTGTATTTTTAGACGAAATTGACAAAGTTGCAGTCAAAGGTTCAAGCTCCGGACCTGACGTTAGCCGTGAAGGTGTACAACGTGACATTTTGCCAATCGTCGAAGGCTCAACCGTTATGACAAAGTACGGACCTGTTAAAACCGACTACATTTTATTTATAGCGGCGGGCGCGTTCCATACCGCCAAGCCGTCAGATTTAATTCCGGAATTGCAGGGACGTTTCCCAATTCGTGTTGAGTTAAAATCCCTTCGCAAAGAAGACTTTGAAAAAATTTTAACCGAGCCGCAAAACGCGCTGATTAAACAGTACAAGGAACTTTTGAAAACTGAAGGCTTGACACTTGAATTTCAAGCCGACGCAATAGAAAGAATTGCTGAAATGGCGTATGACGTAAACGAACAGAGCGAAGACATTGGCGCACGCAGACTTCATACAATGTTGGAAAAACTTTTGGAAGAAATTTCATTTTCTGCGCCGGATATGGTCAAGGAAGGCAAAACCGAAATTAATATTGACGCGGCGTATGTTGACGAACGCTTGAAAGAAATTGCCAAGAATCGTGACTTGTCGCAATTCATTTTATAAAATTTATCGCAAAAAAATAACGCGGCTCCGTAAAATTACGGTTGCCGCTTTTTTTAGTCTGTCAAAAATACAACTTTCAAATCTTTGAAAAATTCGCCTGTTTCGTCAGCAAGTACAACTTTTTCAGCGTCGTTATTACTTAAAATTGGGTTGCTGTTAAATTTATCCAACTTCACGGCACGAACAATTAAAGGATTTTCGCCTGCGCGAGGTTTAGAATCTTGAATAGAAGTTGCATATTCAGCCATTCCAATTTCATTGATTAAATCAAAATTTAAATCTTTATCGCCGTAAATAATTTTGCCGGATTCATTTTTTATGACAGGAGAAGCCGCCGTTTGCAAGCCGAGCCCGCGACAATCCACAATAACGCCGGTGTAAACTGAACTCTTTTTTTCAGTCTCTGAATTTATTTCCAACTTAATTTCAGTTGAAACAGACGTGGAGGCAGAAATTGAAACTGATTCGGCAAACACGGAATTTTGATTCATTGCAAGAATTATTCCAACTAACATTGGCAAAACTATTTTCAGACGTTCCAAGATAAATCATCCCTTCAATTTTTTTTTGCATTATAACAATAAAAACTGAAAAGAATCTCAAAAATAGCTTAACTTTAGATTAAATTTAATTTTTTGAAGGCGTTATAAATTCCGTCATCTGCAACGGCATCAGTTACAAAATCTGCCATAGCTTTAATTTCATCGCCGCCGCTTGCAACTGCAACGCCAATTTCGCAGTATTCAAGCATTGGAATATCTATTTTAGCGTCGCCAAAGGCGATTGTATCTTTTTTATCTGCGCCGAGATATTTTAACAAAACTTCGATAGCGTGCGCCTTCGTAATATTTGCAACACCAATATCGCCGAAAAGCGCAGTTTCGCCCGCGCCGCCCCACGTTCCAACTTTCAAATTTGGAAATTCTTTCACGGCGTCCAGATAATCTTGATAACTTTCCAAAATAAAACTGACTTTATTTAAATCGTCGCGGTACAATTTTTTTTCGCCGAAAATCATTTCAGGAAAACATTCACGGACGGTTTTTAAATTTTTGCCTTTTCGCGCAGAATATTCTTGTATAACAGTTTCGCCGCGCTTTTCAAAATTTTCACTAGCAAAAAGTCCCGCGTTACTTTCCAAATAAAATTCAAGTTTGCGGCTGTGCAACCAATCTACAATATGTTTGGCGTCTTCAATAGAAATAACTTGGTGCATTATAACTTTTTCGTCTGATTCAACGTAACTGCCATTGCCGCCAATCATTCCATCCAGTCCAATATCCCAAATATAATCGTAAACTTCTGCGCGACTGCGCCCCGTGCAAATGTAAACTTTGTGCCCGTTTTTGCGTGCGGTACGAATTGCCTCAACTGCTGACGGCGGCAGAATATTTTCATAGCTTAAAAGTGTACCGTCCACATCAATAAAAATAACTTTCGCCATAAAAATTTCTCCCTACACTGTAATTTCAATCTGATTATTTTCAAAGGCAACGACGCAACTTTCATAGTAACCATCGCCGGTTGTACGAGGACCGCTTATAACTTCGTAGCCGTCATTTTTCAGTTGCAAAGTTAAAGCGTCAACTTTTTCTTTACTGCCGACGCTGAACGCCAAATGAATAAATCCAGTACGATTCAAAGTTTTAACGGCGTCTTCAAGTTCCGGCTTGTTCATAATTTCCAAGCGTGCGCCGTCGTCAAAGCTCAAAAAGTAAGATTTAAAATTTGTGCGTGGATTGTGATACATATCGTTAGACTTTGCGCCAAAATATTTGATGAAAAAATTTTTTGCGCCTTCCAAATCGTTGAAATACATTGCCGCGTGTTCAATTTTCATAAAATCAACTCCCGAAAATTTTTTAAATTATATCAAAAAAAATAGCCTTGACGAACTGTCAAAGAGGAAAATTTAACGTGAAATTATTTTTTCTTTTTAGATTTTTTATCTTTCTTATTGTCAGTCATAGAAAGGTCTGTAGCGTCTTGATAGGTTGAAACAGATTTTCTGTAAATTTCATAATCGTTCTGATCTAAATTTGCGTCGATAAGTTGAATTTCAATGCAACGCCCGCTTTTACTGCGAAAACGAGTAATGACTCTTTGTTCTTCGGCGGTAATTGTTTCTTTAACTGCGCCGTTTTCGTCTTTAAATTCGACTTTGTCGGCGGTAACCATTACAATCCCCTTGTTTTTTGGTGTAACTTCCATAATTTCGACAGAATTATAAAGAAAATCGCCGCGCAATTTCTCAAGGTAAGCATCGGTAATTTTTTTCTTGTCCTTGTTAAAATTTGGAACTTGTTTATCGTCGAAGGCGTCAATTTCAATTATATAGCCGTAAAGAACCTTTATACCTTCATTGGCGAAAACCAACATTTCACCATTTCTATTTGGATCTTCAAAAGGTTTTACGACAACAACGGGTTTTACAGGGCAAGTAATTTTAAAGCCGTAAGTTTCGCTGGTATATTCGTAAGATTCATTGGGATTTACATTTTCAGTTTTATTTTCAGTTGGATTTTCGGTAGCGTTTTCAGTTTCGGCGGCAAATGCTGTAGCCGTCAACATACTTAAAATTAAAATTACTGTTAAAAAAATTTTTCTCATTAAATTTTCAACTCCAAATTAATTTTTTATAGTCAAGTAGTCTTTAATCATTTTTAAAGCGGATTCAGCGGACTTTTCTTTAATTTCGGTACGAGTGCCGCTAAATTGGAAAAGCTGAATTTTTTCGCCGTTTGAGCCGCTAACGCCAATATAAACCGTGCCGACGGGTTTTTCAGCAGTACCGCCGCCGGGCCCGGCAATTCCCGTGATACTTACGCCAATATTTGTATTCATCAGCTGCCGAACATTCACCGCCATTTCCCTTGCAGTTTGTTCACTTACTGCGCCAAAATTTTTTAAAGTTTCTTCCTTGACGTGAAGAATTTTATTTTTAATTTCGTTTGAGTAGGAAACAACCGCGCCTTCAACATACGCCGAACTTCCCGCAACATCAGTTAATTTGCTTGTCAAAAGTCCGCCGGTACAAGATTCAGCGCAGGCAATAGTTAATTTTTTTTCAATCAAAAGTTTGCCAATTTCTTTTTCCATAATTTTTAGCCTCTATTTTTATTTTTTATCTCTATATCTACTTTCTTTTCAGTCGCGAAAAGAAAGTAGCAAAGAAACGCTTTTATGGCGCGTCAGGGTTTCTCGGGGTTGACGTAAAGTCTACTCTTCCCCTCTATCCTACTCTTCCCTATTCCTACTCTTCCCCTCTATCTGAAACCGATGACGCGCCTTATTTTCCAGTATTAATTAATTCCTAACACCTAGTATTACGCCAAATTTCCATTGCTAGTTGATTTTTTAACCACACCGTCAACGCTACTGAACATTTCAATAGCAATAATACAAAAAAATTTTCAATCAACTATTTTTTCGGCGGCTAAATCATAAACAAAGCCGTCAAGAATTTTTACTTTGACAATATCCCCCGCGTTGCTTTTATAATCGTTTTCAATATAAATTTGCCCGTCAACTTCAGGGGCTTCACGGTACGAACGCCCCGCCACAACTTCTTCAACTTCGGCGTCACGTCCTTCAATCAGCACTTCAAATTCTTTGTCGCGCAGTGATTCATTCACTTCTTGCGAAATTAAACTTTGAATGCTCATCAATTCGTGATAGCGTTCCTGCGCGACTTCTTCAGAAATTTGATTCGGCAGATTAAAAGCGGGCGTGTCCTCTTCCGGCGAATATACGAAAACTCCAACTTTGTCAAGGCGTTGTTCAATCAGAAAATTTTTCAGCGTTTTAAACTCTTCTTCAGTTTCGCCGGGATAACCTACAATGAATGTTGAACGAATAGAAACGCCGGGAATTTTTGCGCGTAATTTTTTTAAAAGATTTTCAATTTGCGCCCGTGTATCAGGTCTGTGCATACGCTTTAAAACGCTGTCCGCCGCGTGTTGCAAAGGTAAATCTACATAGTTGCAAATTTTCGGCTCACTTGCTATCAGCTCAATCAATTCATCTGTAAAACTTTGCGGGTAGGAGTACAAAATTCTAATCCAGTGAATTTTTTTGACTTTAACAAGCTCCCGCAATAAATCACAAAGTTTAACTTTGCCGTATAAATCCCGCCCGTAATTTGTCGAATCCTGCGCGACCAAATTAATTTCCTTGACGCCGTTTTCAGCAAGTCTTTCAACTTCAGCTTTTATATCTTCGATTGGACGAGAAATTTGCTTGCCGCGAATCAGAGGAATTGCACAAAAAGCGCAGCAATGATCGCAACCTTCAGCAATTTTTACATACGCGGTATAATTCGGCGTCGTCAAAAGGCGCGGCGTCTTTGAATTGTAAATAACTTCCTTTTCGCCAATTAAAATAACGCGGTTGCCTTGCAAAACTTCTTGAATAGCCTCAATAATTCGCTCCCAAGACTTTGTGCCAACTATTGCATCAATTTCCGGCATTTCGTCCAAAAGCTCTTTGCCGTATCTTTGCCCAAGACAGCCCGCCACAATCAAGGCGCGGCAGTTGCCATCAACTTTATATTCAGATAAATTTAAAATCGTCGTTATAGATTCTTCCTTAGCCGAAGTTATGAACGCGCAAGTATTCACAATCAAAATATCAGCGTCGGCAGGATTCGGCGTTATTTTTAATCCGCGCCGTTGTAAAATACCAAGCATTACTTCAGTATCGACAAGATTTTTTGCACAACCTAAACTTATTATTCCAACTTTCAAACTCAAAATTTTATCGCCCCCAAAATTTCAAATTTACACTTAAATTATACAACTGCCGCCGTAATTGTCAAAGGTTTATTGAATTTTTAAAATCGATTGGCAAATTTTTTCATTAAACAAATTAAAATATTTGCAACGAATTTTTTTGTTGAAAAAAATTTTTGAAAAAGTACTTGACAAACTTAAAACGGGGGGGGGGTATAATATATTGGAATAGTAAAATTTAAAGTTTTTTGAAAGGAAGTGTTGCTTTATGAAATACTCTTACGACAGACGCGATTACGAATTTTATTATGATGGAATTATACAGACTACACGCGATTACGATGACGCAATTTATCGCGGAACTGCGGAAAATGATAAAATTCTTTTCAGCAGTAACCGCACTACACTTTACGCAGGCAGCGGCAATGATTTTATTGGCGATTTGTTCAAGAATTCTAATGTTGTTTACGGCGACGCGGGCGATGATACCATTCTTGCATATTGTACAAATTATCCAACAATTTATGGCGGCAAAGGCAATGACGTTATTCAGCTTAAAAATTCAATCACAAAAGCTTATGTTGACGGCGGTGCAGATGACGATACTTTTATTCCGTTAGATAGTATCAGCGGTACAACTTTAATTGGCGGCGAGGGCAACGATACTTTTTGGTTCAAAGATTTTAGCAGCGTTACGGTTAGCGGCGGTAACGGCAAAGATGTTTATCGTATTGATCCCTATTTCAAATATAATGCTAGCACAGGAAGAACAGAATCGCCACATAATGACATTGTTATAACAGATTTATCGGAAGAAGATATTATTCGCAACGATTATGAAAAAGCTAATGGCAGTGAATTGGATTGGCACAAAGAAAACGGCAATATCGTTTTGAAAGATGACCAAGATTTTTTCTCTATGACGTTGCAGGGCGTCACAGATATAGCGCAAGTTGCAGATGTTGTGTATCAAACAGCCGTTTGGACAGGAACATTGGGCGAACTCTTTAACATTACCGTTGAGCCGGAGCCGCCAAAACCTGCAGAAACTGTAAGCCTTAATTCAGCTAAAACTGCGGCGACGATACTTTCAACTTATACAGATGAAAATTTCAACGCGGCTGATTATGGCACGGGTATTTTATCGATTAACGGCAGTGCAGTTGACTACGATTTAACCATTAACGGCAACGCCAAAAACAACCGTATCATTGCAGGCGATGGCAACGATATTATAATTGGCGGCAAAGGCAATGACTGTATCAACGGCGGCAATGGCGATGATATTTTTGTTTACAATAATGGCGACGGCAACGATACGATAGTTGACTACAGCGAAAATGATAAGATCAAAGTTTCGTCAAGCTTTGCACAGAGTGTCTTGAATGGAGCGTCAATTAAAGGCAATGACGTTGTTTTCAAAATTGGCAGCGGCAAAATTACCGTTAAAAACGGTGCAGATAAAATCATTACATTTGTTGACGAAAAAGACAACGAATATCTTTACCCCGACCCGGATATTACCGTAACTTTAAATTCATCCGGAACTGCTGCAACTATTTTGGATAATTACGATGATGAAATATTTGAGGCGGACAGCTGGAACAGTAAAATTGTAACAATAGACGCTTCGGCGGCAACTGTTGATTTAACGATTATTGGCAACAAAAATAAAAATAAAATTATCGGTGGCGACGGCAACGATTGCATAATTGGAGGTAAGGGCGTAGATACATTTACCGGCGGCGACGGCGACGATACTTTTGTTTACGAATACGGCACGGGCAACAAAGTTATTACTGACTATACCGAAGGCGAAGACAAAATTGAAATTCAAGGCGCGGACGTTGAAACTGTAATAAAATCTGCAACTGTCAGCAAAGGTGACGTTATTTTCAAAGTTGGGAGTAGCAAAATTACCGTTAAGGGCGGCGACGGACAAACTATTCTCTTCACTGACGAAGACGGCAACGAATACGAATATCCAAATTCTGAACCTGAAACAGTGCTTTTCAACAATGCAGACCTAGCAAAAGCTACGTCGGCTACAATTACTGCTGACTACGAGGAAGATATATTTGACGCGGCGGACTTTGCCAAACTTAAAACTATTGACGCATCAGAGGTAACTGTTGAAGAATTTACAATTAACGGTAATAAACTTGCAAATAAGATTATTGGCAGTGATGGCAATGACTGCATTAACGGCGGCAAAGGTACAGATACATTAACCGGCGGCGACGGTGACGATACTTTTGTTTACGAATACGGCACAGGCAACAAAGTTATTACCGATTACACCGAAGGCGAAGATAAAATTGAAATTCAAGGCGCGGACGTTGAAACTGTAATAAAATCTGCAACTGTCAGCAAAGGTGATGTTATTTTCAAAGTTGGAAGTGGCAAAATTACAGTCAAGGGCGGTGACGGACAAACTATTCTTTTCACTGACGAAGACGGCAACGAATACGAATATCCAAATTCTGAATCTGAAACAGTACTTTTCAATAATGCAGACCCGGCAAAAGCAACTTCGGCTACAATTACCGCTAACTATGAAGAAGAAACATTTGACGCGACGGACTTTGCCAAACTTAAAACTATCGACGGCGGCGCGGCTGAAAATGATTTAACGATTCTTGGAAATAAACTGGCGAATAAAATTATTGGCGGCGAAGGCAACGACTACATTAACGGCGGCAAAGGTAAAGACACATTAACCGGCGGCGAAGGCGACGATACTTTTGTTTACGAATACGGCACAGGCAATAAAGTTATCACTGACTATACCGAAGGTGAAGATAAAATTGAAATTCAAGGCGCAAACGTTGAAAAGGTAATAAAATCTGCAACTGTCAGCAAAGGCAATGTTATTTTCAAAGTTGGAAGTAGCAAAATTACCGTAAACGGCGGCGCGGATCAAGAAATTACTTTCACTGACGAAAACGGCGAAGAATACTACTATTCAAATCCCAACGCCAAAACTTTAGATTTACTCTACGATAACAATTTTGTTACAGATGAATTTAGTTTGGATTCAATTTGCGAACAAAAATTTACAGTAACTGAAATTCAAACTACAAATACTGAAAATTTCGCGCAGGACGAAACTTTGATAACTTTCACTGATAAATAATTGCCTCAAATATATCTGTTACAATGTTTAAATAAAAAAAACGTCTCTTAAATTGTGGAGGCGTTTTTTTTTTATTTTATTGAAATTTTTTAGCTGATGAATTTTTATAAAATTTTTATCTAAAACCTATTTAAAGCGGACATCTTTAACCCAACGATCTAAAAATTCATGGCGTTGTTGCTCCGTGAACTTGGGATTATTTTTGAATAGTACAAGATTTTTACCGGCGAAAGTTTTATACGCCAAAGTTTGAGGATTAGTTGAAAGAAAGTAAAAGCCGTTTTTCTGCAAAGAAATTTGGGCGTCGTCACTAAGTAGCCAATCTGCGAATTTTGCCGCTGCAAGATTTTTTTTCTTGTCAGTTGTAGCAATTCCAACGCCGGTAATTATGCAAGCCGTGCCGTCTTCAGGGTAAATTATTTTCAGCGGGTAGTGATTCTGCATATATCGAAGAGTTTCACTTTCAACAGCAATAGAAATATCAGCTTCGCCCATTCCGGATTGACGAACGGGATTTGATAAATATTTTGCGTACTGGACAACGCGGGGATGAATACCGCTCAAAATTTCGTAGGTTTTATCGTCGCCAAAATTTCCAATCATCTGAAACATTAAATTTGAGGAGGCATCAGCCGCCAAAAAATCTGTAATTCCAATTCGCGCCTTTGTATCTTCCGCCAATTCTTCCCACGTCGTAGGAATTGAACGAATTTGCCGCAGATAATCCCGATTGATACAAAAAATAATTGGGTCGTACCAAACGCCTATCCAGCGGTCGTAAGCATCCTTGAAATTATTTTTTACCGCGTCGTTAGTTTCTGAAATGTAAGGCGTTAATAAATCGAAATCTGCCGCAGTACTCAAAGTTTTGCTGTCAGTCAAAATTAAATCTGCAGTTTTTACAACCGTTGGATCTGAAACTGCATCGTCGCGCAGTTTTTGAATCAATTCTTTTTGATTGAGCGGCACAAAATTTACTCGAATATTTTTTTCACGTTCGTAATTTTCAGATAAAATTGAAACAGTTTCAGCCGGTAAAGTTGTATACGCTAAAAGCTCCTGCGACGGTACGCCGAAATTTTTTTTATCTGCGTCAACAGTGAACGCCGCGCCTGATAGTGCCGCCAATATCAACATAAATCCCGTTAAAAGTAAAATCGTGTATCGCCGCATAACTTTTCCTCCGCAAATTTTTACCGCTATTATAATCAAACAAGCCGCCATTTACAATAATTTTTCAGATTAAATTTTTATTAAAAGTGTTGCGGCGTAATACCAAATTTGAATTTATTTCTGTTATATTAGTTTCCTATTTGGGCGAAAAATATGCAAAGTTGGCTTACGACAAACTAAAATTTTTCTGCAATAATTAAATTGATAGTGATTCAGTAAATTTAAAATTTTGAAAGGAAGATACTATGACAGATTTACAACAGGAATTGGCGGCGTGTCGTGAACGCGCTGAACAAGGTTACATTCTTGCAAATGAAAGTTTTGAGCGAATGAAAGACGCCCTGCGCGACGAACAACAGAAACTTAAAGCGGCGGAAGCTCAACAAAATAAAATCAGCCGCCTTGAAAACGACAAGCATTTTAAAAATCAAATGTGCGATATGAAAAAGCTTGAAGACGAATTTATTTCAAGAGTCGGCGATAACCTCCGCGCTTTAAAAACTCATTCAAGCGAATTTACAATAATTGTTTACGGGCGCACGATGGTTGGCAAGTCCACGCTTATGGAAATTTTGACGCACGGCGAAGGTAATTCTATTGGCAAGGGCGCACAACGTACAACCCGCGACGTTAGAGAATATCACTGGAACGGCTTAAAAATTCTTGACGTGCCGGGCGTCGGTTCATATGACGGCGCAGCTGATGATAAAGTTGCATATGACGCGGCGAAAACTGCGGACTTAGCTTTATTTTTAATGTCAAATGACGGCGTGCAACCTGTAGAGGCGGCGGAACTTCACAAGCTGAAAGAACTCGGCAAGCCAATTTTGGGTATTGTCAATGTCAAGCAGTCATTAGCTCCCGCAAATACTCCTCAACGCAAAATAAATCTCAAACAAATTGAAAAGGCAATGAGCAATAATCAACCGCTTGAAGACCTTGTGAATCAGTTTAAACAATTTGGTGTCATTCACAATGATAATTTTGACGATATACCTTTTGTATATTCGCATTTGCAGTCAGCGTTTTTTGCTCAACGTGAAAACAATCCTGAATTGCATGCACTTAGCAATTTTGACGCGGTAGAAAATTTCATTCTTGAAAAAGTGCGTAATGACGGCAGATTTATTCGCGTTAAAACATTCATTGACGCGGTTGCAGAGCCAATGCAAAAAGCTACAGAAAAACTTTATCGCCACAGCGCGGACAGCGTTAAAACGTGGAAAAGTTACAAAGACAAAATTAAAGAGCTTAATAAATGGTACGACAGCTTTTTTGACAGGACGCAAAATCGCTACAATGAATTTATGAACGGTCTTGAAGACGATATTAACGGCAAAATTAATTACGTCGTCAATAACTATTACGATTCAGAATACGCCGGCGATCATTGGAAAGACGCAATAACCCAAATTGGAATTTCGCGCAGGTGTGAAAATTTCATTCGCAGTATCAGCGAAGAGGCTACAAATAAATTGCGTGCGCTTGCAGATAATCTTACTCAAGATTTAAAGTACTCCGGCGCGGTTGCAGTTGAAATTAATTTTAGCGGGCGTGATACTGATGACAGCACACGCGATTTTTTAATGACGGCGGCTCCGCTTTTGGCATTTACGCCCGTTGGTTGGGCAGGTGCGGCGATTGTAGGTATTGGCTCATGGCTTTTCGGCGACAGCAAAGAAACTAAAATTCGTAATGCAAAAAATGACCTGCGCGAAAAATTGGAAGAATCCCGCGACGAAATTTTGGCTAAAACATCTGAAAACGTTTTAAAACTTATCAACGAAAAAATTTTGGACGGGCAAATTTTAGACTTCAGAGATAAACTTTTTGAAATGCAAGATATGATAACAGACCTTGCCTACGCCCAAAATGTAATCGCTGATACAGTCAACCGGCAGTACAGAAATTTGAATTGGGAACTGCTGATTCAAGCGGAAAGTTTTTTGCAAATTCCGTATGATGAAATTTTACAAGCCAATATTCTTAGAAATGTTGGAAATAAAATTTTGTTGCTGAATGAAGGCAACCTTTCAGAAGACAGCCGAATTAAACTTGAAAAACTTATCAGCGAAAAATTTATTGTCCACAAAGTCAGCTCGGAAAATCATTGGGACGATATTCACGAATATTTCAGCGAATATGTTTTGAATTTTGATTTTGGCTTTACAAGATTTGTTGAAGACGAAAAAAACGGCGATATGCATATAATTGTTTTGCCGCGTTATGGCGAATACGAAGAGGAAGCCATTCAATTTTTGCAACAAATTTATGAAGACCCTGTAATTTTGGATTGAGGAGGCGCAGTTATGGAAAATTTTCAGCTTGAGGAATTTGCAAAGCGCGGCAATAAACTTTTGGACAATACGCGCAAAACTTTTAACAACTATCAAGATTTAGGTTTAAAATTTATGCCGTTGCCTGAAACAATGCAACCTGATGACGGCGCAGTTAAATTAGTTTTCGTCGGGCAGTACAGCGCGGGTAAATCCAGTATCATAAAAATGTTGTCGGGGATTGATACAAAAATTGGCTCGGGAATTACCACGCAAGAATCACAGGTTTACCAATGGAACGGGCTTGAAATTATCGACACGCCCGGTATTAATACCGAATTGCGCCCCGACCATGACGAAATTACCTACGAACAAATTAACCACGCGGCACTTTTAATTTTCGTCGTGACGAATGAAGGCTTTGATGACAGAATGGGGCATCACTTCAGAAAACTTGCCATTGAACAGAATCGCGGTAAAAATATGGTTTTAGTCGTCAACAAAATGGACAGAACCGCGCTTGGCAACGTTCCCGAACAACAAGAAATTATCGCGCAGGACTTGAAAAAAGTTATTACGCCGCTTACCGCGCAGGATTTATTTTTGTCATTTTTGAACACGGAATATTATTTTGAATGGCAAACTGAAACTGACGAAGAACTTAAAGAAATTTATTTTGAGCAAAGCGGCTATGAAAAATTTGTTGAAAACTTGAATAAATTTGTAGCAAGTCGCGGCGTCCTTTCTAAAATTCAATCGCCGTTGGAAACTCTCAAAAATTCAATTACAAATGTTATTGGTGAATCTGAAAATTTTAGCGTGGATAAAGATATTGACGCGGCGGAGGAACTTTTGCGCCGCCGTAAAAAAGCTTTAATCGACGGTTCGCGCAGAATTAAAAACGAAATTGCCGAACTTACAGATAATCTTTGCTCCAAAATTAAAATGGAAGGTTCAAACGCCGCCGCCACAATTCAGCCGGGTATTACTCAAGAGCAAGCCGAAAACAATATTAAAAAAGCGCAAAATAAAGTTGACGATTATATTAAATCCTGCGAAGGAAAAATTATTGCGTGTATTTCTGATATTTGCGAAGAAATTGGCGACGAAATTTCTTTAATTGACAAATCCAACTTCGCCGTAAATGTTCAGATTAATATCTCAAACAAATTTAATATTCCAACCGATGGCGATAAAATTTTTGATTTGGCAAAAGCTACGAAGTCCTTTAACGGCGTTGCATTTACTTCAACTCAAGCCGCGCAACAAACTATTCCAATAATCGGTATGAAATCTTCGGAAATTGTCAAAGGTATTGGACACTTATTTAATTTCAAATTCCTGCCGTGGCAAGCTGTAAATTTTGTAAAATACGCCGGTTGGATTGGAGCCGCGCTAACTGCATTTCAAATTTTAAGCAAAATTTTTGGCGAAGACGAAGAAAAGAAAATGCTTGAAAATCTTCGTAATGCGCGGGAAGATATTCAAAATAATTTTGATACAGTTGCCGAAAATGTTCGAGTTGAACTTTTAGGCGCGTCTGAAAAAAACTTTGAAAAATTAATCGCTCCCGCCATTCAAGACGCCGAAAATAAAATTGCAGAATTTCATACTCAAAAAGACAAATTAAAATCTTTAGGCTACGAATTGCAAAAAATTTTATCTGACGTTGAAACTTTAATGGACGAAGTACAAAAAACTAAAGGTTAGAATTTTATTTTTGGGAGCGGCAGGATTATTTTTACCGTTGAAGAATAGCTAAAAAAACTGAAAATTTAGTTTGTTTGGAGGTAATTTTATGGCTGCTAAAAAAACCGGTGAAAACTTGGAAGAAATCAAAAAGAGGTTTAACAAAGCCGAAGTTGACGCCAAAGTTCGCGCCTCAATTCCGTACACCGACGGCTGGCACAATCTTTTTCACGTTGACGCGCCTTATTCGTTAATCAGCGATCCCAACGGCTTGTGCAAATGCGGCGACGTTTACCACATTTTCTGCCAATGGAACCCCGTACCAATTAACCAAAATTGGCACAAAAATAAATCGTGGATGCACGTTGCCACAAAAGATTTTATCAACTACAGTTACCCTGAACTTTCACTTTGGCCGGGCGATGAATACGACAAAGACGGCTGCCACAGCGGTTGCGGTTTTATCGAAGATGGCAAAGTTCGCGTTTTCTATACTGCCAACTGTCGCGATGAAAATTATATGCGTACAGTTGCACAACGTTTTGGTACTTTGCAGGAAGATGGCTCGGTTGTCAAAGAAGAAATTCAAATTCACGGCAACCCCGAAGGTTACACCGCGCACTTTAGAGACCCAAATTTCTTTTATCGCAATGGCGTTCGTTATTTTGCAATGGCGGCGCAACGTATGAGCGATTATCCCGCTAAAAGCTCCCGTCCAACTAACGGCTGCGTTTTAATCTACAAAGAAAAAGACGAAGGCGGCTGGGATCTTTTGGGCGAAGTCAAAACTGATTATTACGACTTCGGCTATATGTGGGAATGTCCTAACCTGTTGCAATTCGGCGATATGGATGTTTTGATTGTTTGTCCGCAGGGCGTACCTCATCAAGAATTGAAATACGAAAATCACTGCTTAGCAGGATATTTTATTGGTCATTTCAGCGTTGATTCTTTGGATATGATTCACGGCAAATTCCATGAGCTCGACAAGGGCTTTGATTTCTATTCGCCGCAAGTTATAGCCAACGATTCACGCCATATTTTAATTGGCTGGATTGGTATGCCTGATCTTACTGACACGGTTGAATCTGCCAAAGATGGCTGGCTTTATACTTTGACAATGCCGCGTGAATTGATTCTTCACGAAGGCAAATTGCGTTATCGCCCTGTCGAAGAAATGAAAGCCCTTCGCAAGGCTTATCAGTCGATTGACATTTTCAACACCACTCAAACTTCAGCGAAATTGGCTAAAGGCAGTGAATCTGATTTAAAAGTTACTTTCGGCAAGGCTAGAAATGTTACTGTTGCTGTTAAATGGGGCGAAGAAAAATTTACAATGTCCTACAGCCGCGACAATCAAATTATGACGCTTGACAGGAGCGGTATGAAACTCGGCGGCAACGGTATTCGCAAATTTACTGACGGCAAAAATACTGACGTTGAATTGAGTACCCGCAAGTTTAAACTTTTCGCCAATTTGGATTTGCAATTTGATTTATTCGTTGATCGTTCAGCTATTGAAATTTTCCTGCAAAACGGCGAAGAGGCTTGTAGTATGCTGATTTATCCCGAAGATAAAAATGCTACGCCAACGCTTGAAATTACCGGCGATAAAGAAATTGAAAATATTTCCGGCAAAATTTACGAACTCGGCGCATTGCAATATAAATAAGAGGCGTTTAACGTGGAAGTAAAAATTTTTAGCGTCGATTTGGTCGGCGTCATCAATCAAGAATTGCATAAAATTGAAAGTGAAATTAATTCCTACCTCGTAGGCAAAGAATTTATTTCAATGGAGCAAAATATTTGGCAAGATCACGTTACCAATCATACAAAGTTGATTATTACAGTTGTTGCAAAGAAAAAATAATCTGTCAAAAATTTTTTTAGCCGCCGGAAATTCGGCGGTTTTTTTGTTGCAAATTTATAATAAAAAATTTATACTTGCTACGTTGAAAAGGAGGAATTTTTTATGGGCGATTTTATAAAATTCCATTGCAAAGGCAAATTTTGCGCCATTAAAAAAGATTTTATCGTTGCAATTTTTCCAAGCGGCGAAAGTACCGGAATTGTAATTGGCGACGGGCTTGCTTTAATGATTGCTCAAGAAACGGTTTACGTTGATGAAACGCCGGAAGAAGTTTGGGCGATGTTAAATCCTGAAGATAAAATTGAAGATTGATATACTGAAAATTTTCTTAGCCGCTAAAAATTTGGCGGCTTTTTTTGTTTAAAAATTTTAATAAAAATTCAGAAAATACTTTCACTTTATAAAAAATTGTGATACTATAGGCACAACTACAAAATCACGAAAAATTTTTTTGAAAGGAAGTTTTCTGATGGCGACATTGTTAGAGAAGACAAGACAAATTAACAAGTTGCTGCAACGCTCGGAAAATGTTGAGTACGACGGAATTTCTAAAGTGCTTAGCAACATTTTGGATGCAAACGTTTATATCATGGACAAAAAAGGCGATATTTGCGGCTACGCTTTCACGGACAATTTTGAATGTGAATTGATGATTGACAAAGTTATTCGCAAGGGCAAATTTCCAAAACAGTATGTGCGTTGGCTGAATCAGCTTGACGCCACTCAAGCGAATTTGCACACCAAAACCGGAATGTGCGCTTACGACGAAAACCGCGCTTGCACTTTCGACGGCAAAAATACAACCGTTGTACCAATTTACGGCGTTGGGCGCAGAATTGGTACTTTGATTATCGCCCGCTACGACGACGAATTTACTGACGACGATTTACTTTTGGCTGAATACGGCGCAACCGTTGTTGGAATGGAAATGCTGCGCGATCACACCGGCAAAATTGAAATTGAGGCACGCAAAAAAGCTAATGTTCAAATTGCGCTTGCAACTTTGAGTTATTCAGAAACTGAAGCCGCAATAAATATTTTGGGCGAACTTGACGGCAACGAAGGACTTTTAGTAGCGTCAAAAATCGCTGACAGAGTCGGAATTACGCGCTCGGTTATCGTCAACGCCCTTAGAAAATTTGAATCCGCCGGCGTCATTGAATCTAAGTCTCTCGGTATGAAAGGTACTTACATTAAAATTTTGAATGAGTATCTTCTGGAGGAAGTTCAAAAATTACGCCGCTAAAAAAAATTTTACTTGCAATTAATAAAAAGTTTTGGTACAATCCTTTCAAGCAATTTGAAAGGATTTTTTTACGGTAAGTTCAAGGAAGGTGAACATCATGGCAGTAATGGGCGGAGTAAATCCTGCGTTGAGTACGCTCAATCGAATTAACAGCGCGGCTCAACGAACTTCACAGATACTTTCCACCGGCTCGAATTTTCCGAGTTCATCTTACGGCGGTTCCTCATATTCAATTCTTCAGCGTCTGAATAGCTACACCGGCGCAACGGCTCAATCTGTGCAAAATACTCAAAACGCCGGAGCCATGCTGAAAATTGCGGCGGGCGCAACTTCCAATACGGTCAGTGCGCTCAATTCTATTCAGCAACATCTTATAAACGCCGCAAACGGTATTAATACTGATGCAGATCGTGCGGCTATTCAGCAGGATATAAATCAAATTATCCAACAAATTGACGATAACGCCCGCGTTGAGTACAACGGGGAAAATCTTTTGGACGGCTCCCGCAACGGCGTTATGGTTGCAGGTGTTACGGGCTATGAAAATGTTCCTCTAGGTGATATGAGTGCGGAGGCTCTCGGCTTGACGGATTCGGAAGGCAATTCTACAATCAGCCTTGCCAATGAAGATTCTATTCAAAACGCGCTTAAAACCGTTAGCGGGGCGATTGATTATGCCCAAAGTGTCAATACAAACTTGCAAGAAACTTTGTCAAGCGATATTTTGGATTATTCGCTGGACGAGGCAACCACTCAAGGAGCGTATCTGCAACGCTTGGAATATCAAGCAAACAATTATACCACAATGGAAGAAAGTGCGCAGGCGGCAGAGTCCACTTTGGGCGATGCTGACATTGCCAAACAAGTTTCTACTTTGAAAACTCAACAAATTCAACAACAAGTTACAATTGAAATGGCTAAAATCTTTAACCACAGTCAAGAAAGTGTTTTGAATTTACTAAGATGATTTTTTGATGGGCAATAATTCTGATGGACTCGTTTTTTGTTGCTCGCTTAAAATAAATATCTGAAATTGAAGTTTCGCGGGCATAGTTCATCGGTAGAATGAGAGCTTCCCAAGCTTTAGAGGTGGGTTCGATTCCCATTGCCCGCTCCAATATTTTTAAAATTGATTTATCGCAATGTTAATTATTCTGTTGCGTTGTAGCGGTTAATTTTCATTGTTCAAAAAATTTTAATCACGTTCAGGTTACTTTCAATAAAAAAAACTTGCAATATTTTGAAACTTGTGGTAAACTTTGCAACGTGATTGATTCAACGGCCCGGTAGTTTAGTTGGTTAGAATGCCGCCCTGTCACGGCGGAGGTCGTCAGTTCAAGTCTGATCCGGGTCGCCATTTTAGAAAATGTGGAATAGTGGCTGTAGAATGATATTCTTAGCAACTAGGATTTGATATAAAATTTAAATCAGAAAAGGCGGCATAGCCAAGTGGTAAGGCAGAGGTCTGCAAAATCTCCACCCCCAGTCCGATTCTGGGTGCCGCCTCCAATTTTGAAAATCCGGCACTGCTTAGGGTAGTGCTTTTATTATGTTGAAAGGCGGGATTAGCTTGTTTGAAGATTTATCGCAAAACATACAGGAAGCCTTTCGTAAATTGCGCGGACACGGCAAACTCACTGAAAAAGACGTTGACAAAGCTTTAAAAGATGTTCGTATGGCGTTACTTTCGGCAGACGTAAACTATAAAATCGTTCGTCAGTTTGAAAAAAATGTCAAGGCTCGCGCAGTCGATACAGAAATTTTAAGCAAACTCACGCCCGCTCAATCCGTCATTAAAATCGTTGACGAAGAATTAACTGAATTGATGGGCGGTAAAGCGGCGAAGATTAATATTTCTTCAAAGCCGCCAACAATTATTTTAATGGTAGGCTTGCAAGGCTCGGGTAAAACTACTTCAGCCGGTAAACTTGCGCTTGCAATGCGTAAACAAGGCAAACGCCCCGCGCTCGTTGCCGCTGATATTTATCGTCCGGCGGCGATTAAACAATTACAAGTTGTCGGCGAACAAGTCGAAGTTCCTGTTTTTACCGAAGATATTCAAGACGCCGTGCAAATTGCGAAAGATTCTTTGAAATTCGCAGATACTCACGCCCGCGACGTTTTAATTATTGATACGGCAGGACGCTTGCAGATTGATGAAAAATTAATGCAGGAGCTCAAGGACATTAAAGCCGCAGTCAATCCGCACGAAATTTTACTTGTCGTCGATTCAATGATTGGACAAGAAGCGGTAAACGTTGCCGAAACTTTTCATAATGCACTTGCAGTTGACGGTGTTATTTTAACAAAACTTGACGGCGATGCACGCGGCGGCGCGGCTCTTTCAATTAAAGCCGCTACAGGTTGCCCAATAAAATTTGTCGGTATGGGCGAAAAATTAGAACCACTTGAAGTTTTTCACCCTGACAGAATGGCAAGCCGAATTTTGGGAATGGGCGATGTACTTTCACTGATTGAAAAAGCGCAGTCAACCATTGACGCTAAAACCGCGGAAAAAATGGTTAAGAAAATCAAGTCAGACGAATTTACACTGCAAGATTTTCTTGAACAACTTCAGCAAGTTAAAAAACTCGGCTCCCTCAATGATTTACTCGGTATGATTCCCGGAATGAGCGGACTCAAGAAAAAACTTGTTGGCGTTGATTTAGATTTGGACGGCAAGGAAGTTAAGCACATGGAAGCGATTATACTTTCAATGACGCCCAAAGAAAGATTAAACGTCGGTATGATTGACGCCAAACGCCGTAAAAGAATCGCAATGGGCAGCGGTACAAGCGTTTCTGAAGTCAATAAACTTTTGAAACAGTTTGACGAAATGCGAAAAATGATGCGCCAACTCGGCGTTAAAGCTAATCAACAAGCGGCGTCTAAAAAATCTAAGTCCAAAAAAGGTAAAACTAAAAAAGGTACTGCCTCAAAAGTTAAAATGCCAAATTTAGGCGGACTTTTGGGCGGGCTCGGCAAATTTCCCTTTATGAAAAAATAATTTTCACCGGTAGACACAAATTAAATTGCTACAAAAGGAACAAATTAAAAATCTTCCTACAAAATAAAGTTACTGTGCAGGAGGATTCAGCAATTTTCCTTTTATAAAGAATAAATTTTAATCGCTAGATACAAATTAAATTGCTACAAAAGGAACAAATTAAAAATCTTCCTACAAAATAAAAAAAACTGCGCAGGAGGATTCGGCAATTTTCCTTTTATGAAAAAATAAATTTTAGACGATATAAATCTTTGAAAGGTGGTGACAATGTGGTCAAAATCAGACTCAATCGAATGGGCGCAAAAAGACAGCCATTCTACCGCGTAGTTGTGGCGGATAGCCGTTCCCCGCGTGACGGGCGTTTCATTGAAGTTGTCGGCAACTATGATCCTACTAAAAATCCTGCCGTCGTCAATATCGACGAAGAAAAAGTTATCAGCTGGATTAAAAACGGTGCAAAGCCGACAGATACAGTCCGCTCCCTCCTGAGCAAGCAAGGCATTATGAAAAAAATTCACGAAGAAAGAAAAAGCAAGAATTAAGCAAATTAGAGGTACCAAATATGCAAGAACTTGTTAAGGTGTTGGCAAAGGCACTCGTTGAAAATCCCGACGCGGTGGAAGTCGAGGAAGTCGAAGAAGATTCTCGTACAGTTTTAAAATTACACGTAGCCCAAGAAGATATGGGGCGCGTTATCGGCAAGCAAGGCAGAATTGCAAAGGCAATTCGTACAATCGTAAAATCTGCCGCAACTCGCGAAAATAAAAAAGTGACTGTCGACATAGATTAAAAATTGGGGGCGGTGAGTGTCAAAGCTCACCGCTTTTTTATTGGAGGGATTGAAATGTTAAATTTGCAAAACTTGATTATCTTTAACAAACTGCGCGAAGATGAAATTTTTGCTCATACTTCAGATGAAATTGGAACAGCCGCAAGACTTATTGAAAAAGCTGAAACGTTGGGACTTAGCGGCAACCTTTTTCGCAGTTATTTAATTTATCTTGTTGCGCACGAGCCAAATTTAGTTTCAGAGACTGTTGAAATGCACGGCGGCAGAATTGGCGAAAGTCTTTATAAAGCCTTCCAACACGATTTAAAATTTTTGTTTGGACACGAAATGCCCGCCACGTTGCAAATTTTGGATGACTATCAACCGACCGTCCCAAATAAAATTGAATCTCTGATTGAGTTAGAAAAAAACCTGTCTAATTTGCGCGACGTTGCCCAAATTTCAGCTCTTTTCATTGAGTACTATAAAAAGTATGGCTACGGCGATATAGCCGCTTACAGGGCGTTTAAATGGAATTCTGAAGGCAAACAACTTGCAGGTATAAAACACTTTGAAAGAATCCGCCTTGAAGATTTAATCGGTTACGCTCAACAAAAAGAATCGCTTACCAAAAATACAATCGCCTTTCTTGAAGATAAACCGGCTAATAATGTTTTGCTTGTCGGCGCACGCGGCACGGGAAAATCTTCCGGCGTCAAGGCGTTGGTAAACGAATATTACAAATTCGGTTTAAGACTCGTCCAAATTACTCAACCGCAACTTAAACAACTGCCGGAAATTATGGAAGCTTTAAGAAAATTTGCAAGCAAGCGATTTATTATTTTTCTGGACGATTTATCTTTTGAAGAAAATGAAACCGAATACAAATATTTAAAATCTGCAATTGAAGGGGGAGTTGAAAGCCGCCCCGAAAATGTTTTGATTTACGCCACGTCTAACCGCCGCCATTTGATACATGAAACTTGGCGGGATCGTTCAGACGCGCAGGAAGATTTATACCGTGATGACAGCATGAACGAAACAATTTCACTTTCTGACAGATTCGGCTTGATAATTCACTACTACGCGCCGACGCAGGCAGAGTACCTGGAAATTATCCGCCATATGCTGAAGAAAAAAAATATTGCGCTTGATGAAGAAACATTGCGCCTTGAAGGTCTGCGCTGGGAAATGTCACATTCAGGGCGTAACGGTCGTACCGCTCAACAATTTGTTAATTTCTATCTGGGACAAAAATAATTTTTAAAAATAAAAAACTGCCATAAATTAAAAAATAATGGCAGTGAAAATTTAAATTAAAGAAACGCTTATTGAGAAAGACGGCGGTCAAGGATGACCGCCGCGCCGCGCTTAACGCCGTGATGGCGTTATGTGC
>ERZ842401.1758-NODE-1758-length-30116-cov-9.287582_pt1 | contig 30116 bp, 20 predicted proteins | sample MGYA00521270_ERZ842401 | MGnify/ENA primary metagenome ERZ842401 (study PRJEB31892, sample SAMEA3878208) | bioreactor metagenome | biome: Moose rumen | place: Sweden | collected 2011-10 | study: EMG produced TPA metagenomics assembly of the PRJEB12797 data set... | reverse complement strand
AATTTCCTCCCTTCCTCCAGCCGATACACATGGCGGGCGCATACAAAAGCGTTTGTCTTACTTGTGAATGGATTATAATGCGGAGGCCCTGCCGCTCCTTGACACCCGAGCGCAAATTCCTTACACTATAAGAAATTACGGCAAAGAGGCTGTAGATAAGATTTCGTTTTGAGCGAAGTTTTGTCTACGGCCTCTTTTTTTTGCAAGGAGTTTCACTCATGGGCTTAAAAGACGAATGTGGTGTTGCGGGAATTTTCGGGGCGGAAAATGCGGCCAGCCTTTCTTACTTTGCGCTGACTTCTCTGCAGCACCGGGGACAGGAAAGCGCGGGAATTGCGGTCAGCGACGGAAAGAGCGTGCGGCTGAAAAAGGAACTCGGTCTTGTCGGCGATATTTTTAAGCCGTCGGATTTTGAAAGACTAAAGGGAAGCATCTCCCTCGCTCATGTTCGCTATGCCACGGCGGGCGGTCGGTCGCTGGAAAATGCCCAGCCCTTTGTGAATACTTTCAAAAACGGCTCCATTGCCCTCGCTCATAACGGTCAGCTGGTCAATCATGCTCAGCTGCGGGAAAAACTTGAAGACGGAGGGAGCACTTTTGCCAGCAACAGCGACAGCGAAGTGATTCTGAAACTGTTTGTGCGCAAATTCATCGAAATGGGCGGAAGGCCCGGAAGCGGAAATCCCCGGCAAAATGACGATGACCTTTTCGTAAAGGCTGTGACTGCGGCGATGAAAGAAATCAAGGGCTCTTTTGCCCTCTGCATTATGACCGAGAATATGCTCATTGGCGCGCGCGACCCCAACGGAATCCGCCCTTTGTGCCTTGGCACACTGGGGGATTTTAAGGGGGAAAACGAAGTGTCCCCCTTAGGAGAATGGGGTGTGGCGAAGACTGAACACGAAGTGGGCAGACTGAGCCCAGGGGAAAGGCTTTTCCCCTCATATATTCTTGCCTCTGAATCCTGCGCCATTGACGCGGTGAACGGAAAATTTTTGAGGGACATTGAGCCGGGGGAAATCCTCGTGATTACAAAAGACGGACTCCGAAGCGAAAAATATGCCTGCGAAAAAAAGAAGACTTGCATTTTTGAATATGTCTACTTTGCCCGCCCCGACAGCGTGATAGACGGCATTCCCGTGCAGGAAGCCCGCTACCGCATGGGACAGACTCTCGCCCGTGAAAGCAAAACGGAAGCGGATGTGGTCATAGGCGTGCCTGACAGCGGAATCGGAGCGGCCATGGGCTTTTCAAAGGCAAGCGGCATTCCCTATGTGACCGGCATCATCAAGAACAAGTACATAGGCCGCACATTCATCGCCCCGACTCAGGCCGAGCGGGAAAACATGGTCTTCGTCAAACTGAACGCCATCAAAAGTGATTTGGAAGGAAAGCGGGTCATCGTAATTGACGATTCCATCGTGCGGGGAACCACAAGCCGCCGTTTAGTTGAGATTTTGCGCCGGGCGGGTGCAAGGGAAGTGCATTTCAGGGTTTCTTCCCCGCCGGTAAAATTTCCCTGCCATTTGGGAATAGACACGCCCAGCAAGGCAGAACTAATCAGCAGCACTCACGAGCTAGAGGAAATCCGCTCAGAAATCGGCGCGGACTCTCTGGCCTTTATTTCCCTTAAAGGAATGATTCAGGCTTTGCGCTCTTGCTCTTCTGAGGGAAAGGAAGGCTGGTGCGAGGGCTGCTTCTCAGGGATGTATCCGGTGTAAAGGACGGCATTACTCACATTCCCGTATCACGCTTTCGGCTATCGCTGTCCGCTTGAGTCCCGTGTTCATGGACTCTTTTTCAAGATAGCGGTGGGCTTCCTGTTCTGTCATGCCACGCTTTTCAATCAGCAGCATTTTTGCCCGGTTGATAAGGTGGATTTCCTCCATCTTTGTTTTGAGTTTAACGGTCTGACTGGAAATGGTCTGGATTTTGTAGTGAACGGCGATGGCGACTTTCATCATGTTGTAAAGATAAAAGGGTTCAAATGGTTTTGTCAGCGTAAGAATTCCGTAGGCTTCCACACGATAGGAAATTTCGTCAAAGTGTTCGGCGGGAACCAGCAGCAGGACGGTGGCGTAGGAGTCGGATAGGGTAGTGGCAAAATCGGTGTCTGAGCCATCGCCTGCATCCGCGATGATGATGTTGAAGCTGCGTTCCGATGCAATGCGTCGAGCCTCGTTGCTTTCACTGCTTACCGTCAGTTCAAAAAGCGGTGGAATAAGAAATGCTTGAATCTGAGAACAAATCTTGCTGTCATGGGAAACTAAAAGTACGCTGTAACTGTCCGACTGCATGGCTTTTCCTGCTTACAAGATATAATCACTTGCGATTTTTGCTACAAAGTCGCTTTTTTTAGCAATTTCCCTGGCTTCTTCCAGCGACTGGGGAAGTGTCCGCAATCCCAGGCGGGAAGCGGTCTTGTTGTCAAAAAGATTTTCCTCCGTAGCGGCAGGGGCAGTCATGTTCTGCTTGACTCCGTCGATGGCGGCATATATCAGGCAGGTGAGGGCAAGGTAGGGGTTGCATTCTGGGTCGGGAGAACGGATTTCCAGCCGCGCTTCTCCTTTTTTGGTGGGAATGCGAATAAGGGCGGAACGGTTCTCTTTGCCCCAGCTGACGTATTGCGTTGCCTTTGCTGTGCCCAGCCTTTTGTATGAGTTTTCCGTCGGGTTTAGAAAACAGGTGATTTCTTCGATGTGGGCATGGATTCCAGCCAGCATGGAGCAGAGTACTTTTTCTGCAGACGAATCCTCTTTTGCGTTGATGGAAAAAGTAATGTGCATGCCGTTTCCTGCCTCTCCGGGAAGAGGCTTGGGCGAAAAGTCAGCGCACAGTCCGTTTGAAGCGGCCTTTGTGTTTACAATCCATTTGAAGGTTTCTACATTGTCTGCCGCTGTGAGTGGGTCTGAATAGCGGAAGTCAATTTCATTCTGACCGGGACCTTCCTCGTGGTGACTGGCTTCTGGGGTAAAGCCCATTTGTTCCAGCGTAAAGCAGATGTCTCGGCGGATGTTCTCTCCGTGGTCAAGGGGTGCGATGTCCATGTAGCCTGCATTGTCAAAAGGAATTTTTGTTGCCTCTCCTTTTTCATCCAGCTTAAAAAGATAGAATTCAATTTCCGTTCCCACCATGACTTCAATGCCACATTCTTCCCGCATTGTCTTGCAGGCGGTTTTTAAAAGCCTGCGGCAGTCTTTTTTGTAGGGATTTCCCTCAGGTGTAAAGATATTGCAGAACATGCGCACCACTTTTCCCGTCATGGGTCTCCAGGGGATTATGGCAAGGGTTGAGGCATCGGGAACTAGATACAGGTCTGATTTTTCCGGGCTTTCAAAACCTTGCACTGCGGATGCGTCAAAAGGGATGCCCTCGCTAAAAGCCCGTTCCAACTCCGTGGGCATAATCGAAATATTTTTCTGCCTGCCACTTACGTCAAAAAAGGCAAGGCGGATAAACTTTACGTCTTCTTCCTTTACAAAATCCAATACTTCTTCTTTTGTGTACATAGTGCACCTCACTTGTTTTCTACAATTTCTTGCAGTTCGCAGATATTAACCAGTTCCGCATTTTCCAGCGTGTAACCGCCGCCAAGACAGTCTGCCAGGGCATTTGCCGTATCAATTGAAGTAAGGCAGTCGATGTCCCGCTCAACAGCAAGGCGACGGAGTTTTACGCTTTCTGCCACTGGGTCACGGCCTTTTGCGGAGGTGGAAACGACATAGGCAATCTGTCCGCTTTCCAGCAATGTCATTACGTTGTTATGAAAGTCTTCGTGGACTTTTGCAACATGAGTAACGGTCATGCCGCTCCGCTCAATGGTGGCTGCGTTTCCCGTGGTTGCAAAAAGCCTGAAGCCTAAATCGTAAAATTTCCTGGCAAGCACGGGAAGTTCTGGTAAGTCGGATTCCCGCACGGAAAAGAGAACGCCAGAGGACGGATTCGATTTTGCTAGAGCAAAATCTTGCTTTTTGGGATGAATCATTTTCCAGCCAGCAGCGGCCATGCCTTTAAAAAGGGCTTCCTCCCGGGTAGGGGCGATACCAAGAACTTCACCGGTACTCTTCATTTCTGGCCCTAGATGGGTGTCCACGTTCATGAGCTTTTCAAAACTAAAGACTGGAACTTTTACGGCAAAATAGGGACGGGCTGGGTAGAGCCCAGTTCCAAAGCCCAAATCACGAACCTTTTCCCCCAGCATGGCTCGGGTTGCAAGTTCAACCATGGGTATGCCCGTCACTTTGGAAAGATAGGGCACCGTGCGGCTGGAGCGGGGATTTGCCTCGATGATGTTCAGTTCGCCCTTATAAAAAAGCCACTGAATGTTTACCAGCCCTTTTGTTCCCAGGGCAAGAGCCATGGCCGTGGATTTTTCTACGACTTCTGCGGTCATTTCTGGCGTAAAATCCCATGGAGGATAGACGGCGATGGAATCCCCAGAGTGAATGCCCGTACGCTCCACATGCTCCATGATGCCCGGAATCAGCACATCCTGTCCGTCGCAGATGCAGTCAATTTCCAGTTCAGTGCCTTCCATATATTTGTCGATTAAAATGGGATTCTCAATCTTCTGGGCAAGGATGATTTTCATGTATTCCTTGATGTCAGCACTGTTTCTGGCGATAATCATGTTCTGACCGCCAAGGACATAACTAGGTCTCATAAGCACCGGGTAGCCCAGCCGAGCCGCTGCTTCCAGAGCCTCCACTTCGGTAAAGACGGTGACACCCTTGGGACGATGTACGCCAAGACGGTCGCACAATTCCTCAAAACGCTCACGGTCTTCGGCAAGGTCAATGGCATCGGCGGATGTTCCCAAAATGCGTACCCCCTGGCTGTCAAGGAATTTTGCCAATTTGATAGCAGTTCCGCCACCAAAGGCCACCACAACTCCCAGGGGTTTTTCTACCGCTAGCACGTTCATCACATCGGCGGGTGTGAGCGGCTCAAAATACAGGCGGTCGGCAATGTCAAAGTCCGTGGAAACCGTCTCCGGGTTGTTGTTGATGATGGCGACCTGATAGCCCAGTTTTTTCAGGGCCCAGATACACTGCACCGATGAGTAGTCAAATTCAATGCCCTGCCCGATGCGGATAGGACCAGAACCGAGGACGACGATGGTGCCTTTTGATGAGGGGGAAAGCCTTCCCCCTGGGTTCAGCCCCTGGTTTTCAACCGTGGTCTTCACCACACCCCCTTCTCCTAGGGGGCTTTCGCCCCCTAAAACCCCCGCACTTTCCGCCAAAAATTTCTCCGCCTCGTTCTCTCCGCCGGTGGTGGAATAAAAATAGGGTGTCTCTGCGTCGAACTCGCCGGCGCAGGTGTCTACCATTTTGAAGGAGCGGGGCGGATAGAGCATATTCGCTCTGGCGGAGGCTTTTTCAGACCGGGCGATTTTTTCCAGCTTCCACAAAAACCACTGGTCAATTTTCGTCACCTCGTGAATTTCTTCCACAGTCATCAGTTTTCTTTTTAGCGCCTGATATATTGCAAAGATTCTCTGGTCAGTGCACTGGGCTACTCGTTCCCGGATTTTCTCATCAAACTCTTTTTCAAAAGCAGGAAGATTCAAATCCTCTACGCCCAATTCTGCTCCCCGCACTGCCTTTAAAATCGCTTCCTCAAAGTTCTGACCGATTGCCATGACTTCGCCGGTAGCCTTCATCTGGGTTCCAAGTTTTCTGCTCGCATAAACAAATTTGTCAAAGGGGAACTTGGGCATTTTTACCACAACATAATCCAAGACTGGCTCAAAGCAGGCCTTGGTCTTTTTGGTGACAAAGTTGGGAATTTCGTCCAGTCTGAATCCTACGGCAATCAGTGCGGCGACTTTTGCAATGGGGTAGCCGGTGGCCTTGCTTGCCAGAGCCGATGAACGGGAGACACGGGGGTTTACTTCAATCACGGCGTATTCAAAAGAGTCTGGATTTAAGGCAAACTGGCAGTTACAGCCGCCTTCAATCTCCAGGGCAGAAATGATGTTCAGGGCCGCGCTCCTGAGCATCTGGTATTCCTTGTCTGCCAGGGTGACGGTGGGGGCAATGACGATGGAGTCTCCGGTATGAACGCCAACTGGATCAAAGTTTTCCATGGAACAGACGGTAATCACGTTTCCCGCGCTATCCCGCATGACTTCAAATTCAACTTCCTTCCAGCCAGAAATACATTTTTCCACCAGCACCTGATGGATAGGAGAGCGGTGCAGTCCGTTGTGGCAGATTTCGTCAAACTCTGCCCATGTGTTTGCAATGCCGCCTCCCGTTCCTCCCAGCGTGAATGCCGGTCTGATAATTGCAGGAAGTCCAATGCCGTTTTTGGCAAAATCCAATGCATCCTCGTAGCTTGTAACGACCTTTGAAGGAATGCAGGGCTCACCGATGGCTGCCATGGTGTCCTTGAACATCTGTCGGTCTTCTGCCTTGTCAATCGTAAGGGGACGGGCACCCAAAAGCCTTACTCCATGACTTTCCAAAAATCCCGATTTTGCAAGTTCCATGCTCAGGGTAAGACCGGTTTGTCCGCCCAAAGTCGAAAGCAGGGAGTCTGGCTGTTCCTTTTCGATGATGCGCTCAAGGGTGGTAAGGGTGAGTGGCTCAAGATAGATTTGGTCTGCCATAGTGGGGCCGGTCATCAGCGTGGCAGGGTTTGAGTTCACCAGACAAACTTCCAGTCCCAGTGATTTCAAAGCCTTGCAGGCCTGATTTCCCGCATAGTCAAATTCGGCAGCCTGTCCGATTACAATGGGACCGCTTCCGATTATCATTACTTTATGGATTTCTTTGTTCAGTGGCATATTCTTTTTCCTTTCATCATATCTACAAAACGGTCGAACAAAAAATTCGTGTCGTGGGGACCACCGCAGGCTTCAGGGTGAAATTGTAGGCTAAAAGCAGGAATGTCACTGTAGGTGATGCCCTCGCAGGTTCCGTCGTTTGCGTTTATAAAATTCATGGTTGCAAAGGAGGGGAGGCTGTCTGCTTCCACCGCGTAGCCGTGATTCTGGCTGGTGATGTAGACCCGCCCGCTTTCTAAATCTTTGCAGGGGTGATTTCCGCCACGGTGTCCGTATTTGAGTTTTGTTGTTTTTGCTCCACGGGCGAGGGCAAGCATCTGGTGTCCCAGGCAGATTCCAAAAATGGGGATTGCCTTTTCTGCCATTGTCGCTCTTGCCCCGACAAGCTCTTTATTCCATTCGCACAGCTTTCGGATTTCTTCAATCACGCCCACATTTTCCGCCGGATCTCCAGGTCCGTTACTGAGCATGATGCCGTCTGGTGCAAGGGCAATAACTTCTTCCGCCTTTGTGTCGTAGGGAAGAACTGTCACCTTGCAGCCCCGCTTTTCCAGTTCCCGCTGAATGTTAGCCTTTGCTCCAAAATCAAGGAGACAAACGGAAAGCATATCTTGTGAGCGAGTCTCGTTGAAGGCTGTGCCTGAACCGCTTTCAACTTGCTGCACGCTTTTTACCGCATCTTCAATTTTGTAGGCGCGGATTTCACTCAAATAGTTTTCAATGTGCACTGTTTCATTTTCTATACCCGAAAGAATCATGCCGTTCATAACGCCAGACTCCCGCAGCCGCTTGGTAAGGGCACGGGTGTCGATGCCGCAGATTCCTACAATCCCCTGTGCCTTGAGAAAGGCATTGAGGTCACCTTCCGAGCGAAAGTTACTGGGCTCATCGCAGAGTTCCCGCACGATGTAGCCGCGTACAAAGGATTTTCGGCTTTCCCAGTCGGCACTTTCTACGCCGTAGTTTCCAATCAGGGGAAATGTCTGGGTGACAATCTGCCCAAAGTAACTGGGGTCGGTCAGGGTTTCCATGTAGCCGGTCATGCCAGTGGTAAAGACCGTTTCGCCGATTGCCTTTCCCTCCGCTCCAATGGCTGAGCCTTCAAAAAGGCTTCCGTCTGCAAGAATGAGGTATGCCCTGCTGTTATTTGTAAGAATCATTATGCACTCCGTTTATGGCACGGCCTGAGGGTTCGTCCATGTTTTTCCAGGCGGCATCCCATTCCAGGGCTTTTGCGGTGGAGCAGGCAACACCGGCTTCGTGCGGAACGCATTTTGCCGCGCTGTCGCTGGGAAAGAGACGGCTGTATATTTCACGGTAGAAGTATTCTTCTTTTGTCTTGGGTGGATTTACCGGAAAGCGGTTTTCCCGACGGGCAAATTCTGCATCGCTTACCTTTTCTTCGGTGATTTTTTTTAGGGTGTCAATCCAGTTGTAGCCTACGCCGTCGGAAAACTGTTCTTTTTGCCGCCAGCAGATAGATTCGGGGAGCAGGTCTTCAAAGGCCTTGCGCAAAATCCATTTTTCGATTCTTTGCTTTCCGTCGCCCAGACGGATGCTCATTTTGTCTGCCGGGTTCAGGTTCATGGCTATGTCGATAAAGTCCTTGTCCAAAAAAGGCACTCGACCTTCAACACCCCATGCCATAAGCGACTTGTTGGCTCGCAGACAGTCGTAGAGGTGGAGTTTGCTCATCTTGCGCACCAGTTCTTCGTGAAATTCCTGGGCGTTTGGTGCCTTGTGGAAATAGAGGTAGCCGCCAAAAAGTTCATCACTGCCTTCACCGCTCAAAACCATCTTGATACCCATGGATTTGATGACTCGTGCAAGCAGGTACATGGGAGTGGATGCACGTACCGTGGTAATGTCGTAGGTTTCGATGTGGTAGATTACATCAGGCAGGGCATCCAGGGCTTCCTGAATGGTAAAGTGCACTTCGTGATGCACGGTGCCGATGTAGTCTGCGGCTTTCTGTGCGGCAATAAGGTCGGGGCTGCCTTCCAGACCTATCGCAAAGGAGTGGAGACGGGGCCACCAGGCACTTTCCCGACTGCCGCTTTCCACACGCTTTTTGCTGTACTTTTGGGTGACTGCCGCGATAATGGAGGAGTCTAAACCGCCGCTTAAAAGCACTCCGTAGGGAACGTCGCTCATAAGCTGGGCTTTTACCGCGCTTTCAAGACCGTTGCGCACTTTTTCGATGACGCTAGGATTTATGACATCGCCCCGATTGTCTGTTGCCCTGGGATTGTTCCTGACGCTGTCGTAGGATTCCCAGGGGCGGTGATACCATTTTACTGGCTTGACCAGTGAGCAGGCGTTGCGGGCGGCGTCTGAGCCCGCAGAGGGGGTAGGCGGAAACGCAGTTGAAGCCGAGGGGGAAACTTCCCCCGACCACAAGTAGCTGCCGTTTGGGAATTCTTCGATGGTGACGCATTCTCCTTCCAGAGCCTTGAGTTCGCTTGCAACATAGTAGCGGCCGTTTTTGTCCCAGCCTTGGTAGAGGGGAATGACACCGATTTCGTCACGGGCAACAAGGTAGGCATTCCGCTCGCTGTCGTAGAGGGCAAAGGCAAAGATGCCGGAAAGGGATTCTATCATGGAGGAAAAATCGCCGTCTCCTTGAACACAGGCTATGTAGAGGGGGATGATGACTTCGCAATCGCTTCCCGTGCGGAAATGGTAACTGTCCTTAAAACGCTCCCTCAATTCCTTGTGGTTGTAGATTTCACCGTTTGCAGCAAGGATGATTTTGCCGTCATCGCTTATCAGGGGCTGCTTACCAGAAAGTGGATCAACAATGGAAAGACGTTCGTGACTGAGGATTGCATTTTCGCCCGTGTATACGCCGCTCCAGTCCGGCCCCCGGTGGCGAATCTTCTTTGACATTTCAAGAACCTGTGCACGGAGTTCTTCCCGCAGACCTTCTTCCAGAGGCTTTCCCCCAGTGGTCAAATCAAATGCTCCCACAAATCCACACATATTATTCCTCCAAAAAAATGCGTCTCGTGAAGTCTGCCTTTTGGGCAAAAAAAATAGCGACCTCGTTTACACGAAGTCGCCATTGACTGCATGAACTATAGCACTTTGCATGACTTTTGGGAAGTAGGAAAAAGTCAGTTTTTTATCAACTCTTTCAGCACTTGCCAGATGTCTGAATTTATGCAAATTGAGTTATCGGCTATTTCCCGTGGAACTGCCGCCTCGCCAAAATTGATGCAGGCATAGGTGGCATTGGGATTTTGCGCCGTCATTTGCCAGAAAGGATACTTGATGATGCCCGGGGTGTTTGAGCCCACGCCCAGTTCCAGAAAGAGCACCTTCCCGTCGTCTGCCGCCTTCCGCGTGGTCAGAAAATTTTCGTACCTTTCCGCCGCCTTGTACCAGCCTTCGTCCTGCACAAAAGTGTCGTCCGAGCGAAGATTCATGCTCATGGGCTTACCGCAGACCGGGCAGTGAGGAATGAGGCTTGCAGGAACGCTCATGGCGGAATCCCTTCTTACCGCGAAATCTTCTCCCAAATGCTGGGATTCGCACATGGCGCGGACAGTCTCTTCGTTGTCGTATGTCTTTTGGTGGCAAGGCTCGGAGCACTGGAAAAGTCCGTAGTCGCCCTGAGTGTAGTAAAGGCGTTTTTTGTCAAAGCCCGCTTTCTGAAAGCAATGGTCAACATTGGTGGTAATCACAAAATAGTCCTTGCTCCTCACAAGGGAAAGCAAGTCCTTGTAAACTGGCTTGGGTGCCTTCATGTAGCGGTTAATCATAATGTAGCGGCTCCAGTAAGCCCAATGTTCTTCAAGGCTATCGTAAGGGTAAAATCCCCCGGCGTACATATCCGTAAAGCCATAGCGGGCGGCAAAGTCAGAAAAATATGTTTCAAATCGCCTGCCAGAGTAGGTGAAGCCCGCCGAAGTGGAAAGCCCGGCTCCCGCCCCGATGATAAGGGCATCCGCAGAATCAAGGGCCTTTTTCAGTCGTTTCATTTCTTCTGTCATGATTTTCTCCCATAAAAACTTCGTGTTAGCAGAATTGCTTATGTACTTTTATCCCATCAGCCATTCCGCAATATCCCACACCGCAATTCCTTCATACTGATAGGCCGGGTGCTTTGTCCGTGCGATTATCATTTTAGGATACGCGTCTTTTATGCTCAAAAGCGGGGAACTTTCCCTTTCCATTGTTTCCGCTCGGGAAATGTCATCGCTCACCTGAATGTAGATTTTTTCATTGCGTTTTACGGCTACAAAATCAATTTCTTTCTGGTAAAGCACTCCCGTGTAAACTTCATAGCCTCTGCGTAAAAGTTCAATGCAGACAATGTTTTCATAAATCCGCCCGTAGTCATAGTTCTTAGTTCCGAGTTTTGCATATTTGAAAGAATGATCTGCAAGATAATATTTGTCCTGACTTACAAGATATTTTTTTCCTTTTATATCGTAGCGGCGGATTTTGTAAAAGGCAAAGGATGCACAAAGATATTTGATGTATGAAGAAACCGTTTTATCATCAACCTTGCTGCCTTTTGAAGTCAGTGCATTTGCGACGCTTCTTGCAGAAATTTCAGAGGAAATGTTATCAACAAGAAAATCGTTCAACATGTCCAAAAGGGGAAGATTTTTGATTTTGTATTTTTGCTGAATATCGCGGACTATCAGGGTTTCAAAAACTTCATTCAAATAATTATACTTATCATCAAGAGAATCATACAGATAAGACCCCGACATTCCGCCTTCCATTACAAAACGGTCAAAGGCCTGCTGCAAATCCTTGCAGTCAAAATAGGCACAGAATTCCTTAAAGCTGAAAGGAAAGACTTCTATGGAAAAAGTTCTGCCGGTGAACAGGGTGGCCAAATCATTTGAAAGCAAAAAGGCGTTGGAGCCTGTCAGATATATGTGATATTTTTCTGAGGCGTGAAAAGAATTTACAGCGTGCTCAAAATCTGCACAAAGCTGAACTTCGTCAATCAAAAGAAAATTTTCTTTTTCCGGGGAATAAAGATTTTCCACATATTCATTTAGGGCAGCAGCATTTTCAATAGTAGAGAATTGAAAAAGATTGTAATTGATGTGAATGATATTTACATCTGGAAAGTGATTTTTAAGATATGCGATAAAGATTTCCAGAAGCTTAGACTTGCCGCTTCTGCGGATTCCTGTAATCACCTTGATGTCAGGGGTGTGTATAGCGTTTATCAGTTTTTGCAAGAAATCCTGTCTTTCCAATACTTTCATAGAAGTATTATACACTTTCTATTCCGCATTTTCAAGAAAATTTTGATTTTGCGGAATGAAAATTAAATTCTATTCCGCAATTTTAAAAATTTTTCATTTTTGCGGAACAGACCGCCTCACCACTGGGAAGGAGCGTTAGTCTTTGGCTACCATTTTTTTGTCGCAGCAAGCGCCCATTCTGTCACTGGCATCAGGTCATTTTTGTTTTTCTTCAAAAAAGCCAGCCTGTAATGGGCACAGGCTTCTTCGTCAGTGATGGGAACTGTCACCGCACCCGCAGGATTCTGGGCGTGAGTGTTGGCAAGTTCTGTCACAAAGGTGAGGGGATTTTGGGAATTTATCACATTTGTGTAGACCATGATGTCGTCGTATTCAATGTATACCGCGCCGGGAATCAAGTCCCGGTGAACCTTGTGCCAGAAACCTGTTTTTGTGTACTCCCGAATTTCCTTTCCCGCAAGGTCGGCGAATTTTATGGATTTTTTCTTTGAAAGTTCGTCCGTAAGGGGAATCCTCATGCAAAGCTGTTCTTCCGTAAGGGGGAGGGTAGAGATTGCCTCGCTTTCAATTTCCTTCCGCACGATGGCTAGGTCTGCCTTTTCAGAAAGCAAAAGAGAAACAATCGTGTCCTCGTCAGGCATGGAAGGTGTGATTTTGATTTTAGGAAAAGCCGCTCCCAGCTCTGCCGACAGTTTCCACAGGGGAGCGGGGGCGCAGGTTGCAATCCTAAGGTGTTTTTCTTCGTTTTTGAGGGCATGGGCTTTTTTTAGGAGGGCATCCGCGTCAGAGAGCACTTTTTTCGCCTCTTCCACAATTGCCGCCCCCGCCTCGTTCAAGACCATGCTGTTTTTCGTCCGGTCAAAAAGAGGCAGACCCAGCTCATCTTCCAGCCGCTGAATCGAACGGCTAAGGGCAGGCTGGGAAATATTGAGCCTTTCCGCCCCGTGAGAAAGCACCTTTTCTTCCGCAATGACCACAAGTTGTTTAAGCTGTACAAGTTCCATCAGTCTATTGTACCACGGATTTTCACAATGCGCAAAAAGGAATTATTGTGGCGTATATACGCACTAATCATTTCTCCTAACACTTGTTTTTATGTGAAAAACATGTGATAATTATGTGTAATTCACATATAAGCGAGGTATATTATGGCAAATTTAACAATCACTCTGGACGATGAAGATAAAAAAGGAATCTCTGAATTCTGTGATTACATCGGCATGACGGTTTCAGGGCTTTACAATGTGTTCACAAAAACTGTTTTGCGGGAAGGACGAATTCCCTTTGAGATTGGAATTGAAAAGCCAAACCGCAAGACAATCAAGGCAATGAAAGAAGGCGACAAACTCATCGAAAAATACAGAAAAGACCCAAAGTCGGTGAAAACATATAACAATGTTGATGAATTGATGGAGGCTATGCTTAAATGATAAAACTCAATATGCCTAATACAAAGTATAACATCAATTACACGTCTGCAATGAAAAAAGACTTAAAACGAGCCGAAAAACGTGGTTACGATATGAAAGAGATTGCAGGGATAATTTTTAAACTTGCCAATGATGAAGCTCTGGAAGATCGCTACCACGACCACAATCTTGAAGGAAATTGGGCAGGGCACCGCGAACTTCACATCCGCTCCGACTGGCTTCTAATCTATCAGAAAAAAGACAATCTGCTTATCCTTGAACTTACACGAACCGGCACGCATTCGGATTTGTTTGGAAAATAAGTGCCAAAACAAAACGGCATTGACAACCCGTAGGGGTCATCCCTCTGTAAACTTCTGTTCCACAATGCACTAGACGCATACTGGCTTGCAAAAGTTATATTGTACAATTTTTCTTTTCTTTTTTAGTATAAATATATGGGTGCTACCGCCGCAAGCGGCGGTCGGGCTTTGCGCACTTCCGCTGACGCTCCATTGCCTGCCGGCAACGCCTGCGGCGGTGCTCCAATCCCTAGCACATCCCATAAGGAGACATTGTATGAAAACTCTCATCGCATATTTTTCCCATACGGGCGAAAATTACTTTGGCGGCTCAATCAAGAATATCTCAAAGGGCAACACCGAGGTCGTAGCAGAAATCATTGAAAAACTTTTAACTTGCGAGTTTGGCGAAGACAAACTCGATAACTTCGCGCCAGCGAAGTTTGAAATCCAGACCGTAAAGGACTATCCCGTAAACTACAAGGAATGTACCGAAGTTGCCGCCGCAGAAGGCAGGGCAGGGGAGCGCCCCGCGCTCAAAGGCACTCTTCCAAACATAGCCGACTACGACACAATAATCCTGGGCTATCCCTGCTGGTGGGGAACCATGCCCCAGGCAGTCTTTACTTTTTTGGAGAGCGGAGATTTTTCGGGCAAAAAAATCCTGCCATTCTGCACCCACGAGGGAAGCGGCATGGGAAGGAGCGAAAGCGATATCAAAAAACTCTGCCCCAAGGCGATTGTTGCAAAAGGACTGGCGGTCAGCGGTTCCAGCTGCCATAGCGCGGAAGCCAGCGTGAGAAAATGGCTTGAAGCAAATTGAAAGTTGAAAAGCGCAAGGGATAGTAGCCGCGCGAAGCGTTCCGAACAAGGTGAGGAATGAAGCGATAGCGGAACGGCGGATAGCCCGACCCTTGCTTGGTGAGCGAAGTCGAACCAGGCAGGGGATGCGCCCAAAATAGCAGGAGGAATTTTTATGAAAATCAAATCACTTTTTATGGCGGCTTTGGTCGGATTTTTGGCTTTGAGCACAGCTTCGGCAAAATCTCTGGTGGTCTATTTTTCCCACACGGGAGAAAATTATGCCGTCGGAAATATCAGCGAGGGAAACACGGCCATTGTCGCAAAGATGATTGCCGCAAAGACTGGCTCGGACATTTTTGAAATCATTCCTGAAAAGGATTATCCCGCCGCCTACAAGGCCTGCATCGAAGTGGCAAAAGACGAACAGAAGCAAAAGGCCCGCCCGGCCTACAAGGGGGAAGTGGACACGAGCGGCTACGATACAATCTACATCGGCTACCCCATCTGGTGGGGAGACCTGCCCATGGTGGTCTACACCTTCCTTGAAAAGCACGACCTGAGCGGAAAGACAATCCTGCCATTCTGCACCCACGAGGGAAGCGGAGTGAGCGGCACCGACGGAAAAATCAAGCGGCTCTACAAAAACGCCACGGTAAAACAAGCCCTTGCCGTCCGTGGAGCCACCGCCCAGAATGAGCGTGAGGAAGCAGAAAAAGTCGTGGACGAATGGATTAAAAAGAGCGGGAAGTAGAACCTAAAGAGTTTAAGGAGCAAGCAAATGGACTACGAAAAAGGATATGTCTACAATCTGATGGACGAAGGCGGCCCCACCGATGTGAGGGAGCCGTATTTCAAGGAAGCCGTGGACGAGATGATGAGGGCACGCGTTCTCTGTGCCAAGGCCAACGCCAAGATGCCCGATGACCCCAGCCACATCGCGGACTTGGAGGAACTTTTTGGCCGCAAACTGGACGATGTGAGGATTCTCACTCCCTTTATCTGCGACTTCGGAAACCGGGTCAAGTTCGGGAAGAATGTATTCGTAAACCATTCGGCCATTTTGAGCGCGTCTGGTGGCATTGAGTTTTGTGACGGAGTGAGCCTAGCTCCGGGTGTGCGCATCGCCACAATCAACCACGACTTCAACGAGCGGCATACAAAATACACCTACGGCAAGGTGACGATAAAAAAGAACGCATGGATTGGAATGAACGTGACGATTTGCCCCGGCGTGACGATTGGAGCGTATGCTGTAGTCGCTGCTGGCGCGGTGGTGACGAAAGATGTGCCTGACTATGCGGTTGTGGGTGGATGCCCTGCCAAGGTGATAAAAATGCAGGATCCAGCTGAGCAGAAGGAATAGCTTGTATTATGCGCAAGGGATGCGCCCAAAACAATAGGAGGAATTTTTATGGAATCAATCTCATTGAACAACAAAGAGACCTGCCCTGTGCTGGGAATCGGAACTTTTATGCTGACCCCCGCCGAGGCGGAAAATAGCGTGCGGGAGGCTCTGAAAATGGGCTACCGTCTTATCGACACGGCAAACGCCTATGTGAACGAGCGGGCTGTAGGGCGGGGAATGAAAAAAAGTGGCGTTGAGAGGGAAGAAATCTATCTTTCCACAAAACTTTGGCCGTCGGAATTTGAAAACCCCAAGGCGGTGGAGGAGACTCTGGAGCGGCTTGGCGTGGACTATGTGGATTTGCTCTACATTCATCAGCCGGCGGGAAATTGGCTGAGCGGCTACCGTCAGCTTGAAAAGGCATTGCGGGATGGAAAGACGCGCTCAATCGGCATTTCCAATTTTGAAGGCAAATATATAGAAGAACTTGAAAAAAAATGGGAAATAGTGCCTCAGTTCATTCAGGTGGAAGCCCATCCTTATTTTACCCAGAAAGATTTGCGGGTCACTCTGGACAAGTACGGCATCCGCCTTATGAGCTGGTACCCCCTCGGTCACGGCGACAAGACGCTGATTGAAGAGCCGATTTTTGCGGAGCTTGGCAAAAAATACGGAAAGTCTCCTGCCCAGGTGATTTTGCGCTGGCACATTCAGATGGGATTTGTTGTCATTCCCGGAAGCAAGAATGTAGACCACATCAGGGACAATCTTGCCATCATGGACTTTGAGCTGACCGCCGACGAAATGGCAAAAATCGCAATGCTTGATAAAGGCGAGCGTTACTACCACCGCACCGATGAGCAGTTGATTCAGTTTGCCGCCTGGAAGCCGGAGTTTGAGAAGGCGTAAGGGGAATGTCAGATGAATTTTTTGCCCGCTACAACAGCAACCATTTTGCGGATGTACTGTCGCCTGCCTTCTCTTTTCCTCCATCCCCTTCTGTTTGAATAATCTCTTATGCTATTCCTGCCGATAATCAATAGATGAAAAAGTCTTTTTTTCTCTTGACGGCAGTTTTTTTCTCATGTATGGCAGTGCTTCCTGTTTGTGCGCAAGCCTCGGCTCTTGAAGTGCAGACACCTGTAGAGCTGGAGGTTCGGGAGGACATTCCTGACTTGCTTGCTGGCGTGTGGCAGGGAAAAGACCGGCTGGTGCTTTTTGGAAAAGACGGCAATGAGTATGCGGCGGTTTTGCGGGTTTTCTATGCCTGGTACAATGACCGTGCCGCTGAGCCTGCCTCATACGCTGAATATGCAAGTCGCGACAGAAACAATGCTGGCAGTGGCAGGGCAGAGCATATTGAAATCAAATACATCACTCTTGCGGAAAATGAATCCCGCACGGCGGGAGCCTATGAACTACAGGTTTTGTACCCCGGGGAAAAATCCTATGTGTATGTGCCCCTTGCGGTCATTGGGAAACATATCTACTTGGATTTTCTGGTGAAGGGGAGTGCGGCGCAGGTTGATGTAAATCCTGTGCTTTCAAGTATTTCCCGAACCACTGATGCACAGGGCAGGGTGACGGAATCTCTTGACCTTGAAGGTTTTTGGCGTGACTGTGGGGCATCCAGCGGTCTTTTGGTGTCTCCGCCGTATATCGACAAGGAACGCACAGGCTATTATTTTTACGATAATGCCTTCTACCATATCCGCTACTGGGAGACTGACATGCCTTATTCCTATGCCAAGGCGGGTTTTACTGACGGCGACAAGTCTTTTGTGGTAGATAAGTATGTCCGCTCGGCGGGAAAAGTCTATACCTGCTGCACAGGACGGCGCACGCAAATCCGCAACATCCAAAAATCATCTGAACTTTCGGGAACATATCTTTTTGACAGCGACGGCGTTATCTGCGCATTCGGTTCTCCCTATCTTGTCCGCATGGATGGCAAGGAAAATCGCGATGACCTGCAAGGCATAATTGAGGAAACGAATGCAAGGCACAAGCCTCCCCAAAAGCCACCTTTCCCGGTGACCTTTCCCAATGTACGCTGGCCAAAGATTGATGAGCTGGAACTGTACAATCCGGACACTTGGAACAGACGCAACGTAGATGTAGGTAAGTGATTGTAGAAACCGATTTTTTAAGGTAGGATAAAAAAGATGAGCACAGAAGATTCTTTTACATACGGTTCTTTTGAAGCCCCAGAAACGCCCGTCCGCAAGCATCGCATGGGGGCGCTGGTAAAACGTATTGTCATTGTTCGTCCTGACGGCTCAAAATATGTGGTCATCAAGCGGGTCGCCCAGAACTTGATTCCTGAGTCGCCCTCCGTACAGGCACAAAATCTTTCCTCTGGCCAGCATCCTGCTCCTGATTTTTCTCTTGGCGAAAGCGGTTCTTTTGAATCTGTACGCATGACCATGCCTGAGCCTGATTTTGGCGATGAAGTGGAGGAGCATGTGCTTGCAGCGGAGACTGAAGCGGATGCGGACTCTGCTGCCGCTGGCGAGCCTCCTTCTCCTGATGAAAAGCCCCTGACCTCTGAGCCCGAAACGGAAGTCTCTCTGGACGATTTTCTTTCCGATGCAGGCGGTGGTGAATCTGATCATGCCGCGTACGTGAAGGAAAGAATCAAGGCGGAGCGAATTGCGCTGGAAAAAGAAAAGGAAAGGCTCAAGGCTCGTGCCGCCGAAGAGAAAAAAGCGGAGAAAGAACGCCTCAAGGCTGAACGAAAGGCAAACCGTATTCCTCATCCCATCGGCGCAAAACTCATTGCCATTATTTCAGCCATGGTCGTTATTGCCTTAGGTGGCGTTACCTATCTGGTGTCCTACTTTATTTCTCAGGATGTGCGTACCAGCGCGGAAGAAAACAACCTTGCAATCAACAGCCGCACGGCCTCAGACACTGAAAACCGCATCAACACGGCGGTGTCTTCGGTGGGCATGTTCCTGGACTTGCTGACTGCCGCCGGTGAAAACGAAACGGAAGTGCGCTCGATAGAAAATATGTTCTTTGACCGCAATAAATCGGTGGCGGCGGTCTATCTACCGGTGACAAACCGTCTCTTTGTAAATACAGCCTACTTTATTTCCCGGGAACTGGAGCGTGAGTCGGCGCTTTCCTATTTCATGCAGGAAAACGAAGCGGTTTCCCGTGCGCAGGACGGTTCTTTTGAGCTTTTGAATGCATCCATGTTCTTTAACGTGCCCCTCATCGCCCTCATGTATCCTTTTTCCCTGGCGGGTTCTAGTGACAATGCGGCTGCGGTACTCTTTTCTACGGAAGAATTGAGCGAGAGTTTTTCAGCGGGGAGCGTAAACCAGTCATTCTTTGTGAATAACGAAGGCATTGTGCTGGTGCACAGCGACATGGAACTGATGATGCAGGCGGCGGATGTGGATAAAATGACCATCGTCAGAACCATGCTGGAAAGTCCGTCAAGCAATGCCCAGATTACCTACATGGATGAAAAGGGTGAGGAACACATCGGCGCATTCCGCAAACTGAGCATGGGAAACGGCGGCATCATCACTACGGTAAAGACTGCAATCATTCTGGAAGGCGTACAGGCAACCACACGGCGGAACGTCTACATCACCATTGCCATTCTTGCCCTTGCCATTATGATTATCTACTTCTTTGCAAAATCATTGAGCGTACCGCTAAAGCAGTTGACGGCAGTCGTAAACGAAATCAACAGCGGAAACTTCAATACGGAACTTTTTGGAGAACTCAAGCACAAGTCAAAGGACGAAATCGGTGTCCTTATCAAGAGTACGCAGAACGAACGCCAAATCCTCAACACCTTTACCAAACTCACCAACAAGGGCGTTACCCAGGCTATCATCAAAAAGGCTATCGACTTTGAACCCCACCTGAAGGACGTAACGATTTTCTTTAGCGACATTCGTGGCTTTACGGCGATTTCCGATGGATTTAAGAACCGCTTTGGCGAAAAATCTGCGGCGGAAATCATCAGCTTTCTGAACGACTACATGAGCCGCATGGTTACCTGTATCACCAAAACAGGCGGCACGGTGGATAAATTTGAAGGCGACGCAATCATGGCGGCATGGGGCGTGCTCAGAAATGACAGCCTGGACTGGGAGCAGATGAGCGAGACTTCCGTTACCCGAGCCCTGGCAAAAGAAGCCCATGACAAGTATGTGCGGGATGATGCCCTGAGTGCCATTACCTGCTGTATCGCCATGCGCTATTCGCTGATGAAGTACAACAAGGACGCGGAAGCATTCTCCCAGGCCCACAAGGACGAGCCGCTTGCCCAGTACAAGCCCCATATCAGAATCGGTGCCGGCTTAAACTCAGGTCGTGCAACGGTTGGCTTTATGGGAAGTTACGACAAGATGGAATTTACCTCAATCGGAGATGCGGTGAACTTTGCAAGCCGTACTGAAGCGTCAAACAAGCCGTGTGGTACCGATACGCTGATTACCCAGGACACCTACGACATTTTGAAGCATGATTTTATCCGCTGTGAGGAAAACAATTTTACCCTTACGGCAGAAAATGAAAAGAATGAAATCATCGTGGAACAGATTCCGGTAGATTTTGAAGTTAAGGGAAAGGGTAAGCAGCATTTCTACGGTGTGGTCAATATGCCGAATTTCAGCATATCAGAATTCTTTGCGGATGATCCCACTTTTGAACTGGACGAAGATTGCGAAAAATGTGTCGGGCCAAATGGACCGCGGACGCTCAGTGAGATGCGGAAACTGCTTGGCATAGCGGAACCGGATTTCGGGCAGGTGAACCTGGATGCAGAAGAGAACAAGATTCAAGTCGCCGCTCCGTGATTTTCTGGTCGTCCTTATCTGTCTGGGAACGACAGCATTTTTCACTTACCTCTTCTGGAGGGATTTGAATCACTCATCTTCCCGTAGCGACAAGGACACCATTGCGACTATCTCATTTAAGAATAAGATTGCTCAGCGAAAATATTCTGACCGTGTTGTTTGGGAACGTGTCAATCAGAATGCGCCCCTGTATGACGGCGACATTATCCGTACTGCTGACCTGTCTTCTGCGGTCATCTACTTTAATGACGGAACTACGATTGATTTGTCAGAAAACACCATGGTTCAGATTTACTACAGCGAAAACGGCTTGCAGGTTGCCGTGGGTGGCGGAGACATTCAGGTGGATTCTTCTGCTGAGTCCAAAGTTGCCCTCAAACTGGACGACGGCTCTACGGTCAACGTGGACGCAGGCGCAAGCCTAGCCGCAAAATCTGACGCAAGCGGTGCAAAGAGTCTGGAAGTCAAGAGCGGTTCTGCTCAGATTACCACGGAAACAGGGGCAACGGCAGAAATTGCCTCCGGCGAATCGGTCAGCGTGGAAAAAGGCGGCGAAATCACCAAAAAGCCCCTTACCATTACCTCGCTGCCCAAGGAATTGCGTCTCCTGAACATCAAGCACGAGCCAATCCCCGTTAAACTGGAATGGAAACGGTCTGACGAATCAAATGCAAAAGTGGTGGTGCAGACATCGCGCACCAAAGATTTTTCCCGTCTGGAAAGCGAGGGGAAATTTACGACAAATGGAACGGAACTCAATCTTGAAAGCGGGGTAGTCTATTGGCGTGCCTTCTCCGAGGATGCAAAGGAAATGGCTGTGGACGGAAAAATCACGGTGGAATCCATTGACCGCGTACTGGCTCAGTCTCCTGCAGAGGGCGGCGAATACCGTTACCGTTCCGCAAGACCCCGCATCAATTTCCGCTGGTCAGGCAATGATTATGTTGACCACTACCGATTTGTTGTGTCCACCACACCGGATATGCGGGGCTCTCCCTTGGAAATGGACGTGCAGGACACCTTTGTTTCCCTGGATACGCTGGAGGCTGGAAACTATTACTGGCAGGTTACACCTTTCTACACCCTCAACAACATTGGCTATGAGGGTGCCAGCAAGCCGCGGGGATTTTCAGTCATCAAAAACGAGCAGATTCGCGCACCAGAACTTTCCGTGCCTGCCGCAAACACTCAGGTGACCTACCGCACCACGCCGACGGTTAATTTTGCATGGAAGAGCGAACTGAAAGACGCTTCCTATATGCTTACTGTGGCAAAGGATGCAAACTTTAATCAGCTGGTCTTGCAAAAAGAAACCAAAGACCTTCGTTTTACGTATGATTTTGCAGCAAGTGCAGGGGATGGCACCTATTATTGGAAGATTCTCCGCACTTCTTCCGACCCCGATGACCTTACGCCCGAAAGTGCCGTCCGTTCCTTTACGCTGGCAAAATATCTTCCGCAGGAAAACAAGCTTTTGTATCCGCCGGAAAATTTCAGCGCGGAACAGGCAAAGATGGCGGCCACGCAATTCATGTGGAAACTGGGTGATGACTACAGGAATGGTGAAAAATCCCTGCTCCAGATTTCCAAGCGGTCAGACTTTGCCACTGTGGAAAAAGAAAGCGAAATAACTGGCGCAAGTGCCGGAAACATTATTTTGGAAGAAGGCAAGTATTACTGGCGTGTGGCTGCCCGCCTTGCCGATGGTACGACGGAAGGCTTTACCTCACCCCGCAGTTTTACTGTTTTGCGGGAATTGGGCCTGCCCCAGTATCTTTCGCCCCAGGCTGGTGCGGAAATCATTGCCCACAGCAATTCACCCCTAGTGATTACCTGGCGGGAAGTGGCGGGGGCAGACTATTACAATGTGCGCATCTATAATCAGAAAGATGAACTGGTAGCCCAGAATCCTGCCGTAAAGGGCGTTCGGGCTAGTTTCGTCCTGCCGCCAGATGCCTATACCTGCCGCATTCAGGCTGTTGCCGCAGAGTCTGAATTTTCTGCCCAGCGCGCGGGTGCGTCAAACGCTCTGGTCTTTAGCGTTCGCGAGCCTACGCCTGTCATACAGCATATTCCCCTTGCAAATGCCAGGATAGACGGACTTACCGCCCTGAGAAAGCCTGTCACTTTCAGCTGGCAGAGCGGCAGGGACAAGGCGCTTTCCTACGAATTTGTGCTGAGCAAAAAACAGGCAGACGGCACGAGCCGCCTTGTGGAGCGCATTTCCACTGGCACGAAACTTGCCGCATCGGTGGAACGGCTTACGCCTGGCAACTACACATGGCAGGTTCTGGCAAGCACGGCTCAAGGCTTCCCTGTCGATTCCGTCCTCCGTGACTTTACCGTTGAGGCGGTGCCGGAACTGAGCCGGGCAAATCTTCTTGCGCCTGCAAACCGTCTGGTAATGGACAGCCAGTATCTGCGCAAAAACCGCACCATTGTCTTTACCTGGCAGGCGGTGGAGGGGGCAACCGAATACCAGTTTGCGCTCTACCGCAAGGGCTCTGGAAAATCCCTCATCCCGGTGATGACGGAGCGCAGCGTAAAAGGAACAAGCGTTCGCCTGAAAGACTTGTCTGTACTTGATGTGGGCGACTTTGTGTGGAATGTCACAGCCTACTGCTATGCAAAGGACGGCTACGAGGAACAGCACAGCCGCGTTGCCAGCAGCGAATTTAAGATTTCATTTGATGAGCCGGATAAAATTCAGACGATAAAACCCGGAAGGATGTATGCCGAGTAAAAAGAGTATTTTTTCTACAATAAAATATTCTCTTTTTTGCGCGATTTTTGCCGTGTGCGTCCTTCCTTTGTCCTCAGCGGATTTTTCCCAGCGGCTTGAATGGAAGGCGGATAAAAACGTACTTGAATACAAAGTGGAAGTCCAGCCGTCCTCTGGCAACCTCAAGACTTTTACCACGGAAAAAAATTATGTCGAACTTTCCCTTCCTGCGGGCAAGTACCGCTACCGTATTCATGCCTATGACTTTTTGGGCAGGGAAGCCCGTGTCAGCGAGTGGGCAGATTTTGAAATCCTCAAGGCCAGCACCCCGGAGATAAAGTTGCCGCAAAAAAGCGTAGACCTGGGTTCTGACAGTAAGACGCTGGAAATGCCTGTTACCATCTCTGACGTTACGGGTGCTACTTCCGTTGAGCTGGTGAACGAAGAAACAGGCAAGGTGATAAAGGGAGTTCTGGTGGGCGTTGGCTCTACGGCAATCGGTTCAGAAGTGGCGCGGGCAAGCATGGCGCAGTTTAAGAACGTGCCCGAAGGCTCATGGAAACTGCGCGTAACAAATCCCTCTGGACTGGCAAGCGAGTCTCCCGCCTTTAGCGTTGTAGACCGCCCGCGCATTGTTAGGGCAGAGGAGGCTGCTACAAAAAAGGCAGAAAAAGAAAGACAGGCTGAAGAAAAGGCTGCCGCAAAAGAAGCGGAAAAGGAGCAGAAGGCCGCAGAAAAAGAACGACTCGCCGCGGAAAAAGAAGCGGAGCGTCAGGCAAAAGAAGAAGAAAAACAGCGTCTTGCCGAAGAAAAAAAGATAGAAGAAGAGAAGAAATCTGCTGAAAAAGCCCAGAAAAAGGCTGAAAACTTGGCAAAAAGAATATATAATGATACTAAGCATCTTACTGTTGCCGGTGGAGCGGGGCTTTCAGGAATCATTTCTGGGGAACTGCAGGATTACAGCGACAGTCGCTTTGCAATTCCTGCCTTTAACGCAAGGATTACGCTTCTTCCCATTCAGTGGAATGAGAGGAATCACTTTGGATTTGAACTTTCTGCCCAGCATGAAAGATTCAAGATGTCGGAAGACTTCTATGATACAGAACTGATGCTGGTTGGCGGCGATTTTTCTCTGGTCTACCGCAGGAATTTTACCGCGACAAAACGATGGTTCTGGCAGATGAAGGCGGGTGGTGGCCTCACTTTTGTGCACAAGAAAGTGGAATATACGAAGGACGGAGGACAACGGTCAGAGGGAAGCGACACGCTTTTCTTCTATCCGAATGTGGCGGGCGGACTTTCTTTTGGGTATATTCCCATAAGTTTCCTTTCGCTGGAAGCAGGTCTTGACCTTTCACTGATTATGATACCGGATATGACGAGTACGCTCTTCATGCCGTATATCAGTCTAGGCTTCAGACTATAGGGTACCATATGAAGAAATCTTTTTCTTTGTTTACAGCGTTAGTATTCCTCACTTCACTTTTTGCTGGGTGTGATGCACTCCTTAACGGTGACCTCAAGGAAGCCCTTGAAGATGACCTTAGCACCAAGTATACCTTCTATTATGATGATCCTGACACAAACGACAGTGCTGAAAACGCCATACAGTCATATAAAATCGGTTCTACAAAATCGTCAAAAGAATTTCCTTCCCTTACGCGCCATGGCTATCATATTGACGGCTGGAATTTCTTGCGAAATCCCCTGACAAAAAGTGCTGAACGGCCGGAAAGCCTTTCTGTTGATGAAAATGGCTATGTCACTTCCTTTACGGTAACGCCTCAGCCTGCCTATCTCCTTGCCGTGTGGAAGTCTGGTGACCCTGAGCCTGAAGTTGACCCGACAAAATCCTACGTAACGGTGACCTACATCGGTCGTGATGGCACAAGCCTGCTGGGAAGTCGGACTGTTGAAGTCGGCACTACGCCAGGACAGCCGGGCTTTGAACAGACGGACGGAGACTATTCCTTTGTCGGCTGGTATTTGGAGCCTGAATGCCAGTCAGTCTTTGACGTATATACACAGACCGTTGACCAAGACCTTACGCTTTACTCAAAATGGTCGGTCATGCGAACGATTACCTTCCATAAGAATGACGGCTCTGGCCAAAAGGCGACGCAGAAGACGGCGGATGGCGAATCCTACACGCTGCCCTCATATACAAGTCTTTTTGCAGACAGCCCTGATGGCTACTACTTCCTTGGCTGGGCGCTTTCCGCAGATGCAAAGGAAGCCGCTTATCTTGCGGGAGAACAGTATGCTGCGGTTGGTGCAGACATGGATTTCTATGCGGTCTGGACGGACAGTTATTGCACCATTACCTTTGTGAACACCAATGCCGCCGTTTTCGAGCAGTCGGCGGTGCGTATTGCAAAAGGCGCTCGCATAAATCTCCAGTCCCTCTACAACGAAAAGGTCACCTTTACCGCTCCTGACGGCTACGAATTCTACGGCTTTGCCACGAGTGCGGACGCAGCAGCCCCTGACAGCAGCCTGTCTGGTGACATAACCTTTGATGGCGACAGCACTTTCTACGTCCTGTGGAAAGAAATTGCCGTTGAATACACCGTCACCTTTATCGGACGTGACGGCACTACAGTAGTCAACACGCAAAAAGTTAAGCAGGGCGAGTACGCCCAGTGGTTTGACTACAACTATACTGACGGCGAATACGAGCATCGGGGCTGGTACAAAGACTACGGCACTTGGAACGAATGGTTTAGCATAGGCGACACGCCGATTACAGAAGACGTCACGGTATACGGATACTGGCCGCGCGTCCGCTACATCACCTACCATCGCAACGACGGTACGGCGGAAACTGATGAAAACTACTGGCAGACAAGAAATCGTTATTCATACATCTACAACGAAAGCGCATGGATTTACGATGTCAGCACCATGTTCTCCGACCTGCCTGAAAGCCAGTACTTCCTCAAATGGAACACCAGGGCGGACGGATCTGGCACGGACTATTTTACGGACGACAGGATTGAAAACTTTACGGAAAATCTGGACCTCTATGCCTTCTGGACAAGCGACTATTGTACTGTCACCCTGATTAACTCGGCAAACCTATCGGAAAAACTTGAAAAGAAAGTGGGCAAAGGCTCAAAACAGCGTCTGAACGACATTTATTGGCAGGCGACTGAATATGGAAGCAAGGAAATCTTTACCACACCCGCATATTATCATAGGGAGGGCTTTGCAAAAACGGCAGATGCCACTGAAAACGATTCCGCCTCATGGTCGGCCATTGCTATCACCGAAGACCAGACCTGGTATCAACTTTGGTCGATTCAAGTTATCGGTCATTACGGCTGGTACTGGGATGATGCAAAGACCAATGAATCACAGAATTACTGTACCTACTTCTACGGACAGGCGATTACCGACCCGTCAGAAAAATACGGCACACCATGGCGCGACCATTACACCTTTACTCGGTGGTATAGTGACCGCGAATGTACTACGCCTGCAACATTCCCGCTTTCTGTTTCTGATGCGGTCAAAGATGACGGCGACTACTATCGGCTTCACCTCTATGCGGGCTGGGAAATTGAAAAATATACGGTACGCTTTATATACAATGTCTCTGGCACTGAAGTCACCTACCAGACGCAGGAAGTGGCTTACGGCGAAAAAGTCACCAAGCCCGCTGCCCCAGAGATTGAAGGCTATGTATTTGGCGGCTGGTATAATGACTGGGCATATACGGATTCCTTTGACTTTGAGAACGATAGCGTTGAATGGGAAATGCAGATTATTGGGAAACTCACCCTTGAGCCCCATATCTATGTGGCGGAAACAGGTGATGACCGAACAGGCGAATTCATAGGCAATATTGTCGGCACACAGAGCCAGCCCTTTGCAAGCCTTTCTCGGGCACTGGAAAAAATCTCTTTCCACAATTACAGCGACTACAATTGGACGATTCATGTGGATGGCACATTGCGCGGTATATATGACATAAATCTGTCTGATACGGCCGCTGCTTCAGTCACCATTGTGGGTGAGGGCGGGGCAGTCCTCTCTGGTGACACTGACAATGACGGCACGGGAGATGACACGGTACTTTCTGTAACGTCAAATGTTCCCCTTACGCTCAAACATATAACCCTCACCAAAGGTAACGGTATCGGTGCAGGCGCCCTCTATGTGGGTAGCAGCGCAAATGTTACTCTGGGTGAGGGGGTCGTGATTACAGCAAACAGCACACGGGATGTTGCCTATAACGGCGGCGGGGTCTACAATGACGGAACGCTTACCCTTGCAGGGGCAGTCATATCAAACAATACGGCAAAGAAGGGCGGAGGTATCTACAATACCGATAGACTCACCATGACAGACGGCAGTATAAGCGGAAATACGGCAAGTGATAATGCAGGCGGAGTCTACAATGCAGGTGTCTTTAGCATGAGCAATAGCGCAAAGGTTGCTGCGGATAATGATGTGTACGTCGCGGCAGATACATGCATTACGGTGGACGGAACTTTGACCGCCACATCACCCGTAGCCACTATTACACCGGCAAACTATGCTACCACCGTTCAGGTCCTTTCAGGCGCAGGCATCTTGGACGCATACGAAAAATTTGCTGTCACTCCGAATGGAACAGACGAGTGGGTAGTCGGCAGCACGGGCTATCTTGCACGTCAGACGGCAAAAATTGATTTTGACGTAAGCCTTCCTGTTTACAGTCAGATTCCCGTGACGGTGACAAAGGCAGAAACAAGCGTCACCTTTACCGTGGACACCAGCGAGGAGAACTGGTGGGAATTTGAATGGTTCTTTGACGGCGAAAAGGTAACTGCATGGAACGGAACTTCGGGTGCACAGCTAATCGGTACATTAGGGGCGCAGCTTACCGTATATTTGGACACGCTTTCCAAGGGAAGTTATGATGTGGAACTGCATGCGACCCACCTTGACTCCGCCAGCAATAATGAAGTCGTGTCTTACTTTGCGCAGGTAGAGGTGAAATAAGGAAGATGAGAAAAAAAATGTCTATGCAAAAAGCCCCTTTCAGCCTGATTTTTTCTTTTTTGCTTGTCCTTTTGCTGCTCTTTGTCTCTGTCTCCTGTGGGGCAGATGATGATGACGATGTGCAGGAAGCGGGTAAGGCATATCTTTCCCTTTCGCTCACATCTTCGGACGAAAACCTTTCCCGCGCTCTTTCCGAAAATCCTTCTGCCCGAGACATTGTTCCAGAGGAGGAACTTCCTTCCCTTACCAATCTGACGCTAAAAGGAACCTATGCTAGTAGCGGCATTGAAGAGACACTGGCCGCTGAGGACAGCCTTCTTGCGCTCAAAAATGCCCTTGCCACAAAAGAATTGCCCATAGGTGTCTGGACTTTTGCGCTGACGGTGGAAATAAACGGCATCCTTTACAGCGGCACAAGCGAGCCCATCACCCTAAAAGCGGGCAGCAACTCCATCAGCATTCTTCTGGAAGAACCAACGTCAGACACCTATTACGGCGGATTTTCCCTGACTATTTCCTACAGCGGAAATGCCAGCAGGGTGACTGCAATGGTTACTTCAATAGACGGCACTGCAACGATATGTGGGGAAGAAGACCTTTCCCTTGCCGAAAGCGGAAAAGTCACCTATGCCAAAGCCCGGGACAATGACAGCGAAAAAATTGCTTCCGGCCGCTATCTGGTAACCGTCATCTTTTACGGCGGAGACGACCAGTCGCTTCTCTTGAACACCTACCGCGAATATGTGCGCATTGTTCCCGGCAGAACAAGCCTTGCTTCCCGTGAACTGGACTTAAACGAAGTCTTTACCATGAGCTACTATGACGTAGGCACGGATGGCAGTGCAAGCATTATTGACGGCAGCACCGTCACCTTTTCTACCAGCGCACCCACTCAGTTTTCCCGCAGGAGTGCCTTCACCCTTCCGCTTGCCAGCAAGACTGGCTGCCAGTTTTTGGGCTGGTACACCGATGCCGCCTGCACTGCCGGAAATGAAATTACGGAAGTCACCAGGGGCAGGGCAGAGAATCTTTCAGTGTATGCCAAGTGGAAGAAAGTTCGCTACGCAGCAATTACCGATGGTGCGGGGGTAACGACATCTTACAGTGACCTTTTGTCCACGGTAACGGCAATTACCAATGCCAGCGGTGACATTACCCTGACGCTCTACGAGGACGTGACGGCGGCGGACATAAGCCAGTCAAGTACAAGTGGAAAAATTGCCAATGCGATAAAATCTACTGGAGCTGACAGCATATCGCTTGTAATTGACGAAGACGCTGGCATTGTTTGTGCTTCCAGTACTTCTAGTGTGTTTATGAACTGTACGAAACTGATTTCGGCAGATTTGCGTGGCTTAGACACGAGCAACGTAACGAATATGTCCGGCACGTTCAGCATGTGCACAAAACTAAAATCAGTTGATCTGAGGGGTCTTGATACCTCCCATGTAACTGGCATGTCTAGTCTATTCTATAACTGTTCTTCTCTTACTGAACTTGACTTAACCATGCTCAATACTGCAAGCGTAACGAGTATGACCAGAATGTTCTCTGGCTGTAGTGGGCTAACTTCACTCGATTTACATGGGCTTGATACGAGTAACGTAACGAGTATGTCAAATATGTTCTATAACTGTAGCGGGCTGACTTCCCTAGATGTGAGCGGCTTTGACACGTCCGCCGTAACGGATATGG
>ERZ842401.1757-NODE-1757-length-30125-cov-17.205620_pt1 | contig 30125 bp, 19 predicted proteins | sample MGYA00521270_ERZ842401 | MGnify/ENA primary metagenome ERZ842401 (study PRJEB31892, sample SAMEA3878208) | bioreactor metagenome | biome: Moose rumen | place: Sweden | collected 2011-10 | study: EMG produced TPA metagenomics assembly of the PRJEB12797 data set... | reverse complement strand
AAAAGTGGTGTAACCACTTGGATTACACCACTTTCTTATGATATTCTTATCGTTGCTTATCTATTCTTACTTCACTTCCTCAAAGTCGGCGTCTTGGATGTCCTCGGCCTTAGAGCCACCGGCCTGCTGGCCTCCGGCTTGCTGCTGGCCTCCGTTGAACTGGTCGCCACCGGGCTGTCCGGCTGCTCCGCTCTGCTGGTACATCTGCTGTGAGGCAGTCTGCCAGGCATTGTTGAGGGCTGCGATGGCGCTGTCGATAGCGTTGATGTCGCCAGATTTATGGGCATCCTTCAGCTGCTGCAGAGCCTGCTCGATGGCTGGCTTGTGCTGTGCTGGGATCTTGTCGCCAATCTCCTTCAACTGGTTCTCCGTCTGGAAAATCATAGAGTCAGCCTGATTCAGCTTGTCAACACGCTCGCGCTCCTTCTTATCATTCTCGGCATTCTGCTCAGCCTCGGCCTTCATACGGTTGATCTCGTCCTGCGACAGACCAGATGAAGCCTCAATGCGGATGGCCTGCTCCTTACCTGTGGCCTTATCCTTGGCAGAAACCTTCAGGATACCGTTGGCATCGATGTCGAAGGTTACCTCAATCTGAGGAATACCACGACGTGCGGGAGCGATACCAGTCAGGTTGAATTGACCGATGCTCTTGTTCTGAGCTGCCATCGGGCGTTCACCCTGCAGAACGTGGATGGTTACTTCTGTCTGATTGTCAGCTGCTGTAGAGAAGATCTCACTCTTCTTGCAAGGAATGGTTGTGTTAGCCTCAATCAGCTTGGTCATCACACCGCCCATGGTCTCGATACCCAGAGTAAGAGGAGTAACGTCGAGCAGTACGATGTCGCCTACACCACCTTCCTTGTTCAGGATGGCGCCCTGGATAGAAGCACCTACGGCTACCACCTCGTCGGGGTTCACACCCTTTGAAGGCTCCTTGCCGAAGTAGTTCTTAACCAAAGTCTGAACAGCTGGGATACGGCTTGAACCACCTACGAGAATAACCTCGTCGATATCAGCTGTTGTGAGGTGTGCGTCAGCGATAGCCTTCTGACATGGAGCCAGACAAGCCTGGATCAGATCGTGAGCCAGTTGCTCGAACTTAGCGCGAGTCAGGGTCTTAACCAAGTGCTTAGGTACACCAGCTACAGGCATGATGTAAGGCAGATTGATTTCAGTGCTTGTGCTTGAAGACAGTTCAATCTTTGCCTTTTCAGCAGCCTCCTTCAGACGCTGCATAGCCATTGGGTCAGCCTTCAGATCAGCACCCTCGTCGTTCTTGAACTCCTGTACCAGCCAGTCGATGATTACCTGATCGAAGTCATCACCACCCAGGTGAGTGTCACCATTGGTTGAAAGTACCTCGAATACACCACCACCGAACTCCAGGATAGAGATATCGAATGTACCACCTCCAAGGTCGAACACAGCAATCTTCATATCCTTGTTAGCCTTATCTACACCATAAGCCAGAGCTGCTGCTGTAGGCTCGTTTACTATACGCTTAACGTCAAGACCTGCAATCTGACCGGCCTCTTTAGTAGCCTGACGCTGAGAGTCAGAGAAATATGCAGGTACGGTGATAACGGCCTCTGTAACCTCCTGTCCCAGATAATCCTCAGCAGTCTTCTTCATCTTCTGAAGCACCATGGCAGAGATTTCCTGCGGTGTGTATTTACGGCCATTGATGTCAACACGGGGATAACCACCCTCATTCACTACTGAATAAGGTACGCGAGCAATCTCCTTCTCGGTCTGCTGCCAGTTCTCACCCATGAAACGCTTGATAGAGTAAACGGTGTTCTTAGGATTAGTGATAGCCTGACGCTTTGCAGGATCACCGATCTTACGCTCACCATTGTCAACGAAACCAACTACTGAAGGAGTTGTGCGCTTACCCTCACTGTTGGCAATTACTACTGGCTCGTTACCCTCGAATACGGCAACACAGCTGTTGGTAGTTCCTAAGTCAATTCCAATAATCTTTCCCATAATTCTTATTTTATTTATTTGTTATTATTCCGTTAATCTGGATGAAAAATCCACAAATCTTCTAGCAAACCATGTGCCAAAATGACTTTTTTTGCCTAAAATTGTTTTTTGTCACGTCATTTTGGCACAAGTATCGGAAATATTTTTTATCTTTGCACCATAAATTGTACAATTAATATTTTTAACCTGTAAAATGAAAAGAGCTATATTGACAGCAGGATTAGCTGTTTTGCTGATGACAGTCTCGGCTCAGGAGAACTCCTACATCGTCAAGACTCGTAATGCCAAGAAGAAGGTGGCAGTAGAGAATCTGTTGACCGACAGTACTTCGGTTGAGGAGGAAGAGACAGCTACTGACTTTATTAGTCAGTATTTCAAGTATCACAGTCTCTGCGATTGGAAAGAGGGAATGAAGTTTATGGTGATGCCCGAGAAATATGATCTCGTAGTAAAGACATTCTGTGATGCCAGCACAGGTAAAGAGGTTAGCAGTATGTCACTTCGTCATAAGATCATGACATACAAAGGGAAGAGTGAGAGCTCGGATGGTCATTGGCGCATGAATTTCCAATGTGATAATAATAAGATGTATTATTACGAGATTCCAAGTGGCTCTTTTGATGACTATTGCTATGGCAAGCTGGGTGTGCCAACTCTGGCATATCTTGGTGATGTTGACATTGCAAGAGAGCAACTCATGGGCAAGAAACTGTTTACTAAGACACGTATTTATCGTGTAGACACAGATATTGACGGTGATGGATTCCGCGAGACCATGCAGCCGATGAACAAGGAGGTTACCGTTACCGCCATTGGCGTAGGCACCCGTAGCTTCCCTGTAAAGATCATTGTTGAGGATGAGCTCGGCAATGAGTATTATCAAGTGGTAGCAATGTCGAAGACAAATAGTGGCATGCGTGATGATGAGTTTATCATGGATTCTTTGAAGCACACCTTCTATGGCGCATTTGAGATTCAGGATGCTGTGATGAAGGTTAATAAAGACTTTAAGTCATATATTGGTCAGGTTATCCATAATAAGTATAAGACTGAGATGGTAACCAAGGGTGATGGTAAGGAGCGCTATGTGACCATTCCTAAGATGATGTCATTCCGTGTTGACAATACTCTGGCACAGCCAAACAGCGAGTTTGTCACTCTGACACTGACAGAGGTAGAGTCACGTCGTGTGTTCTATAAGGATGTGACATTTACCAATCCTGTTGGCAAGGCCAATGCCCGTGCTAGGGAGGATGAGTATTTCGGTTATCTCTTCGCTATGGGTGAAGGTCAGGCTCGTGAGACATCACAGGCTGCACGTGCTGCCATCCAGCAAGGTCGTGTCATCGTTGGCATGAGCGAGGATGAGGTAGTTCTGGCAATGGGTGAGGAGCCTACGAGAAAGGAGAGTACAAGCGACGGTAGGTATATGTGGCTCTATCAGCGCTCTAAGGGTTATCTTACTGTGACATTCGGACGTAACGGACGTGTTGAGAGTTATACTACCCCAGCTGCAAATAACAGCAAGAAGACCAAGGCTGGCCGCAAGGCTGCATCAAGTGCCAAGGCAAATAATGAGTGGCAGCAAAGAAATGGAACCCCATTGTAAATAAAAAATCCCAGCCAGACGGCTGGGATTTTTTATTTATTTAAGCTTTTCCATGATTTTCGCTTCGAGTTCGTCGCATAGCTCAGGGTTATCTGCAAGCAGGGCTTTTACTGCATCACGGCCCTGACCTAGCTTGGAGTCTCCGTAAGAATACCAGGAACCGCTTTTCTTGATGATATCAAACTGCTCGCTGAGGTCAACAATCTCGCCAAGTCTTGAGATACCCTCACCAAAGGTAATCTCGAACTCTGCAAAGCGGAATGGGGGAGCTACCTTGTTCTTTACAACCTTTACCTTCACCTTGTTGCCTATTGCAATATCGCCATCCTTGATGGTTGGCCCATTCTTACGGATATCAAGGCGAACAGAAGCATAAAACTTAAGGGCATTACCTCCAGTGGTGGTCTCTGGGCTACCAAACATCACGCCTATCTTCTCACGAAGCTGATTGATGAATATACATGTGGTATTGGTCTTAGAGATGGTTGAGGTCATCTTACGCAGGGCCTGACTCATAAGACGAGCCTGAAGACCTACAGAAGAGTCGCCCATATCGCCTTCAATCTCCTTCTTTGGAGTCAGCGCAGCCACAGAGTCGATAACAATCAAATCGATGGCTGAAGATCGGATAAGCTGGTCGGCTATCTCAAGAGCCTGTTCACCATTGTCAGGCTGTGAGATATAGATATTGCTGATGTCTACACCTAACTTCTCTGCGTAGAACCTGTCGAAAGCATGCTCTGCATCGATAAACGCACATACCCCACCTGCCTTCTGACATTCTGCCATAGCGTGGATGGCGAGGGTGGTCTTACCTGATGACTCGGGGCCATAGATCTCTATAATACGTCCCTTGGGATATCCTCCAACACCAAGAGCTGCATTCAGGCCGATGCTTCCGGTGGGAATAACTTCTACGTTTGCAACAGCCTCGTCGCCCATCTTCATGATACTTCCCTTACCGAAATCTTTCTCAATTTTGGCCATTGCAGCCTGCAGAGCTTTCATCTTCTGCTGTTGCGGGGTCAACTGCTCCGCATTTTCTTCTTTCTTTGCCATAGCTTTTAGAAATTTAAGAGTTAATAATTATAATTCAAGGTCGCCATCATGAATCTCATGCCAAGGCAGACCTTGTTTGTTAAGTTGTTCCATGAATGGATCCGGATCGAAGTCCTCTACGTTCCAAACGCCTGGCTTTTTCCAGATACCCTTTACAAACATCATAGCACCAATCATAGCGGGAACACCTGTGGTGTATGATACCCCCTGCATACCTGTCTCCTTATAGGCCTCCTGGTGCTTGCAGTTGTTGTATACATAATAGGTGTGCTCCTTACCGTCTTTTATGCCACGGATACGGCATCCGATGGATGTCTCGCCTTCGTAGTTCTCACCGAGGTCCTGAGGATTAGGCAGTACTGCCTTAAGAAACTGCAGAGGAACGATCTTAACCTTTACGGTCTTCTCTGGATTATCGGCCAAAGGTGCCTCATAGACAATCTCGTCGATACGACTCATGCCGATATTCTGAATCACATCGAGGTGTTTAAGATACTGTTCACCGAAGGTCATCCAGAAGCGGCCTTGTTTTATAGTGGGGTAGTTCTTAACCAGACTCTCCAACTCCTCATGGTGAAGGAGGTAACTCTCACGAGGACCGATGTTGGGGTAGGTGAGTGGTTTGTGGATTTCCAGAGGTTCTGTTTCAATCCACTTGCCATCCTTGTAGTATAGTCCCTTTTGGGTAATCTCGCGAATATTGATCTCTGGATTGAAGTTTGTTGCAAATGCGTGATGGTGATCGCCAGCGTTGCAGTCTACGATGTCGAGATAATGAATCTCGTCGAAGTGGTGCTTAGCTGCGTAGGCGGTGTATACACCAGATACACCCGGGTCGAAGCCGCATCCGAGGATTGCCGTCAGACCAGCCTGCTCAAAACGGTCTTTGTAAGCCCACTGCCATGAATACTCAAAGTGTGCCTCGTCCTTTGGCTCGTAGTTGGCTGTGTCGAGATAGTTACAGCCACAAGCCAGACAGGCGTCCATAATCGTCAGATCCTGATAGGGGAGGGCGAGGTTGATGACGAGCTCGGGCTTGTAGTCATTAAACAGAGCCTTCAATTGCTCCACATCGTCAGCATCCACCTGAGCTGTCTTGATATCCATCTTATATCCTGCTTTGTGGATATCCTCTACAATCTTGTCGCATTTCTCTTTTCTGCGGCTTGCAATCATAAAGTCGGTAAACACGTCTGCATTCTGTGCAATCTTGAATGCTGCTACCGTAGCGACGCCACCGGCGCCAATCATTAGAATTTTTGACATAATTATATTTGCGATTTACTATTTATTTCATCAGAGGAGATGCCGAGGGCTGCCAGTAAGGAATAGCCAAGTATATCCTGACGGAAGTTCCAGTTAGCCATAGGCTGCATGGTCAGAAGAGTGATATGCTTCTCGTCATCAACCTGCTTCAGTGTTGCGCGTACCTTATTATATATATTCTCCTGTTCTGTGTTAGGAATGACAATGATTCGCTTAACATCTTTCTGGGTGCTCACAAGCTGGAGCATATCACAGAACTGCTGTTCTCTGCCAACAATGTCCTCTTCCTGATAGGCGTTAATAAGAAACTCGCCAAGGTGATCCTTGAAGGCCTTGCCTGAGAGTTCTTCATATTTGCCGGGATTGAAATTCTCCATCTGAGACTTATTTGCACTGTGCAGAAGTACTACCTGAGTCTCCTGTTCTCCCTCTCTTATTCCACCATCAAGGGCAATACAGTCTATCCAGCGGGCAATGTCTGCCTGCGGGATGCGCCGCCCAAGCATGCGCTCAAAGTTTATGATGAGGTTGAATGCCACTTTGTCAACGTAGTCGGCGTCAACAAGTATCACATTTTCGCTCCATCTGATATCCTGTATGCTGTTGTTCATATTCGAAGGCAAAGGTACATTAAATTTCAGACATTACCAAATATAATATGATTTTTTTTGTTTTTAAACGCTAATTGACATAAATCAATTAAAAAATGCTAATTTCTGAGACTTTTCCTTGCCAGTTTGCATTAGTCTGCCTTTTTTAACGTACCTTTGCGACTGAAACAACTACTGACTACTATAAGATGACTGCTGATGAGCAGTACAGACTCCCCGGTGCTGTAGCATCGGGGAGTTTTGGAACAGAGTCAACATAACAATTAATAAATAGTAAAAAAGATGTCTACATTAACAGTTCTTATTGTAATCGTTTTCTGTATAGGCTATTTCTGTATAGCTATTGAGAGCGTGACAAAAATCAACAAGGCAGCCATTGCCCTGCTGATGTTTGTTGCTACCTGGACCCTCTTCATGTTCGATCCTGGCTGCTATGTTTCAGAAGCTGTCGGTTCCAACATTGCCTCGGCAGTGAGTCAGGTCATAGAACACCATCTCGGCAGCACTGCTACCACTCTTTTCTTCTTGATGGGTGCTATGACTATTGTTGAACTCGTCGACCAGAATGGTGGTTTCAATTTCGTGCGCGATACGCTCCAGACCAAATCGAAGCGGGCTCTGTTGTGGCGTATTGCTTTCATGACGTTTATTCTTTCTGCCATTCTTGACAATCTGACCACGTCTATCGTGATGATTATGATCCTTCGAAAACTTGTCAGCGACAAGAAGGACCGTCTCATCTACGCTGCCTTGGTAGTGATTGCTGCCAATTCGGGTGGTGCTTTCTCTCCAATTGGCGATGTGACCACCATCATGCTCTGGAACAAAGGTGTCATCACTGCATCCGGTGTCATCTCGGAAATCTTCATTCCTTCTTTGGTGTCGATGCTCGTTCCTGCATATATACTCTCGTTGTCGTTGAAGGGTAATCTGGAGTTTGCAGAAGACACAGCTGTCATTGAGGAGTCCGACGGTCTCTCTGCTGCCCAACGTAAGGTTATCTTTTTCCTCGGTGTGGGTGGTCTGATCTTTGTGCCAATTTTCAAGACTATCACCCATCTGCCGCCATTTGTGGGCATCCTGCTTGTGTTGGGTGTACTTTGGACCACCACAGAGATTTTCTATACAAGCATCCATCAGGAGGGTGAAGATACAGCCGACAACCGTAACACCCAGAAGCGTGTGTCAAAGATGCTTTCGCGTATTGATATGGATACCATCCTCTTCTTCCTTGGCATCCTGATGGCCGTGGCTTGTCTTGAGACCATTGGTGTCCTGACCATGTTGGGACAAGGTCTCGACGCAGTCTTCGAGGGTAATCACTATCTCGTCACAGGTATCATCGGAGTTCTCTCTTCAATTGTCGATAATGTACCTCTTGTGGCTGGCTGTATGGGCATGTATCCTGTGGCTGCAGCTGGCGACATGGCTGTAGATGGTATCTTCTGGCAACTTCTGGCTTACTGTGCTGGTGTAGGAGGTTCTATGCTTATCATCGGAAGTGCAGCTGGTGTAGTTGTAATGGGTCTTGAGAAGATTACTTTCGGATGGTATATGAAGAAAATTACTTGGATAGCATTTGCTGGCTATCTCGCAGGTATTCTGATATACTGGCTGGAACGAACATTTATATTCTAACAAAAATCCCTCGCTGATCTATGCAGCGAGGGATTTTTGTTTATTCACCCCATTGGGGTAATCTCTCTTGGAGTCCACAACCAGAAGGTTGACCCGTGGCCTTCTCCCTCAGAGAAGACACCAATTTTTCCGTTACAACGTTCTGCAATAGACTTACAGATACTTAGTCCGAGACCAGTACCTTGTACGAAGTCGTTGAGTTTAACGAAACGCTCAAATACAGCAGCCTGTTTATCCTTTGGTATTCCTGCTCCTGTGTCTTCGCAATAGAAATATATTCCTCCGTCCTGTTCGCGGTATCCCACTTTGATATGACCAGTCTTGGTGTACTTTACCGCATTTGTCGTGAAGTTGGTAAGTACCTGCTGTATACGTCCTTTGTCGAGCTTTGCTTTGAACGTAGGGTATGGGTTGTCCTTGATGAATGGTACTCCAGCTTCAGAAACTCTCTGTTCAAGAGTCTGGCAGATGTCATCGAACACCTGTGAGAAGTCACATTCTGTGGGTTCGATAGCCAGGGCCTGACCCATGCTTGATGCCTCAAGGATATCATTAATCAGTCTCAGAAGCATATCGCAGTTATTCCTGATAATGCGGATGAACTCCATCTTCTCCTCTGTAGTATCCACCATCTGGAGAATATCGCTGAATCCTACTATGGCATTCAGAGGAGTTCTTATCTCGTGAGTCATGTTAGCCAGAAATGCTGCTTTCAGTCTTCCAGAGTCCTCTGCACGTGCCGTCTCCTCTTTTAGTCTCTCCTGAGCATCCATAAGGTCGGTAATGTTTCTTGCGATTCCGAAATACTCTGTGATATTTCCTTCGCTGTCAGTAAGAGGTACTCCGTTAAGTGCATACCAAACAGGATTTGGCTCTGCAGGAGTGTATTGATAGTGATGTATTGCTGAGATTGGTTTTCCCACTGCTATCAATTTTCTCAGGTTCATCTCGGCTTCGCCTTCATTCTTTTCTATGATACCTTCAAAGAATTCCGATACACTCTCTGTGAATCCCTCACGTCTTGGTGAACGTGTATATCTTATGGTGTCTGTTTTCGGGTCATAATACCATATGAAGATGTTACTCTGCTCAAGCAGATAACCAAGCTGTCTCTCATAATCATTTATCGATTCGTGAGTTTTTATCAGCTCTGCGTTATGTCTCTTAAGTTCCATATAGTTTTCACGCTCATAAGTAGCGTCGCGAGCGGTGTTGACAATGTATATCAGATTATCGCTCTCATCAGTTATAGGCTTTATCCTTACCTCAAGGTATCTAGTCTTTCCGTCAAAGAAGCTCAGTTTCTGACATACATGAAGCACGTCTCTAGTCTTGAGATCAAAGATTCCTGATATTGTTGGCATATCCTGAATACACAGCCTACGGAAGAATGCCTCGCTCTCTGCATCATGGAATTCGCAGAGTTCTTTCATCTTCTCATTCACATCAAGCAGATAACCGTTTTTGTCATAGAATGACATTGCCACCAGATTGGTATCAAATACCTTCTGGTACTTATTCCATAGAGCCTGATTCTGCCGCTCCTCCTCAAACTCTCGTGTTACCTCCTTGGCGGTATAGATGATCATAGAAGGTTTTCCGTCCTCAAACTCGATGATTGCATTACCATAGAAATCTCTCACAAAAGGATTCTCTTTAGTGCCCATATTCAGGTTCAGCATCATCTCATAGCTATCTGTCTTTCCTGTGATAAGCAACTCATTATTTTCATGGACTAGTTTTGCCTGATCCTGAGGCAGACGACTAAGATACTCCTCTGGTTTCATTCCTTCATCAGGCAGCATGTCACCGTACACATTCTTCAGCCATCTTTTTCTGACATCAAACTCTACAACGAAGAAGTCACCCATACTAAGAGCAGTGGTCATAAGTTCATTTAGATCACCAGTGTGCCTTACGGCATTCTTAACCCTCAGTGTGATAAGGCGGCTGAGAAGGAATGAGATGACACCTATGATTAATAGTCCGATGATAATGATGATTGCAAATGGAGAGGCATCGTCGTGAACCCTCTCTGGATGGAACCACTTGTCGTGGATCTTGTCAAGTTCTCCGTTTTGTTCCAGTCTCGTATACTCATCATCTATGATATCTACAAGCTCTTTGTCGTATCCTATGATACGTAGTTCCCCGGCAGGGATGTCAATATCGTCGAGCACCAAACTGTCAATCTGAAGTTCGGTAATTTTCTTTTTCAGAGGTGTCTCTCCCCAGATATAGTATTTGTATTGCCCGTTGCGAATGCCTGTCAGTGCCTCCTTTGGCGAAAGGTACTCCATGTGGAACAGCGAGTCGTTCATATCGTTCAGTCGCAGTGCAGCATAGTCGTTGTTCTTGAGATACAATGTGTCACCTTGTGTAAGATGTGACACGGAGAGGAGTGGCGGGTTACCTTGTTTGCGTGCAACCTTCAAACTGTAATAATTGATGTATTTCTTCGACTGCACATAAGGATGGCCTCTATATGCAAATGCAAGGGCATGTACAAGGTCTGCCTCACGGTGCTCGAACATCTGTGCGGCAAGATACCATTCTTCCATCACAAACTTATGTGGTATTTCCAGTCTGTCGAGAATCATGTTCAATACGTCGATATTATATCCGGCAGGCTGTCCGTCACTGTTCATGAATTCATAAGGCTGAAAATCCCAGTCGCTCACGATAACAAGAGGACGGTCTTTGGTATATCCGTAAAACTCCTTGGCAGAAAGAGTTGAGAAATTGAAATTGAGAATCGAGAGAAACGCCACCATCCTCAACCAATTGATTTCTATTATATATCTTTTTATCTTCATGATGCTTTCTGTTTTTATTGTCGGAAACTATTTCCTGTCAATCTTTGAACATACGCATGGGATAGATATCCATACTATCGTACCTTCGCCAATAGTAGACTTAATCGTAATCTTTCCTCCCATCTGGTTTACCAGTTCCTGGCAGATGCTCATTCCCAGACCAGTGCTTTTGTCGTCTGTAGGAGTGAATCGTTCGAATAAATGCTTGAGATTCTCTTCCGAAATGCCGTTGCTGGTATCTTGTATAGCTATTATCAGATGCTCGCCAGTATAGTCGTATCTGCAACGTACATAACCAGAGGTGGTGCTCTCTGCTGCACGGGTAACCATATGATCAATGACTATACCAAGATTCTGTTCGTCGATTTCTACGATAAGACTGTTATAGGGACTGTCAAAGACATAGTCTACCCCAGGCTTCTGGCAACGGAACACAGCCGCCTGACATTTTGCCTCAAAGATAGCTGCAAAGTCAGTGGGTTTGTATTTAAACTCAATCATCCTCGCATCCAGACGGGAGAGAAAGAGAATATCGTTTATGAGCTTAAGCAGCAAAGAAGAACTTTCTTTTATTTCGTTGGTAAAAACCACCTCGTCTTCCAGAGTGTGTTCCATCTCAAAGAGTTCTGCAAAACCAACCACAGTGTTTAGTGGTGTACGAATCTCGTAACTCATATTGTGCAGGAAGGCATTTTTCACAGTCTCCACCTCCTGGGCTTTTACTGTCTCACGTGCCAGATCTGCTTCTGTAGCCTTGATATCTGTAACATCACGACACATTCCGAAATAGCCTTTCACGTTTCCTTCACTGTCATAAGTAGGTATAAACGACATCTGAAGGAACAGCCGTTTGCCACCAGGTGCCTTCAGTACAGTCTTGATTGCAGTGTTTATTGAAGCTGCAGTGAGGTTGTCCATATTATTTAACAACCTCAATGCTTTGTTCTTATATTTCTCATCAGTGAGCTGTATGGCACGTGTCTGAGTAAGCTTGTGCTGCACGCGTCCAATCTCACTGTATATATTCATGATATGCATGCTTGGTGAGTATGTGGCGATTCTCACATTACCGTTCTGAAGCACATAATCGATGTTCTTGATATAAAGACTCATCTCCGTGTTGGCATCCTTCAGAAGTCTGATGTTGTGCTGAAGGGTAGAGTATGACTTGGCATTCTCAGTAACGTCGCGTCCAGTGCCGTAGATAGCAAGCAGTTTGCCATTCTCATCGCGTACTGGCTCGATTTTCAGTTCGTAGTACATCTCAGGACGTTGCAGATATCTGTTAAGCGCCCGTTCATCATCTGAAGACTTGTAAATCTGAGTCAGATAAAGAGTGTCGAGGGTATTAAGGTCAACATCCCATCCCAGCATGTCGCTAATAGATATACGGGCTGCTTGGATCTCCTCCTTTGTCTTCTTCAGGGCATTGATTGACTTGTCATTGAGGTCGTTGATGATTCCGTTTTCATCATAAGCTATCATATCAATCATCGTAGAGTTGAAGATATTCTGATAACGCAACATCATGTCTTTCACTTTCTGCTGTTTTATCCTCTCTTCTGTTACATCGCTGCGAGTGCCAATAATCTCTGTCGGCCTGCCGTTCTTGTCACGATGCAACACAGAAAGCTCTGCGGTGAAGTTACGGAATTCTCTCTCTTCAAGACTGTCTTTGGCAAGAATGTTAAGTGTTATCTTGTTTTCTTCTCCTTTGGTTATACTCTCTATTGCATTCTTCAAACGTTCAAAATCCTCAGGATTGGTCTGCCTGAAATACTCTACGGATGGCAATGTCGTCTCTGGCTGCCCATTTTTACCCAATGCAGTGACGGTTCTGTTGGCTACATGGTATATCCATATCTTAACTTTACTTGTCTTCAGGATGAGTGCCAATCGTTTATTGCTCTTAGTGATATCCTTAGTCATCTTTCTCTCGCGGATGCGATAGACACCATAATATATAAGTGAGGCGATAATCAGGATAATAAGTACTTGTGCGACATACCATATCCATATTGGAATTCCTGATTCCACGCGTTCTGGATAGAACCATTTGTTCTGTATTGCCTGGAATTGTCCTTCAGAGTTGAGAAGGGTGTAAACACTGTCAATCTTGTTGAGCAGTCCATGATTGTTAGACATGAATCTGTATTCACCATGCTGAATGTCTACAGGTGAAAGTTCGAGATTGTCGTATTTGAACTTATTGATGAGCCATTTAAGCGACATCGTGTTCCATAGCACCTGACTGTTGGGGTCGATATGTGCTTTCTGGATAGCCTCCTGCATATCGTTATAAGGCACAGCATAATTATCCCATCCGTGCTCAATCATCAAGTGGTGGCTGAAGGATCCTTGATGTACAAGCACCCTATGGCTCGCAAGATCATCAATAGTCTTAACAGCAGGGACCTCGCCCTTCTGATGCACGAGACTGTGAGTAAAGAGTTGTATAACGCTTTTTCCGTATTTTGCATATTCATCGTGGAAGTTTGCTGCCATGCCACACATCAGGTCTGCATGTCCCGTCTTAAGATCAGTAAGTGCCAGTGAAGAGGGCTTAAGCTTCACGATGTATGGTATGTCAAGACGCTTCATGATAAGTCTCAGGAGGTCGATGTTGTATCCTACTGGGTCTCCTGCTTCATTCAGAAAGGTATATGGCCACAGATCCCATGCGTCTTCATATACTAATGGGTGCTCTTCTGTAAATACTCTTGTAGTATCTTGATTATTCTGGGCGACAATGGCTATGGCTGATATGTTATATGTGATAAGTATTGCAAGAATCCTTATCATTGTTCGTATATTTGACATTTGCCATTTTTTAGTTTTGTATATATTCATTTTTCCTTTATGATTCTTTTTTGTTAACTTCGCATGGAATCCATATCCAGAAGGTAGAACCCTTGTCTTTTCCTTCTGATTTAACCCCTATCTTTCCGTTATGGCCATCCGCTATAGCCTTACAGATTGATAGTCCAAGGCCTGTTCCCTGTATGAAGTCATTGAGTTTTACAAATCTGTCGAAGATCTTGCCTTGGGCTTCCTTAGGTATTCCGTCGCCAGTATCTTCGCAATATACGTATAGTCCATTGTTCTTGTAGTGATAGCCTACCTTGATATGTCCCTGATGAGTGTATTTTACTGCATTTGTCACAAAGTTGGTGATAACCTGTTGTACTCTTCCGTTATCGATGACTGTCTCGAATGTCTTATATGGGTTTTCCTTTATAAACTCAACTCCAGGCTCCTGCATTCTTTCCCTTAGCGACTCGCAGATATCATCAAACGACTTAGCGAAGTCCACTCTGCTTGTTTCAATATGTATTCCTCCGGAGTCTAATGATGATATGGCGAGGATATCGTTGATGAGCCTAAGAAGCATATCGCAATTGTTCATGATGACACGGACAATCTCCCTCTTCTCTTCCTGTGTTGACAACATTGGAAGAATATCTGAGAATCCCACGATGGAGTTGAGAGGTGTACGTATCTCGTGAGTCATGTTAGCCATAAATACCGACTTCAGTCTTCCTGAGTCGTTGGCGCGTTCTGTTTCCTGTCTCAGCTTCTCTTGTTTCTTGATGAGCTCGTCAACATTTCTAACAACTCCATATGTACCGATCATCTTTCCGTTTTCATCGAAGAAAGGAACACTGTCAACGAAGTTCCACTGCATTTCTTCTCCTTCGTGGAATAAAGGATGCATGTATGCAAGGTCTGATCTGGGAACGCTGAAGTAGTTATCGTAGTCATAAAGTCCCTGACGGAACGGACTGTCTACGAAGTGCTCTGCCACCTCCTCAAATGCCATCTTGCTCTCAACGCCAGAGATGCTCTTATAGAAGGTACACATGCGATCCTCCCTGTTACAGCGGAAGAATCTCATGTTACATGTGTCCATCAGATATTGCAGCTGATTCTCGTAATTTTGAATCTCAATGTTTGCTTCTCTCATCTGCATGTCGTTCTTTTTGTTCTGCAGATACAGTTCACGCTCCTGGGTGACATCGCGAATTGAGCAACTGATATAATAGAGTTCTCCGTTTGCCTCATAAATAGGATGCACTCGTAACTCTGTATAGCAGTTTACGCCTCGTTCGATGATAATACTCTTGGTACAGAAGTACAGATCTTCCACATTCCTGTCATCCAGGATGTTGCGGAATGTTGGAAGATCGTAGATGCTATGACCATAATAATATGGGTCATCCTCGGATTGGAACTTAAGGATCTCCCTCATCTTATGGTTTGCAGTCAGCAGTTTTCCTTCTTTATCATAAAATGCCAGACCTATGATTGATTGTTCAAACATAGTACGATATTTATCTGTCATATCGTTATCTTTCTGTTCCTCCTGTTGGATAACCGTCTCGTCGGTCATTGTGCAGAACAGCGTGTCAGGTTCTTTCTGCCTGTCATGCGTGTATTCCGCCACACCCTTGGTACGCATGTATCGCCAGTTTCCTTTTCCGTCAGCATCCCAACGGAAAATACATTCATTGGTCTTCTTTATTCCGTGATACAGCTCATGGATGAAGTCCTGGTATATCTGTCTGTCATCAGGATGGATATGCGAAATGCTTTCCTCATACGACAATCCCTCTTTGGAAATCAAATCACCATGAAGATTCTTTGCATGCATTCTGCGGAGATCAAGTTTGAGCACATTATTATGGCCTATATCCAATGTACGCTTCATAATGGCAGAAATCTCCTTTGTTTGGTTGGATTTCTTCCTTATACGTAGTATGCTGATTCGGTTAATGGCCCAAGTGACAAAGAAAACCATCGTCACCATCATTACCATCAGTAGTGCTATAATGTCTTGTCCAGTCATCTTACTTCTTCTCCATCTTGATCATTTCACAAGGTATGATCACATAAGCAGCAGTACCCTTGCCTTGTTCAGATTGTACTTCTATGCTACCTCCCATCTGTTCTATCAATCCCTTTATGATAGGCAACTCCAGACCAGTGCCGGTCCTTATGCTGCTAAAATTGTTGGCAAAGCGGTCAAAGATATGACTCAAAGTATTTTTGTCCATTCCGTCGCTTGTGTCTTCTATTGATATGGTAAGCTCTCCGTGTCTGTATTCGCACTTTGCACGTATGTTGCCTTCTTTGGTCGATGCCGCAGATATTGCACACATCTTAGATATTACTTCTCCAAGGTTCTGGTCGTCGATGTTCAAAAGAAGCTGACGGTATGGATTCTCGACGGATACATTCACATCAGGATTTACTACACTAAATCCCATGTAGCAATATCCTTCAAATGATGCAGCGAAGTCAGTCTCCTTGTAGTTGAATTCTATCATCTTTGCATCCAGTCTGGAAATGAAGAGGATATCATTTACCAGTTTCAGCAGGTCTCCTGTGTTTCGTTTTATCTCCTCAGCAAAGACAGGTTCGTCAGCCTCGTCGTGAGGTCCGTTGAATAGTTCTGCGAAACCGAGCACTGCATTCAATGGTGTTCTTATCTCGTAGCTCATGTTCGTCAGGAAAGTGTTCTTCAGTTCCTCTGTTTCCTGAGCCTTCTTTGTCTCTTCCTCCAACAGAGCCTCTGTGTAGTGCATCTCAGTATCGTTTCTGGCCATGCCGAAATAGCTGGTGATATTCCCTTCCTTGTCCTTTACAGGCACCATGTTGATGGTCTGATATATGTTCCTTCCTTTTTCATCGTGGAAGATTGTCTCAAGGGTTACCACCAGTGCTCCCTGAGTCCTACGGTCCATACGCATAAACAGTCCTCGCGCCCTTCTTCTCTCACGTTCGGTAAGCAGGCTGGCACAACGTATCTGTGATAATCTGTATTCAATTTTGTTAAGGTCGCTGGCAATGTCCAACATATGGTGTTCCGGATCGTAGTTTACCATTCTTACACCACTTACCCTAAGCGTATAGTTTATATTGTTGATATATCTCTTGATATTTTCTGTAGTCTGCTCCAGCAGCTTTCTGTTCTTCTGCTCCTGATGGTATCTCGTCACCATCTCAGTGATGTTTCGTCCTGCAGAAATCACTCCAAGGAGTTTTCCTTCCTTATCTCTTATCGCAGTCAGTGATACTTCATAGTACAGCATTCCCCGAATTGTCACTTCTGCTACTCTTTCGTCTGTAGCCTTTAACTTGTCAATATTAGTAATTGCTGACATCGTGGTTTTATCAAGACTTCTTATGTCGATATCCCTAAATGTGATGATATCGTTAAGATGGACTTTCCTCTTTAACAGACTCGCGCGATTGCTTATGCCAAAAGTCTCACACGCTTTGTCATTGATATCAGTAATGTATCCGTTCTCGTCATAATATATCATGTCAGCCTGAGAAGAATCGAATACCGTACGCATTCTCATAGCCAGTTTTTGAGCATTCTTTCTTCTGATATATTCATCTGTGATATCCTGTTGTATTCCTAACAGGATTTTTGGACTGCCGCTTTTCCTTCTGTGAAGCACGGAGATGTTGATGTCATACATGCTTGCATCATCCTTGCCACCGCCTTTTACTCTCATGTTTCCCTGTTCAATGCGCCCCTCCTTCACAGGATTGATCAGGTCCTTCATCAATCCCCTGAAATCGTTGTGGTTATACATCTGACTGAAGTCCATCAGAGTAAGCCCTTTCTTTTCCTCTCCGTTTTCTGAGATAAGCCAGATGAGCCCTTTCTCCAGGTCTAAGGTAAATATTCTGGTGTTGTTGGAGCCCATTACCAGCCCAAGCTGGGATATCAGACCTCGCCTCTGAGATACAATATCCTTTTCGCGGAAATAGTAAACACGATTAGAGAAAATCATTACGAATACCGTAATCAATAAACCTGCAACGAGATACGCTGCAATATGATGGAAATCTGCGACTGTTTCCAAGTTCTCTTTCTGAGCTGCCGCTGTAATGGCTGTTGCAGTAAGAGTTAACGTTGTTAGTATCCTCAGACCAGTGTTACGATTCATGTAGCCTTTAGGTGGTAATATTGGTGCAAAGATATGAAAAAGAGTTCAAATAGCCAAATTTTTTGCATAAAAAGTGTGAATTGTTTGGTTGATTGACAGAAATTAGTTACTTTTGTCAACAGAAAATTTAAAACTATCGGATTATGTTAGATGTAAAAGAAACATTAAAGAAGAGTGAAGAGAGAATGGAAATGGCAGCGATGTTCCTCGAGGATGAGCTGAATCGCATTCGTGCAGGTCGTGCTAATGTCGCCATTCTTGATGGTGTGAAGGTTGCATCTTATGGAAGTAAGGTGCCTCTTAACCAAGTTGCCAACGTGAGTGTTCCCGATCCTCGCACTATTGCTATCCGTCCATGGGACAAGAAGCAGATCCGCGATATCGAGAAGGCTATCATGGACAGTGATGTTGGTATCACTCCAGAGAATAATGGTGAGATTATCCGTCTTAACATTCCTATCCCTACAGAGGAGCGTCGTCGTGATCTTACCAAGCAGTGTAATAAGATTGCCGAGAAGGCAAAAGTAGAGGTTCGCAATGTGCGTGGTGATATTAAGGAGAAACTGAAGAAGGCAATCAAAGACGGATTGTCTGAGGATAATGAGAAGGATGCAGAGCTTGAACTTCAGAAGATCCACGATAAATATATCAAGAAGATTGACGATCTCATTGCAGCTAAGAATAAGGAGATAATGACAGTTTAATCGATTTGTTCCCGTCCTCTTTTACAGGGCGGGAACATATCTTATCTATGAAGGGGTTAGTAGTAAAGAACACAGGTAGCTGGTATACTGTCCGTACTGACGATGGCCGGCAGATAGAGTCCAAGATAAAGGGCAGTTTCCGTCTTAAGGGCATCCGCAGCACCAATCCTGTGGCTGTAGGTGATCGAGTGACAATAGTTGTCAATCAGGAGGGGACGGCGTTCATATCTGAGATTGAAGATCGTCGTAACTACATTATCCGTAAATCACAGAACCTCTCCAAGCAGAGTCATATCCTTGCGGCAAATGTAGATCAGGCTCTTTTGGTTATAACTGTTAACCGTCCCCTTACCTCTACTATCTTCATAGACCGTTTCCTTGCATCTGCTGAGGCTTATCGTGTACCAGTAGTGCTTATTTTTAATAAGACGGATCTGCTCGATGATGACGAGTCTCGTTATCAGGAAGCTCTGATCCATCTATATGAGACAGTAGGCTACGAATGTCGTGCTATCTCCGCTGAGACTGGTGATGGTGTAGCAGAGCTGTTGCCAATGCTAGAGGGAAAGATAACTCTTCTCAGTGGCAATAGTGGTGTAGGAAAGTCTACTCTCATCAATCGTCTTGTGCCAGGTGCTGATCTTCGTACTTCTGAGATTTCCGATGCTCATAACACAGGTCAGCATACAACGACCTTTAGCGAGATGATACCAATAGAAAAGGGGTATCTTATTGATACCCCTGGAATAAAAGGCTTTGGCACCTTCGACATGGAACCAGAAGAACTCACCAGCTATTTTAAGGAAATCTTCTCTTTCTCAAAAGACTGCCGTTTTTCAAACTGTACCCACACCCATGAACCAGGCTGTGCTGTTCTCAAGGCTCTCGAGGACCATTATATAGCTCCAAGCCGTTACCAGTCGTACCTTAGCATGCTTGATGATAAGGACGATGGTAAATATCGTGAAGCTTTCTGATTACTCTTTGTTCTCAGCGTCGATGGCTTTGATTTTCTCACGAACGAGGTTCATCTCATCCTTCAGCTTCTGTACCTTGCGGTTCATCTCATCGATGAGGCTGTTGCCCTTCTTTGATGATGCATTGAGGAATCCGAGATTGTTCTCGTAGGTCTGTACTTCCTGCTTTATAGCCTCATATTGGCGGAACAGGCGTGCACGCTCGTTGTCGAGTGCATTTTCTCCACGTTCAGCCACTTGCTTGAGGTTCTGCTTGAAGTTGTTAAGACGTTTCTTGGCAACGCTGATATTCAAATCCTTATAGAGTTTGTCGAGCACTGCATGATACTCTTCATAGAGTTTGTCTTTCTCTTTGAATGGTACATGTCCTATGCCCTGATACTCCTCAACGAGCTTCTGTACTTTCTCTTGAAGATTGTCTCCAGTCTCTTCTGCTACAGCCTTTAGTTTTTCTATTACCGAACGTTTCTTCTCCAGGTTCTCACGCTCCTCTCCACGTTGTCCTGCTCCAGCAGTATTACGTGCCTCGAAGAACTTATTACAAGTTCCCAGGAACTCCTCCCAGAGTTGGTCACCGATTTTCTTTGGTACCATGCCGATGGTCTTCCATTCTTTCTGTAGAGCAATGAGTTTGTCACTTGTCGCCTTCCAGTCTGTGCTGTCCTGCAGTGCCTTGGCTTTCTCAATGAGGGCACGTTTCTTGTCGGCATTCTCCTTGAATGTATTCTTAAGGCCTTTGAAGTATTCTGCTTTACGTCCGAAGAAGTCATCACATGCAGCGCGGAAGCGCTCGAAGATCTTCACGTTCATCTTCTGTGGGGCAAAGCCGATGGTCTTCCATTCTGTCTGGATATTGATGATTTCCTTGGTATGTTTCTCCCAGTCGCCTGAGCCTTTGTTCTCCTTGGCAACGATGGCCTCTACCTTCTCACAGAGCTCGGTCTTACGTGCGAGGTTCTCCTCTTCTTTGGCACGGATACCTTCAAAATGCTGCTGGTGACGTTTGTTGATGATAGTAGACGCTGACTTGAAACGATTCCAAATCTCTTCACGCTGTTCTTTGGCAACAGGACCGATCTCACGATATTCCGCATGAAGCTTTTGTAGCTGATGGAACGCGCTTATAATATCTGTCTCTTCAGCCAGACGCTCTGCAGCTTCACAAAGTTTTGTCTTGAGTTCGAGATTCTTCTTGAAATCGTATTCGCGAGCCTCATTGTTAAGTTTCAGCAGGTCGTAGAACTGCTCTACATAGAGCTGGTAGTTACGCCATAGCTCACTGGCTTTCTCTGCCGGCACATTCTTTATTTCGCGCCATTCTGACTGGAGAGTCTTGAACTCCTGATATGACTTGTTCGCCTCTTCTGGCGAGGTGATCATATTCTTTATTCTCTCAATGATGGCAAGTTTCTTCTCGAGGTTAGCCTGCTTCTCAGCCTCCTGTTCCTTGAACAGTTGAGCACGCTTCTCTTTGATGACACCCATCTCTGCCTTGAAAACCTCTTCATCTTCATCGCGAGTGATCTGGTATGCCTCAGGATCGCCACCTCCATCTATATATGCCTTAAGGGCAGCCTCACGCTCTGCGATGTGAATCTTATAAAAGACGGTCTTCAGATAGTCGATTTCGTCTTTCTGCGGTGTTTCATCACCATGCGCAATGTCCTTGATGCGGTCGAGAATCTCCTTCTTGGTCTCATAGACTTTACGGGGCTGTTTTTCTGCCTCAGGGTCTGCCTCATCTGGCTGGGCTACTGGCTCAGCGGTTTCGGTGGTTACAACTTCAGGAGCTTCTGCTGCCTGGATAACTTCTTCCTTTACCTCCTGTTCGAGGTTTTTCTCTTGAGAGTCCATCATTTAACTTCTTTAGTTACTGACTTGATTATATTCACACAATACGTCGCAAAATTAGGAATATTTTTTGAAACAGCCTAACAATTAACATTATTTATGTTTTAAACGAGGCGTTTGTGCTTGAAGAACCACCAACAGAGTCCAGAAACACCGATGGAAATGATGATAGCCATTACAAATCCCCAGGGCTTGTTCTCCATGCCGTTGATAAGATTCATGCCGAACATTGATGTTACCAAAGTAGGTATCATCATGATGATAGTCACAGACGTAAGGGTACGCATTACTGTGTTCATGTTGTTGTTGATGATACTCTGGTATGTATCCATTGTCGACTCCAGGATGTTTGAATAGATGCTTGTTGTCTCACGAGCCTGTGTCATCTCGATGTTGACGTCCTCAATCAGGTCTGCATCCAATTCGTCGATCTGGAGCTTGAATTTCAGTTTCGACAGCAGTGTCTCATTACCACGAATAGAGGTCTGGAAGTATGTAAGCGAGTCTTGCAGACGGCTTAGACCTATCAGACTTTCGTTGTTCACCTCCTTATCCAGATTGCGCTTGGCTTTGTCTACAAGCATGGAAATCTGCTTCAGACGCTTCAGATACCACACTGCACTACTAAGAAACAGGCGGAATATCATATCCACATGGTCTGTGAAACCCTCACCGCGTTTCTGCTGGAACGATACGAAGTCGATCATCATGTTCGTTTCATAGAAGCATACAGTGATGGTGACATCACGTTTGTGGATGATACCAAGCGGCACGGTAGTATATGGTGTCCTTGAGCGTATCTCCTTGACGTAAGGGATGCGGAGGATGATTAGCATCCATCCGTCGTCGTACTCATAACGGGCACGCTCATCGGTATCGCTGATGTCCGACATGAAATAGTCGGGGATATTAAACTTCTCCTCGAGTTCGCGCTGGTCTTCTTCGGTGGGGCATGTCACCTGTATCCAGCAATTGGGCTGCCACTCTGTGAGCTGGGCCAGTCCGCCTTGGGTGTTCCAGAAAGTCTTCATCTTGCTAATCCTTAATAATAGTTTAGCGGCAAAGGGATTAGCTGCCTTGCTCGCTATTCCCCCGCCATTACGAATTGTAATTTTCCGCCGGGTAATCGTCCATAATTTGTTACTAATTTGGTTTATCGGGTGCAAAGATAATAAAAAATGTGGGAAACGCCAAGCATTTCCCACATTTTCTTTCTTTTATTTCTCGGGGATGTCCTCAAGGGCTTTCTTCAGGAGTTCCCAGAATGGGGCTACTGTCTCGATGAGAGCTCGCTCTGTAGTGGTGTGAGGAGATTTCATCGTAGGACCGAATGATACTACGTCAAGATGAGGATACTTGCCCAGGATGATAGAACACTCCAGACCTGCGTGGTCTACCTGAATAATACCATCCTTGCCGAAGAGTTCCTTATACTCCTTAAGCAGTAGGTGCAGGATAGGTGACTCAGGATTAGGATCCCAACCACCATAGCTGCCTGCTGTCTCCACCTTCATGCCTGCCATGTTGAAGCAGCTCTCAAGGGTCTTCACGATATAGTCCTTCATATCCTCACGGCTTGAACGGGCCAGGATCTTCAGCATCGACTTCCCTTCACCGATATTAATGATGGCTAGGTTGCTGGAGGTCTCCACTACAGTCGGGTAGCTTGGAATCATACGAACCACCCCGTCATGACAGCCATAGATGGCATTGATGAGGTTGTCCTGGATCTCTTGTGGAACTTCCTTCTCAGGAGTCTCCACATCCTCGCAGATAACCTCGATACCGTTTTCGATGCCTTTGTATTCATCAGTGAAGTCCTCGAGCCAGTCTTGGGCGAGTTCCTTCAGCAGTGTAACATTTTCCTTAGGGAGCGTAAGCACTGCCTCTGCCTTGAATGGAATGGCGTTACGCATATTACCTCCCTGCCATGAAGCCAGGCGGGCATCGCACTCTTCGATAGCCTCGCGTACCAGACGGACAAGCAGCTTGTTGGCATTGCCTCGTCCCTCGTGGATCTCGAGTCCAGAGTGTCCTCCGCGAAGACCTTTCACTGTCACCTTGACAGCCGCATCCTCCGGATCAGTCTCTGTCTCCTGGTAGTCAAGGGTGGCAGTGATGTTTATACCTCCTGCAGAACCGATAACAAATTTACCCCAGTGCTCAGAGTCGAGGTTCAGGAGGATGTCGCCCTGGAGCTCTCCTGCAGGCAGGTCATTGGCACCATACATGCCAGTCTCTTCATCAGCAGTGATAAGGGCTTCTACAGGGCCGTGTTTCAGGCTCTTGTCCTCCATGATTGCCATGATGGCAGCAACACCCAGGCCGTTGTCGGCTCCGAGGGTAGTACCTTTTGCCTTCACCCACTCGCCGTCAATCCAGGGTTCGATGGGATCGGTCTCAAAGTTATGGTTGCTCTCAGGTGTCTTCTGTGGCACCATATCCATGTGAGCCTGAAGGATCACTCCCTTCTTCTTCTCCATGCCAGGAGAAGCGGGCTTTCTCATTACGATATTGTTGGCAGGGTCCTTAAAGGCCTCCACACCAGCCTCTTTTGCAAAGTCGAGCAGGAACTGCTGTACTTTTTCCAGATGTCCTGAAGGACGTGGAACTTGTGTCAGTGCATAGAAATTCTTCCAAATGCACGTTGGGTTCAGATTCTTAATTTCACTCATAGTTATTTCTTTTTAAGTTATTATGTTATTCTGTCTTTTCGTAAAACTCAGCGCGCCCCATGAATATATACCCAGTGCGATAACCAGCATTGTCTGTATGGTATGTACGATAAGCACAAACCACAGCGCCTGTTCGTCAGCCACTCCATAGAGGATGAGCATCGTCTTTATGGCGAAATGCCAAGGACCAGCTCCATTTGGTGTAGGCACGATGACAGCGAAGTTCGCCACAACGAACGATACCAGAGCGCAGTCTATTCCTAGGTTCTCTGTAAAGTCGAAGCAGAAGAATGTAAGGAAGTAATGCAGGAAATACATCACCCAAATGCCTACCGAGAAGAATATGTACAGTGGCAGGTTCCTGATGCCTTTCAGCGACAATACCCCCTCCCATATTCCTCCTAATGTCATCTTTACCTTATTATAAATAGAAAGGTTCTTCAGCAGCAGATGCAGGAGTATCAGTGCTGCCATGGCGCATATCGCTGTAACTATCCATCCCGTAATGGAGAATCCTCCCAGGATACGGTCGAGAGATGTGCCTGTCTTCTTAAAGAATGTGCCAAAGACACTTATCTCGATAAGTAAGATGATTCCTGAGTATATCATCACAATGAGAGTATCCACGGCACGTTCCGTGACAACTGTTCCTAAAGCTTTGCTAAAAGATATCCCTTCGTATCTCTTCAAGACGGCACAGCGTGAAAACTCCCCTATGCGAGGTATCACCAGGCTGACAGCATACGACAGGAACACAGCATTCATACAGACGCTTGTCCTTGGTTTCTCTCCCATAGGCTCCAGCGTCTGTTTCCATCGCCATCCACGGAACATCTGAGCCAGGATGCCAAAAGGAAAAGACAGTAGCATCCATGTCCAGTTCATCTCTTCCGTCAGCACGCGACTTATCGTGGAGAGATCTTCTCCACGATACATCCACCAAAGAATCGCTCCTCCCAAGATGAAAGGAAACACTATTTTGGCGATGTTTGCTAATATGCTTTTCGGTTCCATTGGTGCAAAGGTACGATAAATTTGCGAAACCGCAAAATCTATCACGAAAAATCTGTGTGAGAACCATCGTGCCAGTATTTGTCTGAACTGCGACATCTAGATAGGATTTGATAGCTAAAAATGAGGCAATAATGCAATCTTTTCTCTCGATCTGACACAATTTTGCCGATTTTTTTGTAATTTTGCCGCATAATATATTTATCAATAACAAAAGACAGGAGTTATGTTTAAGGTCTATATATCTGATTCTGTGTATAACAGAATAATTAGCACGGAAGAACAGAGAGCTACGTCTGGACGTTCTAACCTATATAAGTTGCTCAAACAGCAACCTGTTCAAATCTTAACTGAAAAAGATACGGAAAGGCTCAAGTTGCATCCAGAGAATGTGCAAAAGAACTCTTCTTCGCTCTATATACTGGACATTACTTCTGTAGAGGCTCTTGCTATACAGAGAACTTACGGCGTAATGTGCGTGAGTGGAGATTGCCCCAATATCTCTCCTCTAATCGATATCAATGATATCCATATTGCAAAGGAACAGGAAAAAATGGGGCGCGGTTGGGACACTGTGTTAGACAGTGTTGAACAGTTGCCTTCAAATGCGCTTTTGCTGACAGATCGTTACCTCTTTGCTTTCAAGCACCCTAATGCCGGTGATGGCATTGCCAATATCAAAGATATCCTTGGTGAGTTATTACCCAAGCAATTTCTTGGAGGCAACTATCATGTAACAATTGTCTTTGATAATATGGCCAAAGATGAAAATTACTCCTTCGATGAGATTGCGCAATTGTTAGAAGATGTAAAACAGCAGTTGAACCGTGATTATCCGATTACTATGGAGGTAATTGGGATAACACCAGATTGCTCTATCTACAATAAGCTACATAATCGTATGATTATATCCAACTATTATCTTGTGGAGGCAAGCCACAAGCTGGCGGCTTTTAATAAAGACAAAGGTACTGTTCGTCAGATGTTGATACCAATGGCTCTATTCACGGAAAGCAGCCTGAATGGTAAATCCACACCTCCTTTGGATGCCATTGAACATACATTGTCCACACTGCGCAAGTTCTCGAAATCTCTTACATATCTTCCTGAATCAGCGCATAGTACATATCTCTATGCTGTTAATGGCAAACGGATGGAGAAATGTTTGAGTATCAGGAATAGATTAATAAAATGACAAGAAGGGCGAATTGCTCATTTTTATGAACTAATTGATTATTGATAAATATTTTATAGGATATGATAATAAATAGGATTATCAATTTTGGGGGAACAATCATATTATTGTGTATTGTGTTTTGCATAGTTGGTTTATGTCAATCTATTAATGCTCAGACATTTCAACCATGTATTGTAAAAGAGTACAACGAAGAACTGGCAAAAACGCCATTGGCAGGTGTGGAAGTAAGTGTGAATGATGCTGGACAACGTGTGTCTGATTCCAAAGGAATGTTGACTCTTCGTTTCTTAACAAAAAACATTGGTGACCATGTGGATTTGGTGGAAATATCAAAATTGGGATATGAGTTGTTTAACAAAGACGCTGTAGCGCAATGGAACATCTCCGGTGAGTCCAGACCGTTTACAATAGTCATGTGTCTTAGTGAACGTTTCAAGAAAATAAAAGACAACTATAATACAATTTCCTCTGCAAGTTATGCCAAGCAGAAACGGAAAGAAGAAGAACGGTTGAAAAATGAACATCAAAAAGGCTTGCTAAAGGAAGCAGAGTATAAACGGAAATTGCAAGAATTGCAGGACGAATTCGATAAGCAGTCGCTGTCCGTCCGTCCATATATTGACCATTTTGCTCGTATTGACCTTTCTGAACTATCTAACCAAGAAAGGGACATTGTGAAGCTTGTCAAAACAGGACAGATTGACAGCGCAATCTGTCTCTATAAGCAATTGCATCTAGAGGAACATTTCAAAGAGAATAGAAATTCCTATTCAAAATTGAATGAGGCAACAGAGATGCTAGAGCAAGCAAAGAAAAAAAGCAATGAACAACGAGATACAATATTTCAGCAGATTCGTCGCAAAAATGACGTTTTGATGATGCAAGGGGGCAAAGAGAATCTAAAATTAGTAGAGAAAAGTTATAAGGAAATAGCTGACAACGATACTACGTTTCTTTATGGACTAAGTGCATATTCCAGTTTTCTCAGTGACCATCATCGAAATAGAGAAAACCTCAGATATCTTCATCTGATGGAAAAATGTGGTGAGCGTGAATACCATAATTACTTGAGTAGCATGTATAGCAGTATCGCTTTTACTTATTTCCGCCTAAATGAAAACGATAGTGCTAAAGCATATTATGCAAAGTCTTTCGAAGCCAATGATAAATACAACAAAAATGACTCTGTAGAATATCTTCAGAATCTTTCTAACTATTATGTTGTTATGGCGCAAATTTACAATAGAGAAGGAGACTCTCAAAAAGCAGAAATTGCCAGTGAGAAGGCTGTGGAGTATGCTCAACGTCTTTACCGTATAGACAAACAAAATAATACATCCGCATTAAGAATGGCATTAATGTTTGCAATGAGTTATAATCAAAACAAACCAAGTTCTGTTATTGACGAATGGAATAAACAATATCAAGATCTCCTATATTCTTCAGTAACTGTTGAGGAAGGATACGAAATCATAGATATTCTTTTTGGAACAATGGGACAGGTTAATCAATTTTTAAGCCAAGGGAAAACAAATATGGCAAAACGTATTCTAAAAGATGCCATCTATAGACTTCAACCGCTTTACGATAAAGACGAACAAAAATACGGTAATCCTCTTAGCTTGTTTTCATTTTTCTTGGGATCTTTGTATTACGAAGAAAAGGATTTCACAACTGCACAAACATATTTGGAGAAAGGACAACAAATACAGAGACTCGAATATAGTTATAATCATGTGTCCCAGACCATGGAGCCTATAGTGATGGGGCTAATGATGTTAGGAGATATAAAATCGAATTTTGGATATCGTGAAGAAGCTGATTCCTTGTTTGCAAGTGCATTAGAGGCTTGCGATTTAATTTCTCGAAAGGAAGAACCCTATAAACCAGACGTGGCAAAAATAACTATATTGTATTCTCAGTTTAGCCATTTCTCTCGTTATAAAGAGATGGACTTGGCTATAAAAACTCTTGAAAGAATACTTCAATTGGATAGTATTGTTCAACAGAATATACCAGACTCCTGTGCTCCTCCTTATGAATGGGTCAGTAGATATGAATTAGCCAAGCTGTACTATCAAAAGAAACAGTTCGTTGAAGCGAAAAATATACTCATTCCGTGCATGATACTATATAGTGACGATGTCACTCCTGAGCAAATGCATGATGCTCAATTATTATTTGTTGACTTATTAATTAAGTCTGAAAAATATGAAGGTGCCTTAGAATTTATAGGCGCTATGGATGAGGAAAACGAAAGTGATAAGATTTTGTTGCTCCATCATAAAGCAATTTGCTATTATGCTCTAGGAAAAGAAAAGAAGGCCAAAAAGATTTGGAATTCTATTCTGCACAATATACCAGAGGATTTATATAACAATTCACCTTTTAAATCACTATTTGACTCAAACAAATAACCATGTCATATAATAAATATGCCTTTATCAGCTATCAACGTAATGACAGTCGTTATGCCAAACTGTTAAGTTGGAGAATGTCATCATACTTTCTACCACACGAAAGACCGAATGAATTCACTAATTCTCGCAGGTTGATTCCTGTTTGGAGAGACCGGGATGAGTTAACCTCAGGCGGTAAACTGACACAAGAAATTAAAGATGCACTTGACACCTCTAAATACCTTATTGTGTTCTGTTCGGAGAATTCCCTCAAAACGCCGTGGGTTAATGATGAAGTTACTCATTTTTTGAAAAGTCATGATCTCGACCATGTGATCCCTTATGTTCTCCCGACAAAAGGTAAGGAGATACGTTATGTGAATAGTCTTGCCGAAGCAATATCGAAAAAACAAAAAGAAGACAAAAATTATGTTTTTTTAGATATACGACATGAACAAGAAGAACTAGAAATAGGATTGTTGCATAGACTAATACCATGGCTATTTCGGCTTGACAAGAGCTATGTGAGGGTAATTGCAAGAACACTTGATTTGAATTTTAGTGCTGTTTGGAATTCGTACAACAAGTTTATCAGAAGAGTTATAAGAACTGTTCTAACACTATTCTCAGTTATGCTGATGATTGGCCTTTATTTTGGCGTTCCCGTGTCAGTACCACTTGAAATAAATGATTTCATGCCTAACGACAGCCTGCCTAAGGCTAAGAACATTGTGTTGAAAATTGCAGGAGCAGAATATCCTATTCAATCCTTAGATACAACACTTGTCTTAAGCGATATCCCAGGTAAATACCGATTCCGTGATATTCCAATAGAAATAACCGCCACATATTACTTCCCGTCAAAGGAAGTCATAAATCCAGGTTTTGGAATTGGGAAAACCTGTTATATTTCAATGAGACGGGATTCCACCTTTGCTATTTATTATGGAATTGTAACCGACCAAAATGGCCAAGCTGTAGATGGAGCCTACGTAAAAGTTGGTCATAAAGAAACAAAAACGAGCAAAAATGGTGACTTTAGAGTTACGTTTGATTTGAAAGAACAAACATATTCCAAGCATATTCATATAGAGAAGCATGGCGTTGGTATAAAGGATATTGTAGAGGGCTACCCTGATTCATCGCAGTATATTCTGAAATAGTATTTCATAATGTTAGGTGAACAGTTTTTACTGTACGCGAAAATATGATATCTATGATGCTTGCATAAGCGAGATAGCATAGTCAATAATTGTAATGTCATCAACAAGTCCAAGACCAAAAACATCATCGTGGATAAGGGTAAGCATTCGTTGAAATACACGTTGTAACAGTTGTAGTTTCGTTGTACCTTTGC
>ERZ842401.1756-NODE-1756-length-30127-cov-18.165569_pt1 | contig 30127 bp, 30 predicted proteins | sample MGYA00521270_ERZ842401 | MGnify/ENA primary metagenome ERZ842401 (study PRJEB31892, sample SAMEA3878208) | bioreactor metagenome | biome: Moose rumen | place: Sweden | collected 2011-10 | study: EMG produced TPA metagenomics assembly of the PRJEB12797 data set... | reverse complement strand
GCGACAGGCGACAGGCGACAGGCGACAGGCGACAGGCGACAGGCGACAGGCGATTATATGGGCTGTGCGGGGCGTGTCAAGTGGTTTTTCACACTTTTTCGCGTTTTTTGAGGAAAAATGTACGCTTTCTTCACCGCGCGGGCAGTGCGCCTCTCCGATTCTGCTGTGCATAACGGTAGTATAGCACAGATTTTGCGGTTTGTGGAATCATTTTTTTGTGTGTTTGTGGGAATAAGTCATTTTTTGAACAAGTCGCTGTGCGTTCCTTTGCGCTTTTGTGGAGTTCAAGCATCAGTCATCAAGCTCCGCAAAAAAAGCGTCCACATCGGTCGTTCCCGCATTTCCAGCCGCTACTTGCTCGCAGATTTCCGCCGCCGCCTCTAGCGTCTCCTCGTTCGGCTCGCCATCGAAGTCATTATTTTCAGACGGACTGTTTTTCAAAGATTTTGCCAAATATTCAATAAGCGTAAGTTTTTCAAAATACGAAAGCAATGCAAGTTCATTTTCAAGGCTTCTCATTTCCGCCGCCGACATATTGAGCCTCCTGTTCGTGATTTTATGGGTAGTGTAGCACGGGTTACGCTTTTTGTGGGGGAATTTTTTAAGAAAATTGCAGAATGAGTCATTTTTTGAACAAGTCGCAACGGCGGCAATGATTAAAGATGACATGGCGGTTATGGGTGCTGTCCTCAAATCAGACGTGGAGGAAGCGCGACATAGAATCGTTTTGACAATCAAACGCCTGAAAGACACTAGCCAAATCGCTGTTCCTCTTTTGCCAGGCGATTCGCTGATTTTATAGACACAGGGAAAGCGATGGGATTCTCGACAAAAACAAAAAAAGGCTCGTTCCATCGCTTTGTGCAAAACTCCGCTTTGTGGACGCTGATTATTCTGTAAGCAGCGGTCTTAAGCCTATCGAAACCTCCGTAATGAAAGTATCATTTTGATAACACTATCGATTTATTAACTACTTCCAATGTTTCCTTTTTTATCCGATAATAGAAATCATGGCGAAAGTTTTGATAATCGACGCAACTCCAATGTTTAGAGAGTTTCTAAAGGATAAACTCATCACCGAGCGTGTCAGCGTGGAAGTCGCGACAAATCGAGATGCGTATATGAAACTCCTTTCATCTCTTCCAGACCTCGTAATTTTGAATCTTGAAAAAGTCGGCGACGAAAACCCTGTAAACGAGAATCTTCAGGATTTTTTTCAGAAAAAAAAGCGCGACCCGAATGTTGGCAGAACGCCCATAATCATTTTGGGACCTGTAATGGAACGAGAGGAAGTCGCAAAACTCATTCCGTTTGGAATTATAAAATATTTTACAAAGCCAATAAAATTCGACGTTTTTTTTGAGTCTTTGAGCAAAGTTCTCAAAGGAAACTTTATTGTTGACCCCACGCCGTGTGTGCTTGATTTGCATTTGAACAACAACATCATTTTTGTGGAAATCGCGCTTGGGCTAAACCGCGACAAGATTTCGCTTTTGAAGTACAAACTTTCGGAGTTAATCGAAAACAACGATTTGTCGTATCCAAAAGTCGTTCTTATGATGACGGGCTTGAGTCTTTCGTTTGTGGACGGGCAAAATCTTGAACTTTTGTTCAATAATCTGCTTTCAGATTCGCACATCGTAAAATCGTATGTAAAAGTCCTTTCGCTTGATTCGATTGTTTTTGAGTTGGTTTCGGGGCATCCAGAATACGAAGGAATCGAAGTTACAAAAGACCTTTCGAGCGTTTTGAGCAAAATCGTCGATAAGCGAGATGTGAATGAAGAAACGTCCGACACAATCGTTCAGCGAGTTCTTTCGGATACGGGCGATTATGGAAGCGACGAAGCATCGATTGAAATGCGGTTTGTGTCGGATTCTGTCAAAGATGACAATAGCGAAAATGGTGAAAACGATTCCGCTTCCGAGGACAGCGGAACTACGATTCGCGTTGCCGTTGTTGATGATGACCAAATTGTTCGCGCGCTTCTTCAAAAATCGTTTCAAGCGATTGGCGCAAAGGCGGAACTTTTTACGAGCGGCAAGGAATTCATTTCTCGCGCAACTGCCTCAAAAGAAAAAATCTTTGACATTGTGATTCTTGACATTTTTATGGAAGGCACGAACGGCATGGGCGGTTTTGACGTGTTGCGCGCGCTCAAAGCGAACGGAATTCAAACTCCAGTTATCGTGTATTCGCAAGCGATTCAGCGCGAAATGATTGTAAAATCGCTTTCGCTTGGCGCACGAAGTTATCTTTTGAAACCGCAAAAACCCGAAGCAGTTATTCACAAAACAATGGAAGTACTCAATGCTGGTAGAGAATTCTGAAATAAAAGAAACGAGTCGCTTTCTTGCAAGCACTCTTCACGAAATCCGCACTCCGATTCAAACGATAATCGGAACGATTGAACTGTTGCAAGAAACTCATTTGGACAACGAACAAAACGAGTACGTTCGGCAAATCCAGTTTAGCGCGGAAGTTCTGTTGGACCTTGCAAACAATATTCTTGATTTTACGCGCGTGCAATCGAACGAGTTTAAGTTGGAGACGATTCCGTTTGATATTGCAAAAGTCGCGGAGCAAGTCGTTGACATGATTAGCATTGAAGCGTTCAACAAAGGCGTTGAAGTTGTGACGGACATCGCCGAAGATTTGCCACCGTTTGTAACGGGCGACCCCGTGCGCGTTCAGCAAATCATGTTGAATTTAATCAAAAACGCCGTCAAATTTACAAGCGAAGGGTATATTCATATAGAACTTTCAAAAGTCGGTGACGGAATCAAATTTCAAATCACCGATAGCGGAATCGGAATCAGCGAAGAAAAACGCAAAAAACTGTTTACCGATTATTTTCAAGCGGACATTTCTACGTATCGAAAATTCGGCGGAACGGGACTTGGACTTTCAATCGTAAAAAATCTCGTTTCAAGAATGAATGGCGAAATCGGCGTAAAGGCAAATCCTTACGGCGGTTCGATTTTTTGGGTGATTCTTCCGCTCGTGGAACCAGACACGCCCTTTGAGCCGCTTTCTGGAAAAAAAGCGAATTTTCCGCCTTCGATGCGGATTTTAATCGTGGACAATAGTACGCTCGCCATAAAAAGTCTAAAGCAAAAATTGCTTGCCCTTGGAATTGCTGACGTTGAAAGCGCGGAAACGCCAAAAGAAGCATTGGACAGAATTGAGTTTGGAGAGAAAATTTCAAAACCGTTTTCCGTTGTGTTTATAAATCTTTTGCTTTCTTCGGTTGACGGCTGGTATCTTGCGAGTGAAATCAAAAATAATCCAGGACTCGGAAAGCCAAAACTCTATCTTCTTGTTCCAGAAGGGCAAATGCGCGGGGAAGCCAAAATGAAACTCCTCGATTGGTTTGAAGGCTATCTGTACAAACCCGTAAAGCGCGAAAAACTCGAAGAATTGCTTTCTTCTTCTTTGAGAAACGCGGAGCGCGGCGTTTCTTCCGACGGACAAAAAATCGATGTAACGCCAAAAGAGCAAGAACATGCAATCAAAAAAGAGTCCGCTCAAAAAGACGGCGTTGCGAGCGGGCTAAAAATTCTTGTGGCAGAAGACCACACGGTGAATCGAAAACTCATTCAATCGTTTTTGCGCTCGTTTGGAGCGGACGTTTTTCTTGCCGAAGACGGCGAGCAGGCGGTGCAAATTATAGACGAACATCCCGACATTTCGCTTGTTTTTATGGACATTTTTATGCCCATAAAGAGTGGCGTGGAAGCGACCGCCGAAATCCGTGCGCTCGGTTACAAAGGAATCGTCATCGCTTGCACGGCAAACAACGACGCAAACGATTTTGCCGATTACATGAAAATCGGAATAAACGACATTCTCGTAAAGCCGTTCAAAAAATCAATGATTCAGTCGCTGATTGAAAAATGGAACGCGGTCATGCAAATTCCGATGGCAACAAAAATCAGCACGCTTCAGTCGCTTCCCGAAGAAATAAAAGACGAAGGCGCGGTGTGGGACGTTGACGATTTTCTTGAAACAGTTGACGGCGACAAGTCGTTTGGAAAATCGCTTGTGGTGGATTTTGTGCGCCAAACGGAAAAATTCCTTGCGGAAATCGACGCAAATCTTGCAGATACGCTTGATTCGGAGCGGATTCACAAACTCGCGCACACAATAAAAGGAAGCGCGGCGGCGGTGAGCGCAAAAGATATGTTTAGAGTCGCGCGCGAACTCGACGAAAAAGCAAAAGCGTGTAAAAGCGTTCAAGATACGGCGCGTCTTGAAGATTCTGCGCTTCATGCAAGTTTTGCAGAATTCAAAAGAATCGCGGCAAAAGCCATAAAACATTGGTAGCACAATCAAAATGAACACTTGCTCAAATTTTCACACGCATACGACTTTTTGCGACGGAAAAAATACGGTTGAAGAAAACGCGATTGAAGCAGAAAAGCGAGGACTTTGCGCGCTCGGTTTTTCAAGCCACGCAATGCTTCCGTTTTCTGACAGTTGGCATCTAAAAACGGAAAAAGTCAGCGAGTATTGCGATTCTGTGCGGCTTTCGGCAAAACATCATCCGTCGCTTGCAATTCGACTCGGATTTGAGGCGGATTTTATTCCAGATTTTACGTTTCCAACGTTTGAACACTACGCCGAGTTTTCTCCCGATTTTTTAATTGGCTCGGTGCATTTTGTTTACAACAATCGCGGCATTTTTGAAGCGGACGACAGTTTTGAATCCGTTTTGGGCGGAATCAAAAAGTTGTATAACGGAAATGTTCAAGCCGCCGTTGAGCGATATTTTGAGCAGCAACGCGAGATGCTTCAAACGGGAGATTTTTCGATAATCGCGCACGCGGATTTGATTCGGAAGCCAAACGAGCGCGGGCATTTTTTTCGCGAAGACGAATCTTGGTATCGCACTCAACTGCGGCTGACTGCGGACGCAATAAAACGCGCGGGCGTTGCGGCGGAAATCAACACGGGTGGCATTGCGCGAAAAAGGCTTTCTTCGCCGTATCCGTCCAAAGAATTTCTTTCGCTCCTTTTTGAACGCAACGTTCCGATTACGATTTCTTCCGACGCGCACGAATCTTGGCAAATTGATTGCGCTTTTGAAGAAGCGCGAAAACTCGCTCGGAGCGTCGGGTATCGAGAAACAATCGTGGATTTTCCGCAAAAAGGGCAGTTCGTTTTTGCTCCGCTTTAAGAAAAAACGCGGGGATTTTCGTTGAAATGTGGTTTTGTTAAAAATAAAGACGATTTTTTGGAGATGTTACAAAATGTATGCTGACCTGTAAGCAATATGCGGTGGTTGAGCTTGTCGAAACCACCATCTTCTTACGCTACGGTGGTTTCGATACGACCTTCGGTCTACCGGGCCACCGCTCCCAGCATACTTTCTGTAACACCACCGATTTTTTTTGATGAGGGCTTGGCGCAAAAATTCGATGATTTTCTGTGCCAAGCCCCAACTGATGCACTCAAATTTTTTTAGCGATTTCGACGTTCGTCGCGACTTTTGCAATCAAGGCACAAAAATGCGTAAGGAATCGACTCAAGTCGCTCGCGCGGGATTTCTTTTTTGCACATTAAACAATATCCGTATTTTCCTTGTTTGATTCGGTCGAGCGCGTTGTTTATCATTTGAAGACGATTTGCGTCCTGTTTTCCACGCGATTGGAGCAACATTCCGTCAACAACGTCGGATGCAATGTCTGCTTCGTCGCCTTTTTCACCGCTCTCGATTATTTTTTTGAACTCTGCATTTTGGTCGGCAAGCGAAAGCGTGATGACTTCTCGCTCCGCAATCAATTTTTCTTGCATTTCTTCGATGAATTTTTTGTCCATTCAAAAACCCCTCTGTTGACAATTTTAATGATAAATACATAATAATATAGTTATAAATTCTCAAAAAGACAACTTTTATTTTGGAGGATTCGCATAAATATGGCGAAAGAAGAGGCAATCGAAGTCGAAGGAATCGTAAAGGAAGCCCTGCCGAACACGATGTTCCGAGTGGAGTTAAAGAACGGAGGACACGTGATTTTGGCGCATTTGTCGGGGAAAATGAGAAAGCATTTCATCAAAATTGTTCCTGGCGACAGCGTAAAAGTCGCACTCTCTCCCTACGACCTAAACCGCGGAAGAATCATTTTCCGAGAGCGGTAATTTTTTGTGAAAAAATCAAATAAAATGAAAAAAACAAGGGATTTTTAGTCCCTTGTTTCATTTTTACACGATTTTTCTAAGCGAGCGAAGTACGCCAAAAATCCCCTTAAAAAGCAAAATAAACCCAAAAAAACGAACAAACGGAATTGTGAGCAAGAAAAATCCCAAAATGGCGGTAACGGCGTTTGTAACAACCGCAGAAAGTTCTTTTTCTTGCATTGAATCTGAAGAATTTTTGTAGGAATCTTGATAATAGTAAAATCGCGTTCCGTTGCTTTTCGTTTCGGCATTCCAAGCATTGTTAGCGTATTGATTTGACCAATGCCACCCGTCAAACGTTTCTTCTCCAAACGGCGAAGTCCCACTTTGGCGCGAAGACGCACCAGCATTTTGTGCGCTTCCAAAAAAATCGTAATCGCGCCGTTTTTTTTCGTCTCCGAGCGTTTCGTATGCTTCGGAAATCTCTTTGAATTTTTCTTCTGCCGCTTTGTCATTAGGATTTCGGTCGGGATGGTATTTCATTGCAAGTTTTCTATACTTTGACTTGATTTCTTCCGCCGTAGCCGTTCGCTCAACGCCAAGCGTTTTGTAATAATCTGCCATTCAAGCCTCCATCATAAAAATTGTTTTGCGTCCGCGACAAATCAAATATAACGAATTGATTTCAAAAATGATAGCAGAATTTTTCGGCGGTTGAACAAAAATTCGGTGGTTGAGCCTGTCGAAACCTCGACCAACAAAAAATCCGCCATCGGTCATTTCGAGAACCTCAATGACCAATTCTTCGGTGGTTGAGTTTATCGAAACCACAAGCATCAAAATCTCTGAATTTTCTTGACCCAATTTTTTTGCTGCGACTACTTGCGTGTTTTCTTTTTTTTTGTAGAGTACTTCATATTTTTCTGAAAAAAGCGGAGCGGGCTTTTTGTGGAAAAGCCGCCGCAAAAACAGAAACAAATCATGGAGGAAAACCTATGAAACTTTCAAAGAAAGTTATCGCTGCGTTTAGCGCAGCAGCGGCTCTCGCATTAGCGGGAACATTCGTGTCTTGCTCAGAGGATGACGACGACCCAGAGGGCGCAATTAGTGGTTCTGGCTCAAATTACACCGTAAATTATACGAATAGCACAGACACCATTTATCGAGCAACGAATACCACAACGTTTAAGCATGAAGGTGAACTTGTAAAAATCACAATCAACAATCAGACAACTTCATCTCATGATGGCGTTATGGGATTCTTGTGGGATTTGAGGCAGAGTAAATCTGCTGCGGTTGTAGAAGAAGTAAACGGAACAACAACGGCAACAACAAAACCTGCAATTACCGACGATGGCTATCAGAACTTCTTTGCGCTTGGCTTCCAGAACAACCAAGGAACAATCCGCTATTACATCTCAAAATATTTCAACGTATCAAATATTCAAGATGACAACTTTGGTGCAAAAAAAGCGAACAATGTTAATACCCACAAAGAAGGAATTGTAAAAACAGACCCTGCTGAAATCGTAGTAAAAGAGTGGACAACTATTGAAGGGCTTTCAATCGCAGGCGACAAAACGCTCACCGTTTGGGCAGACATTTATCCCGTATTCGAAAAATCTACCTATGGCACTGACTGCGGAACATACAACACAGACGAGGCGAATTTTGGTGGCTACGTTGTTGACCTTTATGACAAAGACCCAACTGATTCAAGCGTAACTGCTAAAAAAGTTGCTACAAGCGGAATCATCAAGCCAGAGGTTACAGGATACAGCAAAGAGCCTGAGCAAGGAACTCTTGCAGTGTACTGCAACGTTCAGAACGGCGGAAAAACGCTCGACGGCGCGTGGGAACTTAAAAAAGATTACGCAGCCGACGAAGTTGTCGAAGAATAACCATTGATTTTTCCGCACCGCTTGACCGGCGGCGCGTGAAAGTAAGGCACTGGCAAAATCTCCCGCCAGTGCCTTTTTTGTTTGCGGTTTCGGTGGTTGCGTCATTCTGAGGGAGCGAAGCGACCGAAGAATCTGTATTTTTGATGTAAATGAGATTTTTCGCTTTGCTCAAAATGACAGATGATTGCTTATCAAGGGGCTTAAGCCCCTTGTTTCCTCACGGATTTTTAGGTGCGATAATGCCAAATTTTCGGTGGTTGAGCCAAGTTCTTTTGGTGGTTGAGCCTGTCGAAACCACAGCCAACAAGAAAATCCGTCGTCGGTCATTTCGATAAACTCTTTTGACCACAATTTCTTGACCACGGGCAACAAAAAATCTCTCGCATTTTTTTGTGGAGTTTTTGCAAAAATCAGCAAGTTTTTTGCAAATTATATGGCATGAGAAAATTCAATAAAAAATGTGCCGTATTTTTTTTGTGTTTGCTTTTTGCGATGCCGATTTTTTCGGAAAAACCGTTTTTTGACCACGCGGAGTTGAAAGTTTCAGCGCAAGGAACGCTTGTGCGCGACGATTCAACAAAGGCGGATTCTGCATCGGCGTATGCGGGGGCGAGGTTTTTGTTTCGCGACGCGGATTTTCGCGCGTATTCCACGATTCCAAAAACGACGCTCGATGAAATTACTTTTGATTCTTTTGAAAGCCCCAGACTCGGCGCGGCTCTTTTTCTTTTTCAAGATTCTTTTCCAATCACGGCTCGCGCGGGGAGTCTTTCGCTTTCGCGCTCGTTTTCGCGCCTTTCTTCGCCTTCTCCGTCCACGACGGCAAATCCGCTCGCACTTTATCCTTCGCCGAGTTTAGGACTTGGCTCTACGTTGCCGTCGCTCACGTCGTCAAAAAAGCCGCTTGCGTTTTCGGTTCAGACGAAATTTTTGAAAAGCGGCGTTTTTGAGATTTTTTTTGACGAAGACAAAAATTCGGCTGCGAGCGCGTATTCAAAAAGAACATTGTCAAAATATTCGTCGATTTTTGCTGCGCTCACAGTTTCTCGCGCTTTTGTGGAAAACAATTCATCTGTTTTGAAAAAAAATGGCGCGGATTTTTCAGGAACGTTTCTTTGCGCGGGGGAAGCGGAACTTTTGTTCAGAAATCCGATTTTCAACGCGGATTTTCATGCAGGAATTCACGAGTCGCCGTTTTCAAATCAAGCGTTTGGATTTTCCATTCGCTCCGAGTCAAGGTTCGTTCTCAAAAATTTCATGCTCGGCTCGTCATTTTTCGCGCTGCCAACGGCTCAAACGGCTCCTCGCGTTTGCCCGCTTTTAGGTCAAAACTCAAAAGTCGTTCGGACGATTTTTCAAGGCGGCATAAATCCGCAACTCGCGCTTCCCATAAAACGCGCCACCGTAAAAATTGGGTCGCACGCACTCGTTTCTCAAAAAGTTTCTTCAACAAAAAATGCCGAAGAATTGCTCGTCGGAAAGTTTCGCGCGGGTGCGAGTTTTTCTTGGCGCGATTTTTTTCTCCGCGCGGACTATACGCACGCAAATGTGCTTCTTGACGGAAATCCTCAAACAAAAACGGCTTCTCCCGAAGAATATTACGATTTCGCGCTTCAAACTTCATTTAAGCCAAAATCGTTTGCGCTTAAAGCCGACGCGAGCGTAAAAATCATTCCGCCTTATAGCGAAAAATACCAAGAGCAGCGGCTGTATTCTGCGTCTGTCAGCGTGTCGCCTGGAAAAAAGCGAGGATTTACCGCAAAAGGCGGTTTTTCGGCAAAATACAAAGGGGAGGAGCGCACCGACGGAAACATCTCGACTTCCGTAACGTTCAAAACGTTCGGAACAATTCGCACGTCGGTAAAATGCGGCGTTGACATAAAAATCTGATTTTTTGTGGCAAGCGATTTTAGAAAAGGTGGTGTTACAGAAAGTATGCTGGGAGCGGTGGTTGAGTAGACCAAAGGTCGTATCGAAACCACAGAATCAAGCAATCGGTGGTTTCGACACGCTCAACCACCGCATATTGCTTACAGGTCAGCATACATTTTGTAACATATCTTTAGAAAAAAAAACAAGGGATTTGAAGTCCCTTGTTTTCTATTTTTTTAACTTTCGATTGAAATTGTGTTTCCAACGGAACGCTCGGCGTAAATAGACCTGCGTCCTCGGTACGGATTTTTTGCAGCAAACGCACTCATTTGCGTTCGTACATCTTTCATTCGCGCTTGAAGCAACTGCCGATTTTTTTCGTTTTGGATAAGGACTTTCTTTTGGAGTGCGTCTAAATCCATTTGAACACGAACGATTGCGTCGCTTGGAGAGCCTTTTTCGTAAAGCGTTCTCATCGGAACGATGACTTTTTGCAAACTGCTTATGTTCGCAACGATTTGATTTTCAAGTTCCGTGTGCGCTTCAAGAGAATCCGTGTCGTCCGCTTCAATTTTCTCGTGTTGTTTTTCAAGAATGAGCAAATAGTCGCGAAATTTTTGCCGCTGTTGCTCAAGGAGTGCGCGGAAGCGACGCAAAACGGCTATCCGCTCATCGAGTTCTTGCCTTGAAAGTCCATTTTCTGCCTGCGTTTCCGAGTATTCGTCTTTCATGCTTCCTCCTTACAATGTCAAAATTAGAATTAACCTTCAAGATTTACCGCTGGTTGCGCGACGTTTGAAGTTGGCGTTGTACTTGCGGCAGTTTCCCATGCGTCGGAAAGTTGCCTCATCATGTCTAGCACAAAGCGAAGTTTTTTTCTGTCGTGCCGAATCAAAACGGTTTGAAGTTCTTGATTGAAATAAATGTAGAGCGACATCAAATTTTGCGCGATTGTGCCGCCCTCGTCCATGTTGAGAGAACCTTCAAGTTCTCCGATGATTTCTTGCGCTTTTGCAAGGTGTTTTCCAAATGGTTCGATGTGAGGGGCTGGAATCGAATCTCCGTCGTTGAAGCATTCGTCTGCAGCAACAAGCACTTTTACCGCGCCTTGATAGAGTTTTACAACAAGTTGACCTGGACTTGCCGTTTTAATCCCTGTGCTCTGATACGCTGCGTATGGATTTGCAGTTCCTAATGGCATTTTCTGTTTCGTCCTCCCAAAAAAAATGAAAGTACCGCTCTAAATGTCGGCGTTTTGAAAAAAATGTTTAGAAAAGACTTTTTTGACTTTTCGTTTGCCTACCTTTTCGATTACGCGGTTTTTCTATATATTTAATTGTAGCAAAAAATGCCCGCTTGAGAAATTTTGATTTTTGAACGGGCAAAAATCCGACGAATTGGTGAAAACGGAGAAAAGATGAGCGATTTTGAAAGCGAAGAGCAGGACGAAAAAATAAGACAGGGCGAATCGGGCAGTCTAAACGAAAATCCTGAAGAACATAAAGAAGAGAGTCGAGAAGACGAAAAATCTGAAAAAAGCGAAAAAAAACGGAAGCGCGAGGACGTTGACCCGTACAATTTTTTTCGACTTTCAACAGACCCGCTTCCTGACGATGATGCGGGCGAAGGCAGAAGAAAATCTGGTCAGCCGCGTTTTCCGCTGTGGGGTGCGCTTGTTGCCGTGGTCGCGGTGCTTGCGTTCGTAAACATTTTTTTGATTCAAAGACCCACAGAGCAGTTAATCGATTTTTCCACGTTCCGACAACTCATTGAAAACGGAAAAATCGTTCGCGTGGAACTCGGCGAAAGCGTGTTTACAGGCTACGGACCTGAAATCCTTTCTGCGCCAGCAAGCGAGAATACGAATTCGGGAAACTCGTTTTTGAAAAATCTTCCGATTTTTCGAGCAGATGAGGTTGACGTTCAAAATCGTCCCGTTTATAGAACGACGGGCGTTCTTCTTGCAAGTTTTATCGCGCTCCTCGACGAAAAAGGCGTGCAGTACAAGTTTGTGTCAAAGCACTCAAGCATTCTGTTGCAGATTTTTATAAATATTTTGCCGTTTTTAATCATCATCGGGATTTATTTTTTCATGTTCCGCAAGATGACGGGCGGGCTTGGCGGTGGCGTGGGCTTGTTTGGCGCGGGCGGCTCGCACTCAAAGGCGGTGGACGAGGGCAAGGTCAAGACGCGCTTTGCGGACGTTGCGGGCGTGGACGAGGCGAAGGAAGAACTTGTCGAGGTCGTGGATTTTTTGAAAGAGCCAAAAAAATACACCGAAATCGGCGGAAAAATCCCCAAGGGCGTGCTGCTCGTGGGACCGCCCGGCACGGGAAAGACGCTCCTTGCGCGCGCGGTCGCGGGCGAGGCGGGCGTGCCGTTCTTCCGCATCTCAGGCTCGGACTTTGTGGAAATGTTCGTGGGCGTGGGCGCAAGCCGCGTGCGCGACCTTTTCAAGCAGGCGCGCGAAAAAGCCCCGTGCATCATCTTCATCGACGAATTGGACGCAATCGGAAAGAGCCGCGTGAATAATTTGGGCGGAAACGACGAGCGCGAGCAGACGTTGAATCAACTTCTCGTGGAGATGGACGGCTTTGACAACGAAAAAGGGCTGATAATCCTTGCGGCGACGAACCGCCCTGACATTCTTGACCCCGCGCTGCTCCGCCCCGGTCGATTTGACCGTCAGGTGAGCGTGGACAAGCCCGACGTAAAGGGGCGCGAGGCAATCCTTAGAATCCACGCAAAGAACGTCAAGGTTGACCCAAGCGTGAACTTTGAGAACCTTGCGCACGCCACGAGTGGCTTTGCGGGCGCGGACTTGGCGAACATCGTGAACGAGGCGGCACTGCTCGCCGTGCGAAACGGGCGAAAGGCGGTCGTCATGGAGGACTTTGACGAGGCTATTGAAAAAGTCATCATCGGGCTTAAGAAAAAAAGCCGCGTGGCAAAGGAAAAGGAGCGCGTGAGCGTGGCGTACCATGAAACAGGACACGCGCTCGTTGCCGCGTTTACGCCCGACAGCGACCCCGTGCACAAAATCACGATTATCCCGCGCGGGACGGGTGCGCTCGGCTACACCATGTACCGAAGCGAGGACGAGCAGTTCCTCTACACGCGCGGCGAGCTTTTGGGGCGCGTGGACGGGCTTCTGGGCGGGCGCGCTGCCGAGGAGGTCGTTTTTGGGCGCGAGGCGATAACTACGGGCGCGTCAAACGACATTTCCCGCGCGACGGACATCATCAAGCGCATGATTACGGACTACGGCATGAGCGAGCGGTTCCGCAACGTAACGCTCGGAAAGAGCGGGCGCGGCTACGACGCGGGCGAGCCTGCCCTTGTGCGCGAGTTCAGCGAGGACACGCAAAAGTACATTGACGACGAAATCGCGCGCGTGATGACCGAACGCTACAACCGCGCCGTGCAGATTCTCTCCGAGCACCGCGACCTGCTCGAATACGTGGCAAAGCGTCTGCTTGAAATCGAAACGATGGAAGGCGACGAATTCAACGAAATCGTCAAGAACGGAATCCGCTGCAAGGAAATCGAGGCAAAGGCTGCGGAATCGATGGAATCGGCGGAATAACGCGCTGATTTTGAAAAAAAAGTGTGCTGATTTTAGCGAAAATCCGCGTTGGTTTAGCAAAAATCCGCGCTGGTTGAGCAAAAATCCGCGTTGGTTGAGCCTGTCGAAACCAAGCGCAGGTGGCTGGACGAAAAATCCGCTCATTGTGCGTGGCGGTTTCAAAAAATCGCGCTGTTATATAGAAGAAAACCGAAAAAGGGGGACGAACCGATGCACATTGGCTGGCATTTGTCCGCAGCGGGCGGATTCATGGCGATGGGGCGCACGGCACTTGAGGCGGGCGCGGACACGTTTGCGTTCTTTACGCGAAATCCTCGCGGCGGTGCGGCAAAGCCACTCGACACGGCGGACGCGGCGGCACTCATGGCGTTCCTTTCGGAACATTCGTTCGCGCCGCTCGTGGTGCACGCGCCGTACACGCTCAACGCCTGCTCCGACAAGGAGGGCGTGCGCGACTTTGCGCGGCAGGCGTTCGCCGAGGACTTGCAGCGCATGGAGGCAACGCCCGGTCAACTCTACAACTTCCACCCGGGAAGCCACATGAAGCAGGGCGTGGAAGAAGGAATCCGCATGATTTCTGAAATGCTCAACGCCACGCTGTTTTCAGAGATGACCACGACCGTATTGCTTGAAACGATGGCGGGGAAGGGCAGCGAGGTCGGCTCTCGCTTTGAGGAGTTGCGGGAAATCATTGACCGCGTGGACTTGGGTGACAAACTTGGCGTGTGCTTTGACACGTGCCACACCTACGACGCAGGCTACGACATCGTGAACGACCTTGACGGCGTACTCACCGAATTTGACAAAATCATCGGGCTGGGGCGGCTAAAGGCGGTGCACTTGAACGACTCCAAAAATCCGTTCAAAAGCCACAAAGACCGCCACGAAACAATCGGGAACGGCTCTCTCGGCATGGACGCAATCCGCCGCGTGTTGAACCACCCCGCGCTGCGCGACCTCCCGTTCATTCTTGAAACGCCGCACGAAACGGTGGCGGAGTACGCCGAGGAAATCAAGTTCGTGCGCGCTCTTGCACAATAACGATTTTTTTTGAGAGCGAAAAAAGGAGAAAAACATGGGCGAAAAACTCTCTGATGCCGTGAGCGCATTTTCAAAGCGATTTGCGCGTTTTAGTAAAACAACGCAAGAACGCACCGTGCCAAAGCGGGACGATGAGTTTTTGCAAGAAAAAATCAACGCGGGCGAAGCGGGGCGACGCGAAGCGGTTTCAAGGACGTATCGCGTTTTCAAAGACCCGTTTGGAGTTCTTGGAACGTCGTCGAATCGTGCGCACGCGCTTCACGAAGACGAACAAAATCTCCTGCGTGCGTATAGGCTTTTTAAGGCAGTAAAAGAAGCCGCAGAAAGCAAAGGCGACAAGGAAACGTTTGTTTCTTCGTTTTCGATTGAGTCGCCACTTCCTAAAAAAAATGCCTATACATTCGGAGGCGAGTTTATTTACCTTTCGTGCTGGCTTCGCTTTGAGCAAGGCGCGACGGATTTTATTCCCGTTCTCAAAGAGGAAAATAATTCTTGGCAACTTACGTTTGCTTCGTCTTCAATCCATCGTTATGAGCGGGCGGATTCGGAACTCATCAAAATGGTAAAAGAGTGTTTTTACTCGTAGCGCGTATGGAATATAACGCTTCTTCTGTCCTGTCGCTCATTTCAAAAATCCATTCACGTTCTGCAGAAATCATGCGGGAAGAACTTGGTCGCTCTGGACTTGAGCATTTTGCGAGTTCCCATGGATTTATTCTATACACGCTTTCTCGGTGCGAAAATCCGATTTCGATGGGGGAACTTGCGAATCGAATAAATCGCGACAAATCCACAACGACCGCGCTCGTGAAAAAACTCGAAGAGGCGGGGCTTGTAAAAACAAAAAAAGACGAAAAAGACAGTCGAAAGCATTTGATTTTTTTGACCGACAACGGTTCTGCTCGCGAATGTAGCACGGCGGAGATTTCGCATTTTGTTTTGAATCGTGCCTGGCGCGGTTTTTCGGAAGCAGAAAAAGATTCGCTCGTTCGACTCCTCGTCAAAATGGAAAAAAATTTGTAATGTCGCAAAAATGGTGGTTGAATTTATCGAAACCACTGAGTAGATGTATACTTTTTGTAATACTATAAAAAGGGATAAAAATGGAAAAAACGATTTTTGACACGATTGTTATTCGCGATTGCCACGTTGATTCTGCAAAAGGCGAGCGGATTCCCGCGTTTTCGTGGAATATGGAAAACGGAACCTGGCTCGTAACGGGGGAAAGTGGCGGCGGCAAAGAGGATTTTCTTTCCGCGCTTTCTTTGCGGGCGAATTTTGTTCCAGAAAAAGACGGCGCGTATTTCAAAAACGATTTTTCGGATTCTACGACTGTGGTGTCGCTTGAAGAAGCGGCGCGCGTTATTGAAGAAGAGCGGCTTTTGGACGAAACCGACCACATGGACAGAATTGATGAAGGACGCACAGTTCGCAGGTTTTTGAGCGAAGTGTTGGGAGGACCTGACGCGCGTCATCGCGCAACGCCGCTTCCTGACATTGCGTCAAAACTTGAGTCGTTTCCAGAAGTGAAATTGTGCGCAATTCAAAAAATCCTTGACCGCGGGCTAAAATTCCTTTCCACGGGCGAAATTCGGCGGACGCTTCTTTGCCGCGCATTGCTTTCAAAAAGTCGCCTTTTGATTCTTTCCGACCCGTTTTCGGGGCTTGACTTGGAAAGTCGAACGATTTTGTTTGACTTTTTTTCTTCGATTTCGTCGTCAAAGCGGAGCGGATTTCCAAAAATCATGATTTTTATGGAGCGATACAAAGAAATTCCACATTCGGTAACGCACGTTCTTGCGTTTTCAAAAAAACAGGTGTGTTTTTGCGGTTCTCGGAGCGAGTTTGAAAAAATCGTTTTGGAGAGAGAAGAAAATCAAAAGCGCGCTCGCGAAAAAGAGAAAAAAGCGTTCCTTGAAAAACTCGGCGAAATTTGGCGCGAAACGGCTTTTTCGCTCAAAACGGAAGAATCAAGAAAAACGAAAACTCCGCTCGTTGAAATGAAAAACGTGAACGTTGGCTGGAACGAAAAACTCGTTCTTCGCGATTTTTCTTGGACGGTTTTTCCAGGTGAGCATTGGCTCATTCAAGGACCGAACGGGAGCGGAAAAACAACGCTTTTGGAACTTATCACTGGCGACAATCATCAAGTTTTCTCGAACGATGTGTGGCTTTTTGGCGCACGACGCGGGAGCGGGGAGTCGATTTGGGATATAAAAAAACGGCTCGGCATTGTCAGTTATCGCTTGCACGTTGAGTACCGCATGGTTGGCTCTGCTTCGCTTTGCGATGTGATTGCGTCGGGCTTCCGCGATTCAATCGGGCTTTATTCGCCTGTTTCCGATGTGGAAAAACGAGCCGCGCGGCTTTGGCTTTCGCTCGGTGGATTTTCTCTTCGGGAAAACGAGCCGTTTTCTTCGTTGAGTTACGGCGAGCAGCGAGCCGTTTTGATTTTGCGAGCGGCTGTCAAAAATCCCGAAATCCTCATTCTCGATGAGCCGTGCCACGCACTCGACGACGCGCAACGCACGCTTGTTCTTGATTTGCTTGAACGCATTGCCGAAACGGGCACAACAACGATTTTGCACGTAACGCACGATATTTCAGAGGCTCTTGAGTGTGAAAAAAATGTCCTTGAACTTTTGCCTCAAAGCGAGCCGATGTATCGAGTTCGCACTCGCTAGATTTTTTTGTTGACGGGAGCGATGTCTGGGTTTATCATAATTGAAATTAGTTTTAGCGGAAACACGTTCAAGGAGTAAAAATATGGCTAATGCAGTTGCAAAAACGGATAATACAAGCAAGTTTGACAGTCTTCCTGTTATCGTTCAACTTCTTGTAGGGATTTTAATGCTTGCTTTGGTTGCGGTTGCGGGATTTGCGGTGTTTTTTATAATCGACATTCTTCTTTTGGATGCCGACCCGATTGGAAACGCAATCGCGGGAATCGCGCACGCGCTCGGAAAATAAAAACAGAGTTCTAACCATTTTTGTTTTATCGAAAAAACTCCTTCGGATTTTCGGAGGAGTTTTTCTTTTTTCAAAACGCAAAAAAAATCAAGCGGTCGAAGAAAAAATCAAATTTTGCTAAAATACGCACTGAGATTTTAGAGAACGGGTAGACGAACGCCTCATTCAAAAAGGAGATGTATAATGCTTTTTTCACCGAACGAGATTCAAGAAACGGTCAATATGTTCATGCGGCAAAAACTCGACGTGCGCTGCATTACGATGGGCATTTCGCTTTTGGACTGCGCGGATAGCGACGCTGTGCGGGCAAATCAGAAAATCTACGAGAAAATTATGCGCTGCGCGGGAAATCTTGTGCGCGTGGGGGAGTCAATCGAAAAGGAATTCGGCGTTCCGATTATCAACAAGCGCATTTCCGTTACGCCGATTGCGCTCGTGGCGGGCGCGTCGGCGGAAAAATCGTATGTGGAATATTGCCGCACGCTCGACCGCGCCGCAAAAGAATTGGGCGTGAACTTCATCGGAGGCTTTTCCGCGCTCGTGCAAAAGGGAATTACGCCTGCTGACCGAATCCTCATTGAGTCAATCCCCGAATCCCTTGCTGCCACCGACTGCGTGTGTGCGAGCGTCAACGTCGGCTCGACAAAATCGGGCATCAACATGGACGCGGTAAAACTCATGGGCGAAGTCATCAAGCGCACCGCGGAAGTATCGCAGAACTGCGCGGTGAACGGCTGCTCAAAACTCGTCGTGTTCACGAACGCGCCGGAGGACAACCCATTCATGGCGGGCGCGTTCCACGGACCGGGCGAAGGCGACGCGGTGATTAACGTGGGCGTGTCGGGACCTGGCGTGATTTTGGCGGCGGCGCGCGAGTACAAAGGCAGACCGATAAACGAACTTGCCGACGGAATCAAGAAAATGGCGTTCAAAATCACGCGCATGGGGCAACTCGTCGGCTTGGAGGCGGCAAAGCGGCTCGGTGTGGAATTCGGTATTTTGGATTTGTCGCTCGCGCCGACCCCTGCCGTGGGGGACAGTGTGGCGCGGATTTTGGAGGAAATCGGGCTTGAGGGCTGCGGCGCGCCAGGCACGACGGCGGCACTCGCAATGCTCACCGACATGGTGAAAAAGGGCGGCGTTATGGCGAGCACCAACGTGGGCGGGCTTTCGGGCGCGTTCATTCCCGTGAGCGAGGACGAGGGAATGATTAACGCCGTCAGGCAAGGCTCGATTACGCTTGAAAAACTGGAGGCGATGACGACTGTCTGCTCGGTGGGGCTTGATATGATTGCAATCCCTGGCGACACGAGCGCGGCGACAATCAGCGGCATTATGGCGGACGAAATGGCAATCGGCATGGTGAACAACAAGACGACCGCCGTGCGCCTGATTCCCGCGCCCGGCAAAAAGCCCGGCGACTGGGTGGAGTTCGGCGGACTTTTGGGCGGCTGCCCCGTCATCGACGTGAACCGCTTTTCCTGCGCGGACTTCATCAACCGCGGCGGGCGCATTCCCGCACCGATACACAGTTTTAGGAACTAGCGGTAAAACAAATGCGTGTTGCTTATTCGGTCATTGAGCGTGTCGAAATGACCGTTTTCGAGAGATTTTTGTTAACTGGGTTTTCGACAGGCTCAATCACCACGAAACTCATCATTTTGAAATGTCCTTTTTCTACGGTTCAAAGATTCCGATTTTGGCGCAGAAAAAAATCGTCAAAAAAAGAGTGAACGCGGAGCAAAGGCTCGTCCACACAACGAGTTGACCTGCAAGTTCTGCGTCTCCGTCCATTTCCGCTGCCATTGGAACGCTCGAAACGGCGATTGGCGTGCCGTAAAGTGCAATAAGAGCGGGGAACTCGGTGGCGCGAAATCCGACGGCATACGCGAAAAAAAGGCAAACGAGCGGGCAAAGAATCACGCGCGAGAACGTTCCAATCGCGATGAGTTTTTTTAATCGGGAAACGGCGGAAAGTTCAAAATTGCCGCCGAGCGCGATGAGCGCGATGGTGGACGCGGCAAGTGCGAGATTTTGCAACGTTTTGAACGCGAACGGCACATCTCGACTCAAAAGGAAAATTGCTTCGCCAGAATCGTTTTTTGGAAGCGCGGCTCGAATCAAAAGAAAAACAAATCCCGTGGCGCACCCTAAAATGAGCGGGTTTGTGGCGATTTTTTTTAGCATGTTTGAGATTCTGCCTTTTTTTTCGTTTTTTGAGCAAAAAACCGAAAGCGCGATTGTTGCAAGAATGTTAAACAGCGGAATCGAAACGCTCGAAAGTACGCTTGCGATTGCGCTTGCTTTGGGCTCGGAAGAAATCGAGAGCGAAAGCGAAAGTCCGATTATCGCGTAATTTGAGCGGAACGCGGCTTGAAGCATAACGCCTCGTTGAGAATTGTCTTTTGTTGAAAAAATCGAAATCAAAAGTCCAATGAAAAAAAAGCACAAAATCGAGGCGACCGCAAAAATCACAACGGGAAGCGCGGCGGCGATTTCTTTGATTTCTCGGAGATTGTAAACGTTGTAGCACAGCAAGCACGGAAGGCAGCAGCGAAAACAAAGTTTGTTCAAAAGCGGAAAAAAATCCTTTGGGAGAAGGCGGATTTTTTTTAGAAAATACCCAGTCGCAATCGTTAAAATGATTGGAAGAACGGCATTGCACGTAAAAATCAATTTTGATTCCATTTTTTTTTGCTTAGATTTCTTCTAATTCTTCTACGTCGTCGTCAAAAATCGGATTTTTTTGTTCGTCTTCGTTGTACGAAGTTGGCGGTGGCGGAAACCCTTGCGGTGGCTTTCCGCGCGGAGTTCCATCGGGCGGAAAGACTTGCGGAGCCATCCCAGGCGGAAATCCGTTTGGATTTCTGTTTGCGCCAGGAAACGGCGGCGCACCAAAAGGGCGCGGAATCGACGGACCGCTTTTTCGCAAATCGTCGTTAAACGTGTCGAGTTTTTGCATGGGCGATAAATTGTAAGACGGATATTCGCTTGATGAACCTCCCCACAACTCCATTCTCATAGAACTGCCTTCTTCGGCGGGGCAAAACACAACGTTTGAGGTGTCGATTTTCTTTTTCAACTCTTCCATCATTGGAATCATTTTTCCGTCCGAAAGAATCGGGCGCATGAGCCATTTTCCGCAAAGGTAAATTCGACCGTTTGGACCTGGCGTAATTGCACACGCCTCTTCGAGCATGAAGAGATTGTAACTCAAGAGATTCTTTAATATCTGCTCTTTTGGAACAACGAATTCCATGTTGTGCTGACGACTTTCCTTGTCTATTGAATCCGAAATCGTCGCTTTGAGAGCCGAATACATCACGCATTCGATTTCAAAAGCAAGGTCAAACTCTGTCTTTTCTTTGTCCGAATTTTCCATTTATTTTTTGATTTGATTTGACATTGAGGAAATCTTGTTTCCGAACAAATCTATTGTAGCGATTATCGGCGAAATTCGCTATACTATTTTTATGAACGAACACAAAACTGTAGACGAAACGACTCTCGAAAATCTCCTTTATCTTTCAAGGCTTTCTCCCGAAAGTACCGACATGGCAACGCTCAAAAAGCAAGTGGACGAAATCGTCGGCTACTTTGACATTCTTTCAAAATACGACGATTCGGAAAATCCCTACGATGCGTACCCTTCCACAGAGGCAGAAAAACTCCGCGAGGACACCATCGTGTCGGGGCTTAAAATGAAAGACGTGAAAAAAATCAACGAAAAGGAATTTATGGACGGCTACTTCCAGGTGCCAAAAGTGCTCGGCGAAGGCGCGTAATTAAGTCGTTTTTCATGCGGAAAAAAACAAGGGGCTTTAAGCCCCTTGCTCGCTTTATTTGAACAACTTTTTAATTTCGCTTGAATAAATCTCGTTGATTCGGTAGCGCATCATCTCTTGTTTGGCTGAAAGCTCCACGCCCACTTCAAACGGCTTTTCGAGCAAGCCGATTTTGTTGATTCGCTCGTAAGACTTGAAGCCGTTCTTTGCGTTCACCCGCGTGGCGACTTCGGTTTCGATTAAATGCAGAACTTCCGCGCTCTTTATCATGTCGGAATATTTTTTGTACGGAAGATTCGAGTCCTTGCAGAACGCCTCGACTTCAGCCTGCTCGGGAACGACCAGTGCCGCAAGATACCGCTGGTCTTGCCCCAGAACCACAGCCGTCTGAATGAAGCGAGACTCCTGCATTTTCATTTCGATTGGAAGCGGCTCGACATTTTCGCCGCCAGTCTGCACTATTGTGTCCTTTGTGCGCCCGCAGAGAACGATTTCGTTGTTCGCGGTTAGCCGCGCAAGGTCGCCCGTGTCGAACCAGCCGTTCTCGTCGATAACTTTTGCGGTAAGCTCGGGTTGCTTGTAGTAGCCTTTCATAACCGTGCCGCCCTTTACCTCAAGCACGCCTTTTTTGCCGCGTTTCACGGGCTTCCGTGTGGCAGGGTCAACCACGCGGGCAGAAACTCCGCGCACGGCAGAGCCGACATTGCCCAAAACAGGGCGGACAATCGGACGCACTGAGATAATCGGCGAAGTCTCGGTGAGGCCGTAGCCTTCCGAAAGTTTGATTCCGATTGCCCAGAAGAATTTATCGACATTCGGGGGAAGCGCGCCGCCGCCAGGAACGCCGGAGCGGAAGGAAGTGCCGAGCATTTTTTTGATTTTTCGGAAAATGAGCGCGTGACCGAGCAGCTTGATTGGGTAACAAATAAGCCACGGAAGCACGAAGGCCGGCCACTGAAGCCACCGTTTGTCCATGCCGTATCGGGTGGTGCGGTCAAAGAGAACGCGGTCGAGCTTTGAATGGAAGAGCGCGATTGCCACGAAGAATTTGAACATGCGGTACACAATGCCGCCGGTCTTGCGCATGTTCCGCCAAATGCCGTCATACACTGCCTCGAACACGCGCGGAACGGCGGGAAGAACCTGCGGATTCAAAGTTTTGAGGTCAGCGAGCAAAATCGGTCCGACGGGCTTTGAATAACAGATGGTCGCGCCCTGATTCAAAACGACATACTCAACCGCCCGCTGATATGCGTGCCAGACAGGGAGAACCATAAGCCCGCGGTCGCCAGGATACAAATAGATTCGCTCGCACACTTCGTCAAGCTGGGTGATGAAGTTTCCGTGCGAGAGCATAACGCCCTTCGGCTTTCCCGTTGTGCCGGAAGTGAAGATAATCGTCGCCAAGTCGTCCCACTTGCCCTTTTCCATTTCTTCGGTGACTGCATTTGGATTTTCGGCATTGAATTTCTTGCCGTCCTCAACAATCTGCTCAAAAGAATAGAGCGTGATACCCGCCGTTTTGGTTGATTCAAGGTCTTTTTCGGTGGGCTTTTCAAAAACGATAAGCTCATTTACAAGCGGAAGTTTTTCTTTGATTCCGAGGATTTTCTCGATTTGACTTGAATTCTCCACGATGACGCGCTTGCACTCCGCGAAAGAGAGAATATACTCCAAATCTCCGATGGTGGCATCACAGCCGCGCGGAACATCTATTGCGCCTGTCATCATCACGCCCATGCTCGCATGTTCCCACTCTTTGCGGTTGTCGGAAATGAGACCAATATGCTCTTCGCGCACAACGCCATGCGCCAAAAGACCGCCCGCAAAATTGACCGCCGTTTCGTAGGCTTCGCGGTAGGTGGTCGGCTCAAAATGACCGTCTTTAAAGCGGCTCATCTGAAACGCAATTTCGGGATATTCTGAGGCTCTCTTTCTAAAAAGGCGCGGAAGTGTGGTTTCCATAAAATCTCCAAAAAAATGATGTTCCCAATTTTATATCAAAAACGCCACTTTGTGCGAAAAAAAATCCGAAGGAGAAACGCCTACTTTGCCAAAATCATCGTCCAGTAATATTTGTATGTGCTGTTTGCGTCATACGTATACGCAATTCCGATTTTTGTGAAGTTTTTACTGAGCATATTGCGGCGGTGTCCTTGCCCGCTGTACGGCTTGCCGTCCTCTTTCCACTGCGTGAATGTCGCCGTACCTGTTTTGCTTCCCGCAGCGATGTTTTCGCCTTTCGCCGAGGCAGAAATACCAAGGTCATCGAACACGGTAAAGCAATCTTTTCCGTTCGGTCGCGTGTGCGAAAAATTGCCCACGATTTCATTCGCCCGAATTTGCGCCGCCTTGCATAAATCTTCGTCAAGGGTAAGTTTTTCAAGTTGCCCGACAATATCGGTCGTCGTGCCATCTTCGTTCACATAATTTGCCTCGTTTCCCGTGCGAAAAGCGTTGGTCGCCTCAAAGCAAGCCTTCACCTCGTCGTCGATATTCGCAGTAACATTCGAGTAGTCGGGCGTTTGTTCTTCATCATCACTAGAACACGCAACAAATGCAAACACCGCAAGACAGATTCCTACGGCTAACAGAATTCGCTTTTTCATCATTTTCTCCTAACGCTTACGCTTTCACTGGCACGCCACATCCGCTGTGCTCATCTTCCCACGCTTGCGCAATGCGCAAAATCTTCGCCTCACTGAACATCGCGCCCGCAAACTGAATGCCCACGGGAAGCCTGTCGCGGTTGCTTCCTGCGGGAACAGAGATTGACGGAATGCGCGCCAAGTTCACAAAAGTAGTAAAAAGGTCGCTCAGGTACATGGCAAGCGGGTCGTCGTATTTTTCGCCGAGCTTGAATGCTGGCGTGGGGCAGGTCGGACACAAAATCAAATCGTACTGCTCGAACAAAGCGGCAACTTCGCGCTGAATGCGCGCGCGGACGCTCATGCCTTTTTTGTAGGTGTCGCCACTGAACTGCTCGGAAAGCACATAGTTTCCGATGATGATGCGGCGTTTTACTTCAGGCCCAAAGCCCGCGCTCCGCGTGTCCACATACAGTTGGTCGTAGCCCTTGCCTTCGTCCACGCGATGCCCGTAGCGGATGCCGTCAAAGCGCGAAAGGTTTGAAGCCGCCTCGGAAAGCGCGATGACATAGTACGAGGCGATTGCCGCGTCCAAAATCGGAAGGTCTACGATGTCGATTTTTGCGCCTTTGCCTGTGAACCACGCTTTGGTGTCGTCAAAAACTTTTTTTACATCTGCGTCCAAGCCCTTTGCTTCTTCAAACTGCTTGGGAACGGCGATTTTGAGAGAAGAAAAATCCGTGTAGGCGGTCAGATTTTTGAGTTCGCTTGCATTCGGGAGGTCTGCGCTCGTGTCGTCATAAAAATCAACGCCAGCCATGAGCGACAAGGGAGTTGCGATGTCGGCGGGCGTGTGACCCAAAATGCCCACTTGGTCAAGCGACGAGCCGTAGGCGACCACACCCCAGCGAGAAAGCACGCCGTAGGTCGGTTTTAAGCCGTAAATGCCGCAGTACGAGGCGGGAAGCCGCACCGAGCCACCCGTTTCCGTTCCCAAGCCGAACAATGCCTGATTTGCCGCCACCGCCGCCGTTGAGCCGCCCGACGAGCCGCCTGAAACATAGTCGCGGTTAATCGGATTCCGCGTCGGTCCGTAGATTGAATACTCGGTGGAAGACCCCATGGCAAACTCGTCCTGATTGCAGCGACCGAGCGGAATTGCGCCCGCGTCAGCAAGCCGCTGTATTACCGTGGCGTTGTACGGCGCGACATAGCCTTCAAGAATTTTGCTGGAGCAAGTGAGGCGGTGTCCTTTGCAGGAAATGTTGTCCTTGTTTGCGAACGGCACGCCCAAAAGCGGTTTTTCCGCAAAAAGCGTGTCAATCGTGCCGTTTTTTCGCGCGGCGGCAATCTGTTCGTCAGCGGCTTTTGCCGTTTCAAGCGCGTCATCGTAAATTTCCAAGAATGCGTTGAGCGGCTTTTCGCTCTTTTGGTCGGCGGTAAAGGTGTCGATTGAAGACTGCACCAGTTTTTCGCTCGTAGTCTCGCCCGATTTTAACGCGGCGACCGTTTCTTTTATCGTATAGTACATAATTTCCTTATCGTTACTAAAAAATCTTCTACAAGTATACCGCTTTTTTGCCGCTTAGACAATCAGCAAAAAAGTCTGAAAGTATTGCTAAAATGCTTTTTGTATAGTTTTCTTACATTTTTTGTGGAAGCCGTGTTTTTTGGGAATCGAATAATTTTTGTGGTTTTGCTATAATTGCTTCATTATGACAATTTACGAAAAAGCACTTGAAAAACACGAGAATTGGCAGGGAAAAATCTCCACCGAACTCAAAATGCCGCTTGAAACGCGCGATGATTTGTCGCTCGCTTATACTCCGGGCGTGGCAGAGCCGTGCCGACAGATTCACAAAAATCCTGATGATGTGTACAAGTACACCTGGAAAGGCAACACGATTGCGGTCGTCTCCGACGGAACGGCGGTGCTTGGTTTGGGCGACATCGGGCCTGCGGCGGGATTGCCCGTCATGGAAGGAAAGTGCGTTCTGTTCAAAAAATTTGCGGGCGTGGATGCCGTTCCGCTCTGCATTGACACCAAAGACCCGCAGAAAATTATTGATTTTTGCAAGCAGATTGCGCCCACTTTTGGCGGCATCAATTTGGAGGACATTTCCGCGCCGCGTTGCGTTGAAATAGAACGGACGTTGATTAAAGAGCTGGACATTCCCGTGTTCCACGACGACCAGCACGGAACGGCAATCGTGGTGACGGCGGCGATTATGAACGCGCTCAAAGTGGCAGGAAAGCGGGCGGCAGATTGTACGCTCGTCGTCTCTGGCACGGGCGCGGCGGGTTCTTCGATTATCAGAATGCTTCACAAATTCGGCATCGGAAAAATCTACGGATTTAACATCAACGGCATTGTTATAAAAGAAGATTACGAAAAGTACGACTTTTTGACCCGCGAACTGACCGAAATCACCAACCCCGACAACCGCCGCATGACGCTCAAAGAAGCGATGGTTGGGGCGGATATTTTTGTGGGCGTGAGTGCGCCTAATCTTGTGAGCGAAGAAATGGTCAAGTCGATGGCAGAAAAATCAATCGTCTTTGCCATGGCAAACCCAGAGCCTGAAATCACCTACGAAAAAGCAAAGGCGGCGGGCGCGTACATCATCGGAACGGGGCGGAGCGACTACCCCAACCAAATCAACAACATCCTTGCGTTCCCCGGCCTGTTCCGCGGCGCGCTCGACTCACGCGCAAGCAAAATCACCGAAGAGATGAAAATTGCCGCCAGCCGCGGGCTTGCCTCACTCGTAAGCGACGCGGAACTTTCGCCCGACATGATTATTCCCGGAGCATTCGATGAGCGCGTGGCGAAAGTGGTGGCAAAAGCGGTCGCCGACGAAGCGCGCAAGGCGGGATTGGCGCGGGGGTAAACAGAAAGAGGGGGAGGGGGAGCGACTAGAACGTTTCCCCCTCGTCATTCTGAGAAGCGAAATGCGACAAAAAATCTATGATTCTATTATCTAAAATCGAGATTCTTCACGGACAATGCCCGCTCAAAGATTCCCACCAAAAAAATCTGGCTTTTTGTGCTATACTTCCCGTATGTTCCAGAAGAAAATCATAGAAAAATACCGTTCGCGCATTGACGGCGGGCTGCTCTCAGAAAAGTACGCGCTTTTTCGAGCCACATTCGCCGACAGCGAAAAGCAGCGGAACATCCGCGCCTCAAAAGAAGAGCAGTATCAGGAGGGCTTTATCCGCGACCTCTTCTGCTCATGCCTCGGCTACACCATAAAGCCCGAAGCGAATTATAACATTCTCACCGAGCTGAAAAACGAAAGCAAGGCGGGCGACAGCAAAAAATCCGATGGTGCAATCATTTTGAACGGAGAAGTCAAAGCCGTTATCGAATTAAAGGGATGCGACACACAGGATTTAGACCGCGTGGCGTTCCAGGCGTTCAGCTACAAAAATCACCACGAAAAATGCAATTATGTAATCGTCGCAAACTTTGAAAGATTGCGTTTGTATGTGGAAACGCAGATTGAATATGAAGAATTTAACCTTTTCAATCTGTCAAAAGAACGTTTCGACTTGCTTTATTTGCTTCTCTCGCTCCAAAGCATAACGAACGACGTGCCGTTGAAGTTGAAGCACGAAACAGTGAGCGAAGAAAAGGAAATCACCAACAATTTTTATGCCGACTACTCCGCGTTCAAGCGCGCGTTGTTTGAGGACTTGTGCGAGAACAACCTGAGCGAATCTGCGACGACGGTCATTGAGCCTGTCGAAATGACCAGTATGGCAGATACGGTGGTTTCGACAGGCTCAACCACCGAAAAAATCCACTCAACCATCGCAAACAGCGCGCTGGATATAGACAAACTCACGCTCTTCAAGAAAACGCAGAAGCTGCTCGACCGCATCCTCTTCGTGCTCTTCTGCGAGGACAGGAACCTGCTCCCCGCGAACTCCGCGCTGGGCATCATACAGGACTGGAAGCAGCTCAAGAAACTGGGCTACCCGCAGCCGCTCTACGCGCTCTTCAAGACGTTCTTTGAGCGCATAAACACGGGCTTTGTGAACGAGGACGACCACAGCCGCGACGTGTTCGCGTACAACGGCGGGCTTTTCAAGCCTGACCCCGTGCTCGACGCCATAACAATCGGCGACGACGTGCTTTTTATCCACACCCAGCGCCTTGCCGCCTACGACTTTGAAAGCCAAATCAGCGTGGACATCCTCGGGCGCATTTTTGAGAACAGCCTGACCGAGATTGAGGAAGTGCAGGCGGAACTCAGAAATGAGCGTCATTCTGAGCGCAGCGAAGAATCCTCTCCCGTCATTCTGAACGAACGTGAAGAATCTGCAGACAGAGATGTTTCGGTCGCTTCGCTCCCTCAACATGACGGCGGGGTTGTGCCTCAACATGGCGCAAAAACCTCCACCATCGGCAAGCGCAAGAAAGACGGCGTTTTCTACACGCCGGAGTACATCACGCGCTATATCGTGGAAAACACCATCGGCGAGCTGTGCCGCAAAAAGCGCGAGGAGCTTGGGCTGACTGACGAGGCGATTGCGGAGTATGCATCTCAGGCGGCACAAAGCAAAAAAACGCGCAAGAGCAGAAAATAATATTTGGAGGCATAAATATGTATGCAATAGCAAATGCTGATTTGACGCAAATGATTGCGACACTCACGGACGAATACCGCATTGCAGCGGTAAAATACATCGAGTATCTCTCGCAAGCGCAGAAAAACAACGCAATAGCCACTTTGCACGAAATCCAAGATATATTCTCGGAGGACAAAGGCTGGGCGAGTGAGAGCGAAATGCTTGAAGATATGGCAGCGTTCCGTCGAGAAAGACTTGCAAAATGCGTATATTGATTGATACGAACGTACTGATTTCGGCTTTCGTTTTCGGCGGTAAGGCGGGAAAGCTCTTGGAAACACTTTTTGGCGAACACTACGAACTTTTGGTGTCGGAATATGTGGACACGGAATTTAAGGCGAAACTGGAACTGAAATGGGCAGACAAAGCGCAAAAGGTGTACGAGTTGTATCGCACATTGCCGTTTAGTTTCTGCAAAAGTGCGCAGGAAAAACTCGGCGAACTTCGCGACGAAAAAGATATTCCCGTTTTGAGTGACGCTCTACTGCACAATGTGGACATCATTCTGTCAGGTGATAAAGATTTCCTTGAAGCGGGGCTGGAGCACCCGCAGGTGTTTTCTCCCGCGATGCTCTATGATTTTTTAATGAAGCAATAAATCTGGAGGCATAAAAATGGAAAAACAAACCGCAGACAAACCACTTGACGCCCGCCTTGCCGAGTACCGCGCATGGCTTCTCTCGCTCAAAATCCTTGACCCCGCGTGCGGAAGCGGCGCGTTTCTGAACGCCGCGCTAAAGCAACTGCGCAAGGAGCACGCGCTTCTGGAATCCTATTGGCAGAAACTGCACCCCGGCGAGCTGTACTTTGACGGCATAGACAACGCCATCCTCGAAAACAACCTGTACGGCGTGGACATAAACGAAGAGAGCGTGGAAATCGCAAAGCTCTCGCTCTGGCTCAGCACCGCAAAGAAAAACCGCAAGCTTTCCACGCTCGGTGGAAACATAAAGTGCGGAAACTCGCTCATTGCAGACAAAACCGTGGCGGGAGAGAAAGCGTTTGATTGGCAAGCGGAATTCCCAGAGGTGTTTGGTACTGAGAAGTCAGAAATGAGGAGTGAGGATGTAGGCGACAGAAATGAGTGGTCAGAAATTAACAATGCCAGTCATTCTGAGAAAGCCACTCGTCATTCTGAGCAAAACACTTGTCATTCTGAGCGCAGCGAAGAATCTACTCCCGTCGTTCTGAACGAACATAAAGAATCCGCTCCCGTCGTTCTGAACGAACATAAAGAATCCGCTCCCGTCGTTCTGAACGAATGTGAAGAATCTACAGATGTTTCGGTTGCGTCGCTCCCTCAACATGACGAAGAATCCGCTCCCGTCATTCTGAACGAACGTGAAGAATCTACAGATGTTTCGGTCGCTTCGCTCCCTCAACATGACGACAGCGTTGTGCCTCAACATGCCGCGCGCGGCGGCTTTGACGTGGTTATCGGGAACCCGCCGTATGTTTCCGCGCCCACGCAGATGGCGAGCGCGGCGCTTGCGAGAAATCGGCAGGCGATAATCGACAGCGGCAGGTACAAAACGCTCTTTCAGAAATGGGATTTGTACATTCCGTTCATTGAGCTGGGCGTGCGGCATTTGCTCAAAGACGGCGGGCTTTGCTCGATGATTGTGC
>ERZ842401.1755-NODE-1755-length-30139-cov-5.034769_pt1 | contig 30139 bp, 28 predicted proteins | sample MGYA00521270_ERZ842401 | MGnify/ENA primary metagenome ERZ842401 (study PRJEB31892, sample SAMEA3878208) | bioreactor metagenome | biome: Moose rumen | place: Sweden | collected 2011-10 | study: EMG produced TPA metagenomics assembly of the PRJEB12797 data set... | reverse complement strand
CATTCTAACGCTGTGATATCCCTATCGTCAATCAGCCCGAAGGGCTGCTTTCCCAAGTTCGGCGCAGCCGAACTCGGGGCACTTTGATGGGGCAGTGTTTTCCTTATCCAGATACGCCGGCGATGGCTGCGAAAGGCACTATTGCCATCACTGCAACGACGAGAAGAAGATGTTGTTTGGATAAACCAATCTTTTTTCCGATTGTCAACCGGTTCATCTTCATTTCGAATGAAGATTCACGACATCATTAGTATAAACAAAGCTACCACCTGATCATAAGAGGATGTGGAATCCAGAGGTCGAACTCTTTGTCGTTGACGCTACTGGACTTAGTGATGAGTTCAGGGCGTCAAGTATCAGAAGAAAGGGTCCGGCCGCGCCTATGACGCGACCGCTATAATATGTTCTCTTTAATCAGGTAAGGTTCACGAACAACCTGGAGATCACGAGTCTGATGGACTGGAAGAACGTCAGGTGCTCGAACTTCTCCGTCGTGTATTCGGTACAGTACTTCAGATCCTCCTCGTAAGCAGCGTTCATTTCCTCGCCCAGCTGTTTGGACATCACCAGGAGGTTCGTCTCGAAGTTGAGGACCAGTGAACGATCATCGAAGTTCGCAGATCCGATAGAACAGTATTCGCCGTCTACGACCATGGTCTTCGAGTGGACGAATCCGCGGTTGTACATGTACACCTTCACTCCGTTGCGCATGACGTCGTAGGCGGAGCTGATGTTGTTCCAGAACACGAACAGGTGATCCGGTTTGTCGGGTATGATAACCTTGACGTCCACACCTCTGGCAGCCGCAAGGGAAAGCGCATCCTTGAGGGAGTTGTCGGGTATGAAGTACGGTGAGTGGATGTACACGGATTTCTTGGCGTTGTTGATCATCGTAAGGTACTGCATCCTCACGGGGTTGAATTCGGCCACATCCGGACCTCCGGAGACGACGATCGTCTTCGCATCACCGCTCGTATCGAACTTGACGTCCTTGTACAGGTCGGCCAGGTTCTGTGCCGGCGTTCCGTGGGCGTATTCCCAATCCATTTCGAACCGGAGATGGATGGCGGGGACGGCTGGTCCGACAATACGTACGGCGGTGTCCCTCCAGAATCCGAGGGGGCCCTTTCCGAGGTACTCGTCACCGATGTTGAACCCTCCGCAGTAACCAATCTCTCCGTCGATGACAGCGAGCTTCCTGTGGTTACGGTTGTTCTTCTTGGGACTGAGTGCAAGTGCGACGACACTGTGGAACAGTGCGAACTGTCCTCCTGCGGCCTTGAAGGCCTTGATGGACTTCTGAGGTCCTTTACCCCATCCGAAGTAATCGGTGAGCAGCTTGACCTCGACGCCCTCCTTCACCTTCTCGGTGAGGATGTTCATCAGTTCGTTACCGAGTTCATCGTTCCTGATGATGTAGTACTCCAGGTAGATGTATCTCTTCGCTGCCCTGAGATCCGAATAGAGTGCATCGAACTTGTCGTCACCGAGGGTGAAGAGACGCACTGTGTTGTTCGTCGTGTACCCGATGCTTCCGAAGTTCTGCATCGTCCTGGCGAGCTGGCGGTACTCGGGAATCTCCTCCTTGTCGGCGACTCCCTTGTCATATTCCACCAGTTCCTTCGTCTTCTCGTCGTTCAGACTCTTGATCCTGAATGCATGATCGGAGTACACTGTCTGTCCGATGAAGATGTACAGTATGAAACCGACGAATGGCAGTATCAGGAAAACAAGCGCCCATACGACTATCTTCGACGGGTTCTTCTTTTCTGTATAGAGTAACACCAGTAGGAACACGATATCAGAAATAATGATGAAAAGTTCCACCAATGGAATTAAATCAATGGCCATAATATGAAATCGCCTGGAGATTATATAACCGTAGCTAGGTCGTTAACCAACTCCGACCCTTATGGCCTGCACATCTCGGTAAAAGCAAATACACAGACCATGCATGTAGGGCCATGCAGGTCTCAGAGGACAGCAGGGTGAGGTTCGGGAAACCGGACATGGATTGGATCAGGGACTCCAATCTGTTGTGTGCTGATATGCACTTCCACACCAATTGTTCAGATTCGTTCACATCTGTTAAAGATGCTCTCTCGCTCGCGAAGAAGAGAGATGTCGGTCTGGCGATAACCGATCACAACCTCATCAGCGGTTCGCTCAAGGCAAGGGATCTGAACAGGGATTACGGCAGATTTCTGGTCCCAGGTATCGAGATCAGTTCCTGGGACGGTCCGCATATTCTCGTGTATTTCTACAGTTTCGACGAGATGACAGAGTATTGGACGAAGAATGTCAAGCCGTACATCTCGCCCAGCCCCTGGTTGGCCATAGACAAGGGAACGGAATGGATCTTGGATTCCCTCGAGGATGTCAACTGCGTCGTTTCCGGAGCGCATCCCCTCGGATATCTTGCATCCGTGAAGGGTGTCCAGAAGGCGATCGACCACGGTATCCTGGATGTTGAGGTGGCGAAGAGACTGGATGCCTACGAAGTGATCTGCAGCGGAATGTTCCGCAGCGAGAACAAGAAGGCCTGGGAGCATGCAAAGGATTACGGCATAGGCTTCACCGGCGGTACCGACGGGCATCTTCTGCATGAGGTAGGCCATGTCCTCACGGTATCGGAGGCGACCGATCTGGACGGATTCCTTGACGACATCGTGAAGCACAGGAACATCATCACCGGGAAGGAGAAACAGATACCTACGAAGGCCATCATGGCGATGGCTAGTTTGACCCGTTTCGGCATGCATCTCCCTTCATCCGCGTTCAGAAAGCTGCAGCTCATCCGCTATCACGGTACCAAGAACTATCCCGGAAGCGATCAATGATCAGCAGACGACGGTCCTGCGGAATGCGTCGCTCCTCTTCGACAGCTCGTCGACGTTCTTCTCGGTCACGAGGTGCACTTCGGGAAGCTTATCAGGATTCTCTCTGAGGAATGCCTCCAGTAGTGCCAGGTCCGGGAAGTCCATCTTCCTGAGATACTCTCTGCTCCAGTTCTCAGCCATGAGCGTGGCGTTCGTGGTACCTTTGTCGAAGAAGACGCTAGCGAACACCGATGCGACGGTGGTGTCCTCTGATAGTACTGCAACGTTGCTGCCCCTTACTGTGAACTCTTCTCCGTTGAACGATATGGCGAGACCGTTGGCGTCACGAACCAGATCCAGAGGCTGGAAGTCCGTGGAAGCGCTTCCGATGTACATCGTTGAATCAAGATCGATGGCTGTGAGCCTCCTGATGTCCAGCATGCGGTATGCCTTCTTGTGGGAGGTCATAGGATCGGCGGATTCCATCAGACCCATCGCTCCGAGGCTGGAGATCTTTCCCGGGAACACCGAATCCAATGTCCTTATGATAGTGACATCCTCGTCCATGAGTTCGGTGGGGACGTTCAGTTCATAGAACGTATCTGGGATGCGGAGCGCTGCTATCTCAGTGGCCAGGTCCCTTAGCCTGCGTGCTTCTGCCCTTCCCATCATCGACTGGTCTATGATGAGCTTGGTGTCGGCTATCTGGCACAGAGGGATGTTCAGCCTGTCGAGTATCTCCATCATGCCGTGTTCGAAGACCGATGTGGTGATGTGCGAGGGCATCATGTTGGAGATGTATCTCATGGTCCTGCTCGCGTTGGGCATCATCTGAAGGTTCTTCTTGCTCTTCTCGTAGATCAGATGGTCGGTGGCACCGCACGCCTTGAGGAACGGTACGCACCATTTGTAGTAGCTTCCCGCAGTGGCATCCTCCCTGTTGAGGACGTATGATGTGAGCCTGTCGTATCTGTCGAGGACGTCGAAGAAATGCTTCCCGTTCTCTATGAAATCGCTGCAGAGATCCCTGATGTCGTTGTTCCTGGTCAGGAATCCCCAGCATGTGCAGATTATGTACTTGTCCGGAGGTAGTCCGAGATCGACCGTCGGATCGAATTCGTCCGGCATCTCATCCCTCCAGCGAGGAATCCACCTGTACGGACAGGTCGTAAGGCGCATCAAGCTTCTTTCCGTCGGAGTAGAGGCACTTGCCCTTTATCTCCACCTTTCCCTCCGCGAATGCGCGGATCGTGGCGACAATGAGGGGCAGCTCGCGCTTCGCACCATCCTCTCTGATTGTCTTGAATAGAGGCTCTTCCTGTCCCTCCTCCTGTTTGATCTGATCCAGGGATTTGGTCTTCAGTTTGGCGTTCATGTCGGCCCAGAGCTTGTCATACTTGCCTCCGCGTATGGGGAATCCGCAGTATGTGAGGGCGGCGCCCCTGTCCCATTCCTCCGTGCATATGTGCATCATTATGCCCTGGTGGTCAGCATCCTCCGATATGAGCTGCCAGATGACCTCCTGCCATGTGCCTTTCGGTCCGGTGGGGAGTGCGGGATGCAGGTTCAGCATGTCGTACTGCCTGCAGGTCTCATCGTCCATCCAGAGCATGTATCCGGCAAGTATGCCGAGATCGAAATCGTACTTTCCGGTGAGTTCCCTGAGGACCTTCCCGTACTCGTCGCGCCATTCCCTCTGGTCCTTCTCCCAGAGGTCCGGTCTGAACTTCTTCCACGAGGCGGTGACCAACGGTATGCCATAACCTTTGACCATATCGAAGAACATCTGCCTCTGCTCCCTCTTGGGATTGTCCTCCTCGTCGTTGTCCCAGTTGCAGAACACGAAGGCGATCTCGATATCGAGAGCACCTTTCTCCTTTTGATCCATAACGGCCTTCAGAAGATTGCGGGATCCTGGACCCCTGCCTGTGGAGAACCAACCAAGTCTGAGCATCGGGGAGTACAATGGTATCGTCCGATAAAAGGCATTGGACGTTTTCTCAGACATCGAAGAGGACGGTCACCGACGGGGTCTCCCTGTCGATTTCCATCATGTGGTATGTGACTGCCTTGATCTCGGATCTTATCCTGTGCTTGTTCCTGTCGAGGGTCTCCCCTTTGGCATGGCATATCACATCATCGCCATCGAAGCTCACCTCGAACTCCTTGAGGATCAGGTTGTCGGCATCCTCAATGAACAGCATCTCGGACAGGAATGAATAGAGTCTATCCTCGTCATCGATCCCGGTGACACGGATATCCGTCTCCTCGGAGGTACCGATGTTGGAAAGGTCCACAGTCTGGTCGAATAGCGCAAAGGCGGCATTGGCGAAGCATTCCTCCAATGTTGATCCGCTCGCTCTGACCATCATATCGGCGGTATGGTCGATGAGGGTGTATCTTTCCATGAACGGAGGAAGAGTGTCATCGTTCTTTTATCCATCGCTGTCCATCCACGTACGATCTCAATGGATGAATCGGTCTTCGACAGGGCGAAGGAGTTCGCGAAGGGGGTATTCGAGGGTGACAGCAGCGGACACGATCTGTACCATACAATCAGGGTCCACGACCTGGCACGCACGATATGCTCCAAGGAGGGCGGGGATATGGACATAGTCCGTCTTGCCGCTCTGCTGCACGATGTCGATGACCGCAAGCTCTTCGGGGACAACGGTTTCGCGAACGCCAGGAGGTTTATGGACTCCGAGCACATACCTGTAAAGGACCAGGACCTCATCTACGAGATCATCTCCCAGGTATCCTTCAAGGGTAAGGACTCAGTGACCCCTTCGACGCTGGAAGGCAAGATAGTCCAGGACGCCGACCGTATGGATGCCATCGGAGCGATTGGCATCGCCAGGGCATTCGCCTACGGTGGCAGCAAGGGACGTGCTATGCACATCCCCGGAGAGGGTCCGAAGGAGGGTATGTCCGAGAAGGAATACTTCGCCAATCAGGGCACATCCGTGAACCACTTCTACGAGAAGCTTCTGCTCCTGAAGGATATGATGAACACTCATACTGCCAAGGACATGGCGCAGGCCAGGCATGATTACATGGTCGGGTATTTGGACGAGTTCATGGCCGAATGGGAAGGCAGGTGCTGATCAGTCCGTTCCTGCTTCCGGGTGAATTCTGCCTAGGATCCTCTTTTTCAGATCTATGCCCATATGATCCAGTGCGATGATGCCAATCCACAGCCATGCGGCGTACTGTATGGTCGCACCGATCCCGGCAATGATGTAAGTAAGGCCGATCGATCCGCTGTAGAACAGGTCGTAAAGGGACATCCACTGGTCGAACGACATGAATCCGTCGTAGAATGTCACCGTTCCGAGCAGCATAGGCAGGGACGGGAGCATGAATATCGTCGAACCCACCATGAGCAACAGGGTAGGCTTAATCAGTCTGTTCTCGTAGATCATGGCCGCAACTATCACGAACGGCATCAGCAGGATCAGGTACTGGGGTGTACTTGGATAGATGAACAGGACCAGGGCCGCCAGGAATACGAACCATATGAACCTGGAATCGATGCCCTCGTCGCCGTGGTTCTTGATGAGCTTGTATGCTATCAGTATCTCCAGGATCAGGATCAGCGGATAGATAAGAAGGGAACTGTACTTCAATGCCGCAGCGGCGATGCCTTCGTTTGCACCCTCTGCACGTGCCGTAAGGAATGCGACGCTGTCCATGACCGTTCCGTCCATGATGGGAGGTACCATGAGAACGGCAAGCATCAGGGCTGCACCTACTCCGGCCTTGACCACGCCCGTTCTCCAATCATCCCTCTTGACCACTACGTAAGCTACAAGGATGAAGATGAGGAAACCCGGGAAAAGTTTCAGGAGCGTCGCCAGGGTGAACATCATACCTGCTAGGAAATCCTTGTTCGATAGCAGCAGGCAGACGCACAGCAGCGCCATGAGAGCGGATATGGAATCGAACTGTCCCCAGCATCCGCAGACGAATATGACGTTGATACCGATGAAGAAGAGTGCGAATCCGATCTTTGCTTTCACCATATCCCCGGTCTGGCGTTTGATGAGCCAATAGATCAGGAATGATACGATGAGATCGGAGATTGTGAGCATCACGGTGAGGGCCATGTTGAAGGCGGGCGTGGAAAGTGTGGCATCCTCCCAATCCTCCGTGAACAGAAGCTGAGGGAAGATGTCGCCCCATGCGTCGACCCCTGTGAGTGCTAGGAATTCTGAGAATACACCGAGGATGTATCCCCAGACCGGCGGATAGTAGTATCCTGCCATCTCGTAGAGTCCTGCACCAGCCTCGAAGTTGCCGATGGTCATTGTCCAGGCCGTAACATCGTTGTTGAATTCCAGAAGGTATCCGAGGGCCGCCCTTGCGATAAGGCCGACCGCGACGACGATCAGCATCCCCTTGCACATCATGCGGGTATCGCTGAAGAATGTCATTCCGTCACCTCGTGTCCTTCCGCATAGACAGGGAAATATCCGCCTATCGTGACGTATACGTGATCCCCTTTCTGGAGGGAAATTATCTCGGTCCCTGAAACGGACCCTACCGCTGTGTCTACGATCGCGGTATCCGGTCCGATCCCGGAGGCGACCATCTGTGCCAGATCCATGCGTTGGCGGATCGTGTATTCCCCGCCGATCACACATATCAGTCCTTCTCCGGATCCTACCACGGTGATGCTAGAGTGGTCGCCGTCCGTGAATCCGAGTGAAAGGTAATCGACATCGTCCGGAAGCTTGGATGTGTCCACCCCGAACGTGGTCAGGTTGCTTTGAACGTAGAATGCATCGCGGAACCCGTTGTCTATGAGGTTGTAACCTCTGCTTTGGGTGTCATCAATGCATTCGGAACCCAGGAAAAGCGAGGTCCCGAATTCCACCGTCTCGAGGGAATCAGTATGGGAGATGTACTTTCCGAGGACACCTCCTATCCAATAGAGCCTTCCTCCGGACCCGATCCAATCCAGGACGAGCGAGTCAGATGTGCCATCGTAGACCGTATCCGGGAGGGATCCCGATATGACAATTATGGCATTGTCCTTACCGTCCTTGGACATGACCTCTGCCAGACCTTTGGCATCGACGATCTTGGAATAATCTATGCCGCGGACCTTCAGGGTGGCGTCGATCTGTTCGACGTAATAGTTCTCATCGAGCGCTCTTCCTCCTGTGGAGGCTACACCGCTCTCGGCAGCGGACATGTAGTTCTTATCGTAGAATACTGAAACTGTTTTCGGTGTATCCAGTGAATCGATTAGCGAGACCGCCGTATAGACGAGGGGCCTGCGGGATTCGATGGTGATCTGGACATCATCCCCGTCCGCTGCGACGGATGTCGAGAAATCGTCATGGGAATCGGTCGATACGATGATCTCCCCGAAAAGGACCAACGCGATAACGAGTACCGCAGTGAGAACTGGGAAGATATCTTTGCGCTCCATAATCGACCAACTCCTCGTCAGGTCGTCTGACGAAACAATTGAACATCGAACTAACAGATAAAACACATTCGATGGAGCGTTCGAGGATATGATTCTGTGTGCCTTTGTCCTTCACGATTCCCAGATGGGGCATCCGTAACTGCTGGATTGACAAATCAGAGGTCATTTATCTACGCTTTTTAGGGATTCCTATTTTAACTGAAAAGCCTGTAGGGGTTCCCATGCGCATTACGATCGTAGGCTGCGGTTCGAGGGGCACACAGCTCGCATTGGCCGCGGATAATATGATGGAAGTCAAGAGGATCTACCTCCTTGACGAGGATAGGAAACGTGCCGAGAAGATCAATGATGAGATTAACAAGGGCGAGATCATCGATAATATCGACGAGGAGCTCTATCATTGTGATCTGGTGATCGAATGTGCCACACAGCAGGCAGCCAAGGATATCATCCCCAAGGTCGTCGCGAGAGGCGTCGACATAATGGTCATGTCTGTAGGGGCGCTTGTGGACGACGATTTCAGACAGAGTGTCATCGATAAGGCCGCCCAGTGCGAGGCCAAGGTGTACATCCCTTCAGGTGCAATCTGTGGAACGGATGGTCTCAGTTCATCCACGGTCGGAAATCTCATCGATGTGGAGCTCCACACCATCATGCCTCCCCTCAACTTCGTGGACAACGAACACGTGAAGAAGCTGGGGATCGATGTCGATGCCCTAAAGGGGAAGACCGAACTGTTCTCCGGTACCGCCAGGGAGGCTGTACAGCTCTTCCCCAGACTGGTGAACGTCGCAGCTATCGTCAGTATCATGGGAATCGGATTCGACAAGACCAAGGTCACCATATCCGCGGACCCCCACATCAAGGTCAACTCTCACGAGCTCAAGATCAAAGGGGATTTCGGAGAGATGACCACCCGCACATGCAACGTCCCTCTGGAGGTCAACCCGAGGACGTCCAGCCTGTACGTATACTCTGCCATTTCCGCGCTCCAGAGGATCGTGAAGAACCAGTGGATAGGGATCTGATCCCTATGCAGAAGACAAGGGCCGAGAGGCTCATCGAGAATGCCGAAGGCATGGATGCCGTCGTCATAATGAACGACGGGGAACCCTTCCTCGATTCAACATTCTGGTATCTTTGCGAACAGCCCGGAGGAGTGTTCGAGAGCTGTTTCGCCGTCGTGCGCTGTGACGGTTCTTTGGATGTCATAGTCAACCCCCTCGAGGAGGAATCCGCCAGGGAAGGTGTCGGTAACATCTGCGTCTACCACGATGCCAAGGAGAGGGAGAACTTCCTCAAGGATGCCCTCAAAGGCTGCAAGAAGGTAGGATTCAACACCCATTCCAGCACCCATGCCATGGTCTCCTATGTTAAGAGGATCGTGGAGGGAATCGAGGTTGTCGATGCCGGTAAGGCGATCGACAATACGGTGTCCGTCAAGGATGTGAAGGAGATAGAGGCCACCAAGAAGGCCTGCAAGATATCATCAACCGTGGCCAAGGAACTGCCCGATTATCTGTCCGAGGGAGTCTCCGAGAAGGAGGTCGCCGCCAGGATGGACAACAGGATGCGCGAGCTCGGAGGATCAGGGAATGCCTTCGATACTATCGCAGCATTCGGACCTTATTCGGCACAGCCGCACCACATGCCTTGCGACTACAGGCTCAAGAAGGGTGACACGGCGCTGTTCGATTTCGGGACCAAGTATGACAGGTACTGCTCCGACATGACCAGGACTCTGTTCCTTGGAAAGCCCCCGGAGATACTCGAGAGGGCATACGAGGTCGTCAGGGAGGCACAGCTAGCCGGTATCGCGGAATATCACGACGGTGCCAACGCCAACGCTGCCGATCTGGCTGCAAGGAAGATCATCGACGATTCAGAATTCAAAGGCACATTCATACATTCATTCGGTCACGGTATCGGGATGGATGTCCACCAGGCCATATCGGTGTCCCCGAGATCGGATCAGGTCCTCCATGCCGGTAACATAGTGTCCGCCGAACCCGGTATCTACATCTCCGGGGTCGGAGGAATAAGGATCGAGGATACAATCCTGGTGACCGAGAACGGATGCGAGATCCTGACTGATTTCGACCATTCGTTCACGATCGTCTGATTAGAAGGATTGGTCCAGGGTCAATCTCTGTCTGTCCCCGGCCTCTGACAGTCCGGAGCAGTCTCCCAGGACCTTTCCGATCTTTATCATCGGATAGGGCGCTACAGGCTTGCCGTCCTCTCCGCTCAGAGGAGTAGGTCCGAAGAATATGCAGAACGCACCTGGTCCGGGCCAGTATGCAATGTCGCCGACCTCCATGTCCTGAGTGCGGTTCTCCTTGGGAAGCAATACCTTCAGAGGGAGCTCGCAGTAGATCATAGAGCCAAGCATGTTGATGTCAAGTTTGTGAGGGCACTCGAGCCAGATAGCGTTGGAGATATCGGAGTCGTCAAGTTCCGCTTCGAAGTTCTCGTTCCTTGCCCTGATGATCAGTCTGCTCATGGTATCAATCCCTCTTCTGGAAGAGGCTGCGTACCTCTTTACCGACGGTCTCGACCTGGAGTTTCTTCTGAGCTTCTTCCATGCTCTTCAGTCTGGCGAGGTCGTCATCCCAGTCGGCGGTCCATTCGTTCTTGAAGGTACCGTCCTCAATCTCCTTCAGGATCTGTCTCATGGCCTCCCTTGACTGTTCGTTGAGGATCCTGGGACCTCTTGTGAGTCCGCCGAACTCGGCGGTGTTCGAGACCTCCCCCCACATCATGCTGAATCCGCCCTTGTTGATCATGTCGGTGATCAGCTTGGTCTCGTGGAGCGTCTCTATGTATGCCATCTCCGGGGGGTATCCTCCCTCGACGAGCGTATCGAATCCCATCCTGATGAGCTCTGTGAGTCCTCCACAGAGTACCGCCTGTTCTCCGAACAGGTCGGTGAAGGCCTCGTTCCTGAACGACTGTTCGAACGCTCCGGGGTGGGTGGCGCCTATGGCCTTTGCCAGAGCGAAGACGGTCTCCCTGGCATGTCCAGAGACATCCTGGTGCACGCTAACCAGCGCTGGCACCCCGTATCCCTCCAGGAACATCTTCCTTACACCGTTCCCGGGACCCTTGGGGGCCATCATGATGACGTCGATGTCGTCCCTGGGGACGATGGTGCCGTATGTTATAGCGAATCCATGGGCGAATTCCAATGCCGCTCCCCTCTTCATGTTCTTCTCCACGAAGTCGTAGTAGACCTTGGGCTGTATCTCGTCCGGAAGGAGCATCATGACGATGTCCGCATCCTTGACCGCATTAGCGAACTCGCATACCTTCAGACCGTCCTCCTTGACCTTCTCCCAGGAGGCTCCGTTCCTTCTCACACCGACAACGACGTCCAGTCCGGAATCCCGGAAACAGAGGGCCTGTGCCCTTCCCTGGGAACCGTACCCCAGAACGGCTATCCTCTTCCCATCGAGGATGTGCATGTCTACGTCTTCTTCGTGATAGAGCTGCATCGATCGCACCTTGCTGTCTATCTTTACTAGTAATGTGGGATTAATAATTTTATGAAGAAGAGTCAGGCTGAAACCAGAATATGGTAAAAACCCGGCCATATCTATGCTGCAAGGGGGAGATGCCTCGATATCGCCAGGTATGTTTAATGTGATGATTCACTGGGTTTCCTTGGCGGCCTTCTTCAGGACGCCGTTGTTGTATGTCCCTGTGAACGCGTCGACCTGGAGGTCGGATCCGCGCTTGACGCTGAGGAACATCATGTTGACCGGAACGCTGTTCTTCTTGGGTTCCACGGTCTCGATCTTGACTTCCGTCTTGGGCCTGTACAGTCCGACCATCTTGCCGGACTCCGCCTTGACGATGAGGTCCTCTCCGTCGTTCAAGAATGCGCTCTCGGGAGCCTTCGCGATGAAAATCTCTCCGGAGTCTTCCACATTGTACACTTCATAACCGCTCTTGCTCACCTGACGGATACCATTCGAGTATTCCGCATTGGTGAATGTCCTCTTTGGCTTGGACTCCTGCATAGGTGCAGGTCTGTTCGACTTCATTTTGCCGAAAAAGCCTTGAGAGCTTACGCTGCTGTAGTTTGAGTTTACACTCATGCTATCCCATCCAGAAATCCGTATGCTCTCGGAGAATATAAAGGTAGTACCTTAATCAATAGCAGCTAAACCATCACCCTTCCGGAGATTGAAAAGTCACCCTTAAAATCCATTCAATCATTACGCGGGACAGAGAAGCGTGTCAGCAATGTTCACGCCGAGAAGGTGAGATAGAATGGGAAGAACAACGGTGGCAGTACTCATGGTCGCCGTCGTCATCGGAGCATGCGTCGGAGCGGCTTTCGCCACAGGCGTATTCAACGGAGGCGGCGGAGAGGATGATTGGAGGGATCATGTAGGTGAGAGGACGATCTTCGAGACCGAAGGGACGGAATCTACTTTCACATACACCGCGACATATACGGGAACAGCTCAGAACACGTTGCTGTATATGAATGAGGATACTGATTACTGGTTCATCAACTACGCATATGAACGTACCTATAGGATTGGATGGCAAACGCAGACCATAACGGGGGAGTCGAACGAATGGGGTATGGACAGCGATTACACCGAGACGGAGATTGGTATCGAGATCATCAAGACCAAGTATTATGGGCAGCAGGAATGCCGTCATATAAGGCTCACCAACGAGGTCATTGGTCACACGGAGGATCAGTGGATAGGTGTTGATGACGGGATCGCATACTATGTGGAGGCCGAATCCGTATCCGGTGTCGGAATACAGAAGGTTGTCATAACCTCCAAGCTGTATTACAAAACAACCGACAAGGTAGATGTTAAGATAGATTTCAATGTCAAGGTCTATGCCGATGAGAACATAACCGTATTCGGAGAAGGCAAGTATCAGATCGGAGAGGAGGTCACTCTCACCGCCACAGGTGATGATTTCTACGGCTGGTATGATTTCGATGTCTCTGCGGCCGAACCCGTTTCCAAGGAACGCACTTACAGATTCAACATAACTAGTGACAAGGTCCTCTACGCACTGAACGAAGGCGTTGATAGTACATACGAATCCGGTACAGAGGTCACACTGACAGCAGGGACCGAACTGACATCTGCCAAGTGGGAGATTACACCGTTCTACAGGAACACCGGGGATGTCGGGGAGACGGTGACGGTCGAAGGTGCCGCACCCACTTACGTGTTCGATGTACCCGGAGATTACCGCATGACCATCGAGGGCACCACAGCGGATGGGAAGGAATACAACGGTTACAGGATTCTGTTCGTAGACGGTGACCTCAGTATTGATTATAAGTTCGATTACGGCGATCTAACCATATCGGATATCTCATTGGACATCAGGTACCGCGATTATATCGGATACATGGACAAGCTGCCCGTATCGGAGAGGTGTGACGATTCCAAGGACCGCCAGAATCATGGTTCCCAATTCGTTGTCGTCGACAAGTATATCCTCAGCCTAGTGGAGCAGTTCAAGGGACTGCAGACGATATACGGATGGACTGATATCGAGACCGCAGGATGTATCCTTGCTTTCACGCAGGCCATCCCGTACGAATACGATTCGGACTCCCACAACGAGAGCGAATACTGGAACTTCCCCGTGGAGACGCTGTATCTCAACATGGGAGACTGTGAGGATACATCGATCCTGGCCAGTGCCATATACAAGGGTATGGGGTACGAATCCGCTTTGATCCTGATGAGCGGACACATGGCTGTGGGGCTCCTCGGAACCGATCTCAGTGGTTATTCCGAGTTCAGCAAGGAATACAAGACCTTCTCCACCAGCGGATACTATTACGGTGAGACGACCTCGACCGATTATCAACTGGGTGAGGCCCCCTCCGACGTAAGGTATGTCGATAAGATCGTCATCAATGTCGAAGAGTGAAAACCATTAGGGGCCATTCGGCCCCTTCAAACATTTTCACGGGATCATTGCGGTTTTCGCCATACGAAGGCATCCTCTTTCCCGTAGACTATTTTGGAAGCTCTTCTCAATGATTCTGCAGGGACATCCCAAGGCTGGATCCTGGCATCATCCGTCCATTTGTTCCAGATATATTCCCCATACGCCGCATTTTCGGACTCCATGTATTTGATATCCCCCATGGCCATATTGGCGATGATGCATTGCATCCCGGGGAAATCCTTGTAGGTCTCCACGATCTCGTCGAAGAGTTCCTTCAATGTGGATTCCATCTCGTCACGCGGCATCTGTTTCGCGATCCCGACATGGTATTGGGTGCTCAGGAGCGATTGCTGGAAATCGAAGATCTCCTCCATGATAGCGAATCAGCACTGCGATATTTATTTTGGATTCTATCGGAATATGATCATATCGTGATACGTATTTGATGCATACTTGTCATAAAGATAGTGACAGGTCCTGAGGATCACCGATTGTGATCCGCCAGAGCATCTGATTTCTTACAAGATGAGTGGGCCTACCCGGATTTGAACCGGGGTCAATGGCTCCCAAAGCCACAAGTATACCAAGCTAGCCCATAGGCCCATTGGTCCCTCTGATTTGTCGGCGATATAATAAGGTTTTTGGATCGGGTCGCCGAGGTATGGTTCTGAACGAACGCTTCGGAGAATGGTTGTTTAAAGGGTTTGGCCGCCCTTCCGGGCGGCATTGAAGGTTATCAGGCGTTCTGCTTCTTCTTGGATGCCATTACAGCTGCGATAGCGATGATGACGAGGACCACTATGGCGATGACGACATAGAGCATGACGTTGCTGTCGCTGCTTCCGCCATCGTGGTTGAACTCATCGATGGCGTAAACGGAGTAGCTACTTGCATAGAATAAAGCAAAGTATTGGTCAGCATCCATATTGTAGTAGATCTCGGTTGCCATGGGCACTTCGACACCGTTCATGATGTGGTAGACCAACGCGTCGTAATTGCTGATGGGCACGTATATCCATGCAGCGTCGGTTCCCTTGATCTCGTAGGCCTTCATTCCGTCGTACTTGGTCTCGGTGGCGCTGTACTTGTAGTAGCTGTCTGCTGCGGTTCCGTCGATGAGGAATGCGACTCCAGATTTGTTCTGGACAATGAACGGTTCATCCGCAGGTTGCACGAAGAATGCATCGTCATCTACTTTTACGATGGATCCGGGCTGTCCGGTCGCTGCCTTGGTTCCGAATTCAGGGGTCAGGGTGATGTTTCCGACCACATCGTAGCAGTAACGGAGTGCTCCTTCACTGACGATACCGCGCATTTTTCCGTCTTCGTCGAGGAACCAGAGAGGCTCATCTCCGCCGGTGTAGCTGTATATGAACACTTCTCCGAAGGTCGCGGGAATCTTCTCGTTGTTGATGGTCACGGTGTATTTGTTTCCCACGGACTGCGTTGAACAGATTGCGGTTCCAAGGACGAAGTCTATGTCGGTGACAACGTTCTTCTCGTTGACCGTGAATCCGCTGTATTCGCCGGAGAGCGTGTATCCGGGCAGGGCTGCGATACTGAGTCCGGTTCCACCGTCGATATCGGAATCATAGCACATTACTGCTCCATTAAGCTTGAAGTCGATAATGCTTCCGTCCTTGAGGATCAGATGGCCATAGGTGAAGTAGACCTTTCCGTGCATTTCCAGTTTCGTCAGGTCCATCTCTTCCATCACGAGAGGCACATCTCCGGTGAAGATGTAGTTGACCTTGTACTCGTCGTAGTATGCAGACTCGAAGATATCGTATATCGCGAGATCGGGGATGACAAGGGCGGGGTCGTAGATGACTCCGTCTCCGTCACCGCTGGTGGCGCAGGTGATGTCGACTACCTTTGTGGTATCGTTGGGGATCAGAGTGGTCACCATCTTCTTACCGTCATTCATAGTGTACTCGATCTTCGCATCTGTGTACTTTATCATGAGTTCGGAATCGTTAGAAGGTATAATGACAATTCCGTCGACGTACCCGCTGACGGATTTCAGATCCTTCTTTCCGGTGTAGGTCCCAGATACCTCTGCCTTGTCGGTCTCTAACTGGTAGTCTCCCTTGGAATAATCTCCGGTCATTGTGACCTTACCGAGGTCGGTGGTGATCCCTTCATTCCAGATTGATGCGTGCGCGGATGCAGCAGTGGGATTAATCGAGATGGGTTTATCTTCATCGAGTGCAATGTCGCACTTGAGTTCGAGGTCGGATGTGGTGAGCATGTAGTTGGCCTCGCCTATGTCGAATCTAATTATGTTAAATCCTCCGGTCAAGTCCACGGTTCCCTTTCCTTCTGCGAAGGAGATGTTGAGCTCAGTATCGTCGATCGCCTCATAGACATCATCATTGCTGTAGTATCCGCCGTCGAGGGTGATCGTTCCGCTGACAGCGATTCCCTCCTCCCCATTGGATGCTTTGACATCAATGGTGAACTCGTCGATAGCTGCTTTGTAGCTATCTGTGCTGGAATCAGATTCGAGCATCTGGCTGAACATCATGCCGGCGATCGATCCATCGATCTCGAGGTCAGCGATGACTTTGGAGTAGTCTCCGGTCGCGATAGCTTCGATTAGGCTCGCGAGGTCGATGGTTCCGGTGAGGACAAGGTCTGTACCGTCCATAGTGAAGAATGCCAGATCTTCAGTATCCTTCTCTCCGTAGTATCCGTAGACCGTGCCGAAGCTGAATCCGGATGTGAGTTCGAGCTTTCCGTCCCTAATTGCGAATGATTCGGCGCTGTCGATGTCGTCGATGGACAGGATGTATGAGCTGTATATGTCCTGGGGGTCAACGTTTCTGAAGACGAAGTCGCCTTTGACGGTCAATTCTCCATAGAGCCCGTCGGAGTCGTTCATCATGACATAGACTGTGGGGAGAACGATCTGGACATCCATGTCGTCGTTCAAGTAGCTGAATTCGAGTCCCTTAAATCTGTAGTTGGCTGTGATTGAGCCGTCCTCGAGCTCGAAGTTGGCGGATGCTCCGTTGAAGACCAGAGTCTCATCATCGTATTTGACGGTGATTTCGCCGATGTCCTGGTGGTATTCAGCTGCGACGGAGGGCATCTGGAAGTCCTCGATTCCGGTCTCGACCTCGAAGATCTTCTCTGCTACCTTACTAATGTACTCAATCATTCCCTCGGGGGAGTCCAGGTCCTCGATGTTCTTGGCGATGTCCGCGCAGACGGTATGGAGTACGAGGTCCTCCTTCTCGAAGACGAAGTAGATGAACTGGCATTCGAATCCGATGGCAGGCATGATCTCTTCAGGGGTGTTTTCGATGATGCCTTCGATGAGAGCTTCGGTCTCTTCGCTGGGGTAAGCGGTGGCGTACACATCCATCAGGAACAGCTTGAAGGAGGACTCGCTCATCTCCGGGTTGTAGTCGTTGAGGATGAACTCTACGAGGTTGTCCAGGTTCCTCATGCTGAATATATCCAGGAAGCTTCCGCTGTCGAGAACGAGGCTTGAATTCTCGCTCATCGAACCAGTGGTGATGACGACATCATCGATAGCGAAGCTTGCACTTTTGATGGATTCGCTGGTTGTGATCTTGGCCACTTTCGGGTCGAGTTCGATCTCTTCGCTGACCTTGATACCGTTGAATGCATAGCTCATGTCGTAGTACTGAGCATCGTTGGACTTGTCCTGGAGAGTGAACTTGAGGTCTCCCTCTATGGTGAATTTTGCTTCGAGCCCGTCATTATCGATGGAGCACTCTGCTGCGAATGCAGGTGTGACGACGTCAGCGTAGACTTTCTGTGAATCGGCCTGAATCTGTATTGATCCGAATGAACCCTCCGCCTCGATTCCGTCATCGAATGTCAGAGTGAATGCGAGCCCGTCGAAGCCGAAGTGGTAGCCCTTGTCGTCGGCGTCCACGGTGATCGTCCCGATGGCGAATGTGCCGAATCCGTTTACTGTGGTGGTCTTGTAATCGTCGATTCCGGTGATGCTCTTTGCAATCTGTTTTGCGACCAGCTCGATGTACTCGAGGTGTTTGGAGATGATTCCGGTCTCGGTTGTGCTGTTATATGAATCTACGCATATCTTGGCGAAGTCGAGTCCGTCCACGGTCTCGATGAAGTAAAGTGAGTATGCGAAGGTTATTCCGGCCATGTACATCTGTTCTTCGGGGATCTGTTCGACGATTCCGTCGACTAACTCTTCGACGTCGTCTCCGTCGGGGAATGCGGGTGTGAGGAAGTCGGTCATGAATTCCTCGATGGCTTCCTTTCCGATCTCTGCATCGTATCCAGCCGCAAAGATGTAGGATCCGATGATGTTCCTCATGGAGAGAAGCTCCATGAAGGAACCGAGTTCCACCTTGAGCTCATCGCTGACGGTGATGCTGTTGATATATCCCTCGACTCCTCCGTATTTCAGGGAGATGGTCTCGATGTCGAGACCGAAGGTGATCTTGACTTCCTTCTCGCTGAAGTTAGCACTGTACTGTGCTTCAGCGTCATCGATCTTAATGGACTCGACGTCTGCGTTGATCTTGAGGTCGCCGGACATGGATCCGTTGATGTAAGGGATGACGTCCTTGAGTGAGTTGAGGTCGGTCCAGTCGATGTCCTCGATGATTCCTTTGAGGCCGGCTGTGATGTCGACCTTCTCGGATATCTCTACGACGATTCCCTGGATAGCGGCCTTGAGTGCCGCGTCTCCTTTGAGGGCGACGGAGTAATCGGAATCTCCTACTGCATATGAGGCGTAGACGGAGATGTCAATCTTTTCGATGGATCCGATCGCGATCTCGCCAAATGCGAGTGTAACTCCGTCGGACTTGATCTTGACGTCGCCTTTGATCTCAGAGAGTTTTCCACCGACCATCTTGAACTCGGGTGCGACGGCGACTGAGGTCGCCTTGAAGTTGTAAGTCATGCCGTCGACCACAGCTTTGGTTCCGTTATCAACGGTAATTGAGGCTGTGAGTTTTGAATTGGCGCTAGAATATCCGTATGAGATCTTTCCGTCGATTGCGACGGAGGTGTAGTCGTCGAGAACGTTTACCCTCTCGAAGAAGCCCATCGCGGTGAGCTGGACCGTAGCGCCTTCCTCGAAGATGAGGGCGCTTCCGGCCTCTCCCTTAATGGACCAAGGGATAGTGATATCGATATGGAGTATCGATCCCGTTTCGAATGTGATTGTGACACCCGATTTGATTTCATAATCTGCGTTCAGTTCAAAAGTTTCGCCGTCTGCGATTGTCTTGTCTTTGTCGATGACTATGACTTCGTTTGAGTCCGTAGCATCATTATTCGAGTCTGTGCTTACGATTGCGAAAGACAGAGCGAAAGCCAAGGCAAGAACGACAGCAAATGTTACTTTCATTCTCTTATCCATGAGTTCATCCTCCGAATAATGTTCCCTAAACTGTTAAGCAAGCGTATAAATGTAGCGCCCGCACGCGCGTTAAAATGAGCTCGACGAGGAAGGTTCTGTGATTGCTGGCACTATCATCCAATAGATGTAACGGACATCCTTCTGGAAGTCGATTGATGAATCAGTTCTCCCAGGGGTACCTGGGATCGAGCAGCTCGGTGAGAAGTCCCGTATCCTCGGAATACAGGGCCTCGATGTGATCCCTTATCTCCATCGTGCTGGGGTCCAGGCTCCTGCCGATGCCTGAGATCGAAACCTCCTTCTGAAGGAACTCCTTCGCCGTACGTAACGGGCGGGGGGAGATGACATACCAGTAACCATCGTTCTGGTACGGGTTACCATAGGGGTTGTCCTTCCAGTGCTCCAGGAAGTTGTCGGATGCCTCCTTGACCCTTACAGGAGGCCCCCTGTGCTCGACGGTCTCGGAGAGGATGTCGTTCTCCAGTTCGAAGACGACGCGGAGCCTGAATTCGTCCAGCATATGGGCCGCTCTCAGCACTTTGAAATCGAATTCCCCGAACTTCTTTTCGATGGCGTACTGCGTCCTCCAGAGCTGTGCCTGGAGGTTGTCCTCGTTGGCATCGGGCCTGTCGAACGACACGGAGACCAGCTTGGTCTTCCTCTTGGCGCAGATCCATTCCAACTCCTCCGGGGCCAGCGGTACGCGGGGCCTGGGGAAGAAGAACTCCTCTCTGGGATCCTCCAGATAAGCTCTGGCTGCTGTTTGGAACAGGTGGAGCGTATCGATGTGGACTGATGATGCCGCATTGCGGTTCCTGTCCACCGGATCGTATACGACCAGGGCGGATTTGAAGTGGGGGCCAGCCTCTTCGACGACGATGGTCTCGCCATCCTTCCATTGGATACTGGCCTCGAGCACCTCCTTGAAGGTACCGTACTTGACCACCAGTACCTCGCACATGTATCCGGAGAATCCTCTGGAATCCTGTTCCGCGCCGTATGCGCCAATGCCTTTCATGAACTTCTTCAGCAGACGGACCTGATCCTTCTGATCCGACGTGAGATGGGAGTTCATGTAGAGCGTGTGGAACGGGGTGCGGTCCACGGCGGTCCTTATGTGGGATGTGTCCGGGAGCTTGTAGCAAGGGACCATATCCGTCTCGATCCCTTCGAAGAATCCGGTGGTGTACGGGTGTTCCGAATAGATGAGTTCCCCTCCGATGATGTCCTTCCCTGCCTGGAGGCCGAGATCCATCATCTCCTTCTTCGGGGTGTTCATAGGGAACATCATGAAAAGATCGAAGTCCTGATCCTTGAGGTAGCTGCCCTTTGCATAGGACCCTGCGAGTCTGACATCAACATCGATGCTTTTCTTCTCGAAATACGACCTTGTGATCTCCAGGAGTCTTCCTGCGATGGAATCCAATCTCTCCATCTCCTCTTTGGACGGAACTATCTCGGACAGTACTGACAATTCCACTAGTTCCTCATCCATGATTCTCACCTCTCAGGTCGTTCTTACGAGTCCTGGTATGGTCGAACGTGTATAAAACTGTCAAGAAACCAGGTCCGGATGGGTTATTTATTCTTAATATAAATTTTTCTAAAAATTTAAATATAAATAAAAGTGCCCGAAATGCCCTGACCGGAATAGTGCCAGATAAGAAGGAAATGGTTTAGAAAATGGTTTGATTGATAGATCAAAACTCCCTTCTGATGAACCTTGCCCATGCGATGAGGTAGCAGACGAGTCCCCAGATGATCAGGACTGTGGCATTCTTCACCAGGTCGGGATAATCTATCGGCTTGAGGATGGACATGTTCGTCATGAATCTGAGGATGACGATCATCTCGGGGATGTTCTTGTCGGCACCTATGTTGAGGAACGCATACAGATCGACCAGCGATTTCCTCTCCGAATCGCTGATATTCATGAATTCCTGTGTGAAGTAGCCCTCATAATCCGCCGGGACGGCACCCGTTTTCTGGACAGCTGCTACAACGGTCTGTTGCATTTCCTTGCTTAATTCATGGAACGCTTCGGCGAAGACCAACGTATCCAGACCTTTAATGTCGGTGGTGGTGGAGTTGACATATCCAGACAGGATCTCTGCCGCATTGTCGACGACCTCGTCGAAACGGACGAGGCTCTCGTTGTAGTTGTCCACGTATTCCGGGACGCATGTATAGATGGTGTCACCGGCCTGGTCGATCATGTACCAGTTCTCGCCGTCGTTGGTCGCCGTCATGGTCGACACCAGGGGGAAGACCAGTACCAGGAGGAGGATCGATATGACGGTGCACACGCTCCCCTTCCTGAAGAACGAGCTGATGATGAATGCGACTCCGGATGCCGCGAATGCGTAGAGCACCGCGAATCCGAAGGATGTTATGAATTCGAACGGTATCTCCCCGATCTTCGTGATTCCGATGATGCAGACGAGGATGTAGTAGGCAAGGATGATCGCCGCCTCGATTATGGTACAGGACAGGATCTTCCCCAGGAGGATGGACGTGCGCCTCACGGGCCTGGTGAACAGGATCAGAGCCGTCCTCTCCTCGAACTCCGATACTATGGCTATCGACGACAGTAGCGCAACGATCAGCGTGATGACCACGGGCAAGGTGTCGAAGTAGACATCCACGAGGGTAGCGATGTTGTCCATCTTATCCCAGTTCTTGGTGACGAACTGGAGCGCGGTTATCAGCAGGAACACCAGGAGGACAATCAGCAGGCTGACCAGGAACTTCTTCCCGCGGACGCATTTGATCATCTCGTTCTTGGTGACTACCATTATCTGTGAGAAATCTGCGGCCATCTTATCTCGACTCCTTTATGAGGTCCAGGTATGTCTCTTCAAGGGCATCCTGTTCGGTCAGTCCGTAGATCATCATATCCATATCGTTCAGGTCCTTATAGAGTCTGGACCTCAGTTTGGTGTCGGCGCCCATGGTTATCGCTATGTCGTTACCTAAGCGCTCCGCGCTGATGACATAGTCGAACGAATCTATCTGTTCTATCATCTCGTCGGTCGGGAGACCGTCGATCTTGGCTATGAGGCATCTTGTGCCTTCGCTGGATTCGAAGACGGATATGTCATCGTCCTTCAGGAGCGTACCGTGGTTGATGAACGCTATCCTGTCGCACAGGTCCTGGACCTCCGGCAGGATGTGGGAGCTCATCACGATGGTGAGGTTGTTGGAGTGGTTCCTGAGGTTCTTTAGGACCTCCCTTATCTCCGCCATACCTCTCGGATCCAATCCGGATGTGGGCTCGTCTAGGATGATTATGCTGGGATCGTTCAGCAGGGCCTGGCCAAGTGCGATCCTCTGCCTCATACCCTTGGAGAATGTACCGAGTCTCTTGTCCCCCCAGGAGGTCATCTTGACCCTCTCGAGGATGTCCTCGGTCTCTGCGGAGATCTGCTCCTTCTTCATGCCGATGAGTTCGCCTACGTATCTGAACGTCTCCCTGGGGGTCAGATAGGGATAGAACTCGGGTGTCTCTATCACCGTTCCTACGTCGGTCAGGGCCTTCTTGGGATTCTTGGTGACATCCACGCCGTTCAGGTACGCCTCCCCTGATGTCGCGTTGATGAGATGGGTGAGGATCTTCAGCGTGGTGCTCTTCCCCGCCCCGTTGGGTCCCAGAAGTCCGGTGAAGCTGTTCTTCTTGATCGTCAGGTTCAGATCGTTGACGGCCGTGAACTTGCCGTACTCCTTCCTGAGATTGACGATCTCGATGGGATCTTCTGACATTATATCGCCTTCCATTTCCATGTGTCCCTGCTTTATTGCAGATCACATTTCTGATTACCTGCACTTGTAACGGCGTATAAAGTTGCTATGTCAACTCATTAGGAGGTTCGCTTCCATTGACCTCATACCGATGACGCAGGCTTGTGCCAAGGATAGTTTATTATGGACAAGCGCCATGCCATTGACAGGTTACTATCATGGCGAAGATCAGGGTCGGAGTCAACGGTTTTGGAACTATCGGAAAGAGAGTGGCGACAGCTGTCGCGGCACAGGATGACATGGAGCTCGTGGGGGTCACTAAGACAAGACCTTCCTTCGAGGCCAAATCAGCGATAGAGAAGGGATATGGACTCTATGTCCCCGCCGACAACGTCCAGGCATTCAAGGATGCAGGGATTGAGGTCAAGGGAACCATCGACGATCTGCTGAAGAGCGTCGACATCATCGTCGACTGCACCCCCGGTAACGTCGGAGAGGAGTACAGGGCCAAATACCAGGCTGCAGGCGTGAAGGCCATCTTCCAGGGAGGAGAGGACCACGCACTCACAGGCATATCGTTCAACTCGACCGCCAACTATTCGGAGTCATGGGGGGCACAGCTCTCCCGCGTGGTATCATGTAACACCACAGGGCTTCTGAGGACTCTGAACCCGCTCGATAAGAAATACAAGATCAAGAACGCCTTCGTCACCATCGTGAGACGTGCGGCGGATCCCGGGGACGCAAAGAACGGACCCATCAACGGATTGGAACCTTCTGTTAAACTCCCTACCCACCACGGACCCGATGTGCAGAGCATCATGCCCTGGCTCAACATCAACACCATGGCTGTGAAGGCATCCACGACCCTGATGCACGTTCACACCGTTGTCGTCCAGCTGGACCAGGAGATCACCACTCAGGATGTGCTCGACGTCTTCAAGAGCGCACCCCGCGTAAGGCTGGTCAAGAGCAAGGACGGTATCAAGAGCACCGCCAACATCATGGAGCTCGCCAGGGAACTGGGACGCGACAGGTCCGACATGTACGAGATCGTCGTATGGGAGGACGGAGTGAAAGTGGTCGGCAACACGCTGTACTACTACCAGGCCGTCCACCAGGAATCCGATGTGATCCCGGAGAACATCGACTGTATCAGGTCCATGTGCAAGATGGAGCAGGACGCGGCAGCATCCCAGGCCAAGACCAACAAGGCGATGGGAATATCTCAGTGAAGGTTCGGACATGTCCAAGGACTTCAACGCGCTCGAGGATTTCGTATACAAGGACAAGACGGTCCTTCTGAGGGTGGACATAAACTGTCCCCTCGATAAGCAGACCCTGCAGATCGTCAACGATTCAAGGATAAGGAGGGTCGTCCCCACCATCAGGGAACTGATGGGAAAGAAGGCCAAACTAATAATTCTAGCCCACCAGAGCAGGAAGGACAAGTGGGATTTCATCAACCTCCAGCAGCATGCGGATCATCTCGCCAAGCATCTCAACGCCCCCGTCCAGTATGTGGACGATGTCCTTGGTGACGCCGCTATGGAAGCGATCAAGAACCTCAAGCCCGGGCAGGCGCTCCTGCTGGGCAACGTCAGGGCGATCGATAGTGAGACTGCCAAGGGCGATATGATGACGCATTCGGAGGGCGAGATCGTACAGAAGCTCGCTCCCCTCATAGATTACTATGTTTGCGACGCGTTCGGAGCAGCCCACAGGTCGCAGTGCTCCCTCGTCGGTTTCTCGGCGAAGGTGCCCTCCGCATCCGGAAGGCTCATGGCCAAGGAGATGTCAGCTTTGAAGGCCATCTTCGAAACGCCCCGCAGACCTTCGGTCTTCATCCTCGGAGGCGCCAAGTTCGGGGACGTATCGATAATGATCGACCGTGTTCTCGGCAACAACACCGCCGATACTGTGATCCTCACAGGACTCGCCGGCAACGCCTTCCTTCTCGCAAGGGGAGTGGACATCGGTGAGGCAAGCTCCAAGATCCTTTCCGAGGAGCTCACACCCGAGAACCTGCAGGCCGCCAAGGACGTCATGTCCAAGTACGGACAGAGGATCCTCCTACCCGTGGATGTGGCTGTGGAGAGGGACGGCAAGCGCGTATCGGTCAACATCGGGGACATGCCCACCGAAGAGCCAGCATTGGATATCGGAGACGCATCCGCAGAGAAGTTCGCCAAGGTCATCAGCTCATCGAGGACCAGCTTCATGTCCGGTCCGGCAGGTATGATCGAGAAACCCGATTTCGCCATCGGTACACGCATTCTCATGACAGCGATGGTAGACAGCGGAGGACAGTCCGTCATAGGCGGAGGACACACCGGCGGAGCGGCAGAGAAGTTCGATCTGGCGGACCGTTTCTCGTACGTCAGTACCGGAGGAGGGGCGTTGGAGACGTTCCTTCTGGGAGAGCCCCTGCCCGTCATCGAGGCCCTGAAGTACTCCAGAGAGAAATTCGGTACGGGTTCGCAAAACCTTTAAAAGTAGAACTAAGGATGCGGATGCGATGGCTAAAAAGAAGAGACGCATAATCGAAGAGGCTCCCGAGGAGTACGAGTTCACGCCTACGGAGTTCAACGAGAGAGAGTTCATCCTCAAGGAGACGTACTCATCAAAGGTGTTCTTCCTGGCCATGGGTATGGCGATCGTTGTCGGTATCTTCACGGGAATCCTCATCAAGGTGGAGCCTTTGGAGACCAACGGATTCTATGTGATGTCAATCGTCGCCACGATCATATCGTTCGCTGGAATGTTCTTAATCAAGAAGGTCGCGGGAAAGCTCGGATTGCACCCCGAACTGTTCGAGGTCAAATCCATGGCAGGAACATATCTGATGTACCTCGCTATGGCTCTCGCGGTCTGTATCATCGTGATGCAGTTCTGAACCGCTCGAACAAACCCTTTCAACCTCTTTTTATCATTCCATTCGGACTTCTTAGGAGAGATTGTTTCGATTGTGAAAAACCTCTAGAAGATTACAGACAGGTATCTTGATGCACTGATAGTTGAAAGACAGAATAGGGCTGAAATCTTAATCGAGGAGTGTGTCTGTCATATATGATGGACGGTCTCCTTCCGGAGGACGATTTCGATCAGTCTGTCTTGAGCTGTTCTATGAGCATCCTCACGGCATTCCCGCGGTGGGATATGAGGTTCTTCTCGTTAACCGACATCTCAGCGAACGTGAGCTTCCCATTGGGAGAAAAGATGGGGTCGAATCCGAAGCCGTCGGTACCCTTCTCGGAATCCGTGATGTAGCCGCGGCAAACACCAACAACGACGATGCGTTTCCCGTCGATGTCGCATCCGATGCAGCATCTGAACTCCGCACTGCGGTCCTCCACGCCCTCCATCAGTTTCAGGATACCCTTGTTCCCGATGGTCTTCTGCGCATAGGCGGACCATACTCCTGGGAATCCCTTGAGGGCATCTATGAAGAGTCCGGTATCGTCCACGATGAAGTTCCTCACACCTTTGGCGATGATCTCGTCCATCCCCTTGTTCACGACCTCCCTGAGATCGCTGGTCTGGATCTCGTCATAGGGGAGCTTGTAATGCTCCATCTCTATGCCGAGCTCGTCGAAGGCTTTCTGGTATTCGGCTACCTTTCCCGGATTGGATGTGATGACCTTCAGCTTCATGTGTATCTTGCCCTGTTCTTGATGTCGGTGAGCTTCCTCTTGACCTGCTTAGCATTCTGGATGTTCTCGTAGTAGGTGTTCATCAGGACCTCGAACGAGGATTCGAGTCCGACGTGTGCGGAACTAAACGCCCTCTCCAGGAGTCTGAGATCAACTCCGATATCCTCCAGTTCCGCATTGGCGCATCCCATGGAGAAGTCGATGAAGCAGACCTCATCGTTCTCAATGATCATGTTGGATGTGGTGAGATCCCCGTGGCAGATCCCGGCGGAATGGAGTTTCGCAACAGCGAGACCGATCTTCCTGCAGATTTCATCCGCAGATTCTGGATATTCATCCAGAACGGCCTTCACCGATCTGCCTTCGATGTACTCCATCGTGATGGAGCTCTCCTTGAGGTCGATGTCGTAGATGCAAGGGGTCCTGACCCCGGCATCCCTGGCATCGCGCATAATGTGGGCCTCGTTGCGGGTCCTGACGCTTCTTATGTGGGAATCTATTTCGGGGAGCCTGTAGGATTTGGCAGGCCTGGTCTTCACCAGGGCCTTGCGGCCCAGGAACTCTGAGAACGATATCGTGGCCTCTGCCCCTTGGGTTATATCTGGAGAAGACATCCTATCACAATTATTAATTCAATGAAGGGCTATTTCTCTTTCGATATATATGAAGTACACTATTACAGGAGACAATCTCCAGTTTGTGAACGTGGAGCTGGGCCCCAACGAGACGTTACACTCCGTCGCAGGGGCGATGGCATACATGACAGGGAACATGAGGATGGAGGCCGTCATGGAAGGCGGTTTCATGTCCGGACTCAAGCGCAGTCTGTCCGGATCCTCGCTGTTCCTGGTGAAATACACGCCGCAGGGAGGTGTCGGAGTCGTAGGTCTCGGAGGAAAGGTCCCCGGAAAGATACTCGATCTCGACATCGGCAAGGGATCATGGATAGTCCAGAAGACCGGATACCTCGGTGCCGAGCCGTCCGTGAAACTCGACATGGCATTCCAGAAGAAGATCAGTGCCGCATTCTTCGGCGGAGAGGGATTCATCCTCCAGAAGCTGTCCGGACAAGGTATGGCATTCGTCGCCGCATGCGGTGACCTGAATGTCGTTGAACTCAAGGCCGGTGAGCAGTACAAGGTCTCGACGGCCAACGCGGTCGCCTGGGAGGAATCGGTATCCTACGATATCGCGGCCGCAGGCGGAATCAAGACATCGCTGTTCGGAGGAGAGGGACTGTTCGTCACAACCCTCACCGGACCTGGAAAGATCGTCATACAGTCCATGACGCTGCAGGATCTCGCCATCGCGCTAATCCCCTACCTACCGTCGAACAACAGTTGAAGGTGATTCAAATGGCAGAAGCTAGGAATTTGAAGAAGGCGGGGACAGGTAAGTCCGGCCTAGGTATATTGCTCATCGCAGTCGGAGTCATCGCTCTGATCGCGGTAGCGGTATGGGCCCTCACGAACCCTGATATCCTCGAGGCCACGATCAATGTGATAATCATCATCGTGGTCGCCATCGTTGTCATCGCTCTGATCATAACCGGTGTGATGCTTGTTATGGCCATCCCTATCTACGTCAAGAAGGGAGAGCAGTATCAGGAGAACGTCGACTACAGCATCGATGATGTGAAGTCCGTCAAGGAATCCTCTTCTGAGGACAAGAAGAACGAATGAAACTCATTAGGGGGCTCCGCCCCCATTCTCTTTTTATCTACAGCATTTGATAAGGGTCCGTGGATAGGATACCTTTGGGATGTTCCAACTTCGATATGCTCCTTGGAGGGGGCATAGAGAAGGGGAGCGTTACGCTGATCTATGGCGAGGCCGGTGCCGGCAAGACTAACGTGTGCCTACAGCTGGCGCGCAACGTCGCCATCAGCGGCGATAAGGTCGCCTACATCGATTCCGAGGGTCTTTCGTTGGAGCGTCTCAGCCAGGTATTCAAAGACCGTGAGGGCGCCATCAAGAACCTTTTGGTATTCGAGGTTCACAGCTTCTCCGAACAGTCAGACCGCATCGACAAGATCGAGAAGTTGGCATCCACGGGAACGATCTCTCTCGTGATCATAGATTCCCTTACAATGTTTTACCGTCTCAACCATGAGGACAGCTATGTCAGGAACGATTTCATCAGGCAGACGGAGGTGCTGCTGAACATGGCACGTGAGTATGAGATAGCGATAATGCTCACGTCCCAGGTGTATTCCAACATCAACACAGGCGGTGTGGAGTTCCTGGGAGGACATGCGTTGCATCACAATGCCAAAACCATAATCCGTTTGGATAAGAGGACGGAGGGCAGGCGTGCCGCCGTCATAATGAAGCACAGGAGCCTCCCCGAAGGGAGGGCTGCGCTGTACCGTATCACGGAGACCGGTATATCCGATACCTGATCAGACGTCTCTGTCCACAGCGTATCTGGCGAGGGCGATCATGAACTCCTTCTCCTCGCTCTCCGGCAGGAACAGCACGTCCGCTGACCCGCCCACCCGGAAGGTGGTGCGCCGGGACATGGGCTCGTTTTCGAGGATTTGCCGTGACTCCGCGATGTCGTACAGGGCTTTGACGATTGAATCCATGTTGCCTCCGTAGATCAGAAGTTGAAGTAGATGATAAAACATATACTTTAGAGAAAATGATAAAATTTGTAAAGAAAAGACTTGATGAAATTACAAAAATCAATCTTTATGATATTGGTCTTTCAGAAGAAGAATTAAAAAGAAGAAAGAACAAAAAATATGAACTTAAAAAGGCTTTAAAAGGCTGTACGTATGGAGATGTTAATGATAAAAAATATGTAAAAGAATTAATTTATGATATTCTATATAAAGAATATGGAGTATCAGAAACAAACATATCATCAGCTATTCCTTTCGACATACCATCACTTCTTACTGCACAAGATAAATTCGAAATAATATTATATATGTATAAAAAAGAATTTGCATATGAGGCATTAACAGAAATAATTAAAAAATATGATTTAGCAAGATTAAAATATGTAGCAGGAGAAACAAAACCATGCTATGTAATTACAGAAGAAGAGATAAGCGATATATATGAAAAAGAAAACTTTGTACTTACATTTGATGATAAATTAAATATAGTAGTACAAAGAATATATCAACATTATAAAGGATATTCAAGCATAGATGAAG
>ERZ842401.1754-NODE-1754-length-30140-cov-8.759116_pt1 | contig 30140 bp, 22 predicted proteins | sample MGYA00521270_ERZ842401 | MGnify/ENA primary metagenome ERZ842401 (study PRJEB31892, sample SAMEA3878208) | bioreactor metagenome | biome: Moose rumen | place: Sweden | collected 2011-10 | study: EMG produced TPA metagenomics assembly of the PRJEB12797 data set... | reverse complement strand
AAGTCGGACAGTACACGGGCGCACAACTCGCGGAAATGCTGGAGACCAGCCACGCACCCGCCGCCACGGTGGAAGCGTTTAGAAAATACGTAGTTTATGCCACTTTGAACGCCCCCAAACGAATTGTAATACAGCCGCCCCAATAAGGGCGGAAACACCCACCCAGCAAGGCGCAAAGATCCGAAAAAACGGAACTTTTGCGCCTTTTTTAGTGCCATATCCCCTAAAAAAATTTTTTCCGCCATCCGGCGGAAAAAATTACGGCGGAATTACGCTTTGGTCAAATGACTGCCGCTGTCCGGAGGCCAGCCTTTTTTTGTGAGGCGTCATTTTCCCGTCACTCCATATCTGTCCCATACGTTTTTCTCCCATTGCCTTATCTTTGCCCAAAAACTTAACGCTTATGGGCAACAAGATAAGACGTGCCGACGCACTGCGGGAGATGGAGACCCGCGAAAAGGCCGGAGGAAAGGCCTCCCATTTCTCCCTGCAGTTCTATCTGAAAAACGGGGAGCTGGTTTCGTTCCCGCGAGCCGTCATGAGAGGGCTCCGCGCCGACATGAAGAGGAACCGACTGCGCGGGATCCTGCCCGTGGATTCCAACGGGGACCCCATCGGGCACATCCACGCAGTCTCCATTGACAATCTGAGAGAGTTCAACGGAATGCAAGTAGTGATATAGCATTATGGAAATAACGTTCAACAAGCAAGGCACACCGTTGCTGTTCCTGGGCAAGGCCTCGTTCGGCAGCACCGTGAAGAAACCGACCGTGAACGAGGAAATCTTCGAGAAATTCTCGTTCAACGACGTGGAGTATGCCTGCTGGGGAAGCTCCAACCGCTATCCGGAAGAGGCGCTGGATGTCATCGGCAAGACGGGCGTCCTCTCCACAGGCCTCAACTATAAGTGCCGCTGCTGCTACGGGCAGGGGGTGCTTCCCGCCACAATCACGGGGCTTGACCAGCAGAACCGCGAAATCTACACCCCCGTCAACCGCCCCGAGGTGCTCAACTTCCTGCGCGGCTACACCTTCCGCAGCTACCACACCGCCGCTTTCCGTGACCTCATAAAGCTGGGCAACTGCTTCCCCGTGTTCGTGTTCAGCGCGGACGGTAGCCGCATCCTGCGCACCGAGGCCGTCAACGCACGCCACTGCAGAATCAGCATTGACAAGTCAAGGCTGCTCCTTTTCGGGGAGTTCGGCAGACGCTTCCCGGACCACACCGCCAAGGTGGTCACCATGCTCGACGAGGCCGACCCGTTCACCCACCTGCAGATCCTCAAGGAGCAGGGGAAGCTAAAAGGCCGCTGCGTTGCCTTCCCGCGAATCCGCAACTACTACTCCGGCAACGACTACTACGCGCTTCCCGACTGGGACACGGCGTGGAAGAGCGGCTGGATAGACATCGCCCACAAGATACCCACGTTCCTGAAGAAGGCGTATTCCAACGCCATGAACCTCATGTGGCACATCCAAATCCCCGACACCTACTGGGAGAAGAAGTTCCCCGAGGAGAGCTTTGAGTCAACCGCCGACCGAGAGAAGGCCATCAACGACTATCTTGACGAGTTCGAGGAGCAGCTCACCAGCGAGGAGAACCCCGCCAAGACGCTCACCACGGGATTCTCCCTCAACGAGAGCGGCAAGGCCGAGGAGAAATGGGTCATCGAGCGGCTGGAGAACGAGATCAAGGCGGAAGACCGCCTTTCCACGTCAGCCGCCGCCAACAGCGAGATCCTTTTTTCCCTCATGGTCAACCCCTCCGTGCTTGGCGCGGGGATGCCCGGCGGCCCCTACGCGGGCAACGCCGGAAGCGGTTCGGACATCCGCGAGGGTCTGCTGGTCTCCCTCATCCTCAACTACATAGAGAAACAGCAGGTGCTCGACCCCATAGAACTGATGTTGGAATACAACGGCATCCACGATGTGGAGCTCGTCTATCGGAACATCATACTCACCACCCTTGACAAGGGAAAGTCAACCGAAGAAAAATTGGCATAGTTATGACACCGAGACTTTTTAAACCCGAGAACAACACCAAGGCGGAGGAGCTCAAGGAGTTTCTCCCCGTGAACGTCACCTGCTCGTTCCGCTCGCTGGCTCCGGCCATCGCGCAGTGCGAGGACAAGTACCTGCTGCCGATTTTGGGCGAAACGCTCTTTAGTAGGCTGGCCGCATACTACGAGGGCGGTACGCACGACAACGAGCTGCTGGAAGCGCTTCTGAAGCGCAGCCAGTACGCCGTGGTGCGGCTGGCCTACTGGCAGGACTACGACCTGCTCTCCGTCTCCATGTCCGACAAGGGCGCGGCGGACAACGCGGGGGAGGGCAGGCTCTACAAGTACCAGGCCGACGCGCTGAAGAAAGCCCTCAAGAACGGCGGTTTTGACCAGCTGGATTCGGTGCTGGAGTACTGCCACCGTAATATCGACCAGCTGCCGGAGTTCCTGCAAAGCCCCGCCTACACCGACGCCCGCTCACTCATTGTCGGCACGACAAAGGAGTTCAACGACATCTTCCACATCGGCGGCTCCCGCCTCGTCTTCCTCAAGATGCGCCATTTTGTCCGCACCACGCAGGAGACGGAGCTGCGCCACCGCCTCGGCAGGGCTTTCTGCGAGGAGCTTCTGACGGCAGACCCCAACGAGGAACGCTATGCCAGGATCCTGCCGGAGGTGAAGAAGTTCACCGTGTTCTGGTCGGTGGCCGACGGCATCGGGGAACTCCACCGGCTTCCCACCGAGCAGGGCATGGTCTTCGAGACCGCGCAGGCGGCTTCCGGCTCAGACACAGCCGTCTCCGTAGTGCCGCCGCAGGAGCTGGAGCAGATGGCCGCAGAGTACCGCAGAAAGGCGGAGCGGTACATGGCCAGCGTCATCGCCACCCTCAAAGCCCACATCGCCGACTATCCGGCATACAGGGCTTTCGCGGGCGACAACGCGCCGAAGAACGAGGTATTCCGCCGCGACAACACCAACCGCAAAATCTTCTTCGCATAATGGAACCATTAGACTACATCACCATCGGCTCAGCCGTCCTCAACTTTTTGCTGGGCGGCACCACGGTTTGGAGCATCATCCAGTGGCTCTCCGAGAAACGCCTGCGCAAGATTGAGGAGAAAAGCAAGGAGACCAGCCTTGAGACACAGCGCTTCGAGGCACTCACCCAACAGATTGAGTACCAAAAGCAGCTCATCGCCGAGTACATCAGCAACGAGCAGGCGAGGGACGAGCTGGACGACAAGCAGCGGGAACTCATCGCCACCCTCAAGCGCAACTCCGCCCGCATAGAGACCGAAAAGATAGAACTGGAACGGCGGCTGTCCCTCTCGCAGGCTTGGGAGTGCCACCGCAAGGACTGCCCCGAAAGAATGGGCAAAAACACCCAAAACCAAGAGATATGAGAGAATGCGAGCAAGACTATCGGGGAGACCTGCACAACTCCCCGCAGGCGTTCAGCCGCTACCTGCAGGACTTGGCCGCACGGCACAAGTCATTGAACCACACACCCGAAGAGCCGCACTTCTTCCGTGGCGAGCTGGAGGAGTTCTACACGGGCTTCAGAGACCGCGTGAACTTTCCCGCCCTCATCCAGGAGGGCGGCGAGGTGCGCTTCACTTCGGACAACGCCGACAACGCCTTCAAGGAGCGGGAGTCCTCGTTCATGGTCGTGCAGTCCTACGAGGACGATGGCGACTACGATGCAGTCTATGAGGCCTTCGACCTCTGCGAGCGCATCGGCGACGAGATCATCCGCAGGATGAACCTCGACAAGTACGAGGCCGCCTGCATGGTGGTCAAGGAATTCCGCCTTGACGAGGTGACGGCCATCCCGATTCAGAACGTCCGGGAACGCTACGCGGGGATGCGCTACACGTTCACCACCAGCGCCCCTTTTTGGAACGAAATAGACACAAGAAACTGGAGACCATGAATAGGATCAAGGTAGAAATAGACGACAAAGGGACGGAATACACCGTTCCCGACAGATTTGACGAGCTGACACGTGAACAGCTCTTGGCTGTTTGCGCCGCAACAGGAGGCAGGATGTCCGAGTCTGCCTTCTATTCCGCCATGTCGGGAATCACTGAAGAGACGTGGCAGGAGATACCTTTCGGCAAAAGGTACTTCCTGATGCGCCTCTTTGACTTCGCCTTTGACAAGCAGCCGGACATGACCAAACAGCTGCTGCCCTGGATCGAGGCGGACGGCGTGCGCCTCATCGGCTACCAGCCCACCTTCTCCAACACCACGTGGGAGGAGTTCATCTACGCGGACGGCTACATGCTGGCAGGCCGCTACAGGGAAGCGGCGGCGGTGCTCTACAGGCCGCAGCGGGAGGACTACAACGGCGAGACCGACCGCCGCGTGCCGTTCACCATCTACGGCGCGGACACCCGGATGAAGACGCTGGCCGCGCTCCCCGAAGACCAGCTGACCGCCTTTGTGCTGTGCTACAAGACGCTGCGCAGGCGCAACCTTGAGGAGAAATACCCCAACGTGTTCGCCCGCGCCCCGAAACGTCCTAAGATTTCGCCCAACGAGCCGGAGCCGTCGTTCTCGTGGGTGGCCGTACACCGCGACCTCATGGGCGACCGCTTCTATGACGAGTCCAAGTTCTACGCCTCCAACGTCCACGTCATCCTCGGCAGGCTGGACAAGGTGATACGGGAGGGACGAAGTGCGAGGTGATTTTGCGGAGGTTTCGAGATTTTTTTTTAATTTTGCAGTCAGAATTTGAATGTTTTATGGAAACGCAAAATATTGAATACAAGGAGTCTTGGCGTGACGAATACCTGAAGTGGATCTGCGGTTTCGCCAACGCGCAGGGCGGCACGCTCTACATCGGCATGAACGACAAGGGCGAGGTGGTCGGCGTGGACAACGCCAAACGCCTCTTGGAGGACATCCCCAACAAGGTGAAGAATGCGATGGGAATCATTGTCGGTGTGGATTTGATGACGGAAGACGGCAAGTCGTACATCAGAATCGAAACCGAACCGTGCGGATTCCCTCTCAATTACAAGGGAGACTATTATATTCGGTCTGGTGCTACATTGCAGACGCTGCAGGGTTCCGCCCTCACCCATTTTCTACTTAAACGAACCGGAACGAAATGGGATTCCGTCACCGTTGACAATTTCACATACCAGGACCTTGACAGAGAGAGTTTCAATATTTTCCGCAGGGAGGCGCTGCGAAGCAAACGTATGACAGAAGACGACCTCGCCTGCTCTGATGAGGAATTGCTTGAAAGATTGAAACTCACCGTTGATGGCAAGCTGAAAAGGGCGGCGGTACTCTTGTTTTACCGCGAGCCGGAAGAGTTGGTCACAGGGTGTTACACCAAAATCGGAATGTTCAACAAAGAGGCCGACATCTTGTATATGGATGAGGTTCACGGCTCACTGATGATGCAGGCCGACCGTGTGCAGGATCTGTTGTACCAAAAGTACCTCAAGGCATTCATCACCTACGAAAACATTACCAGGGTTGAAACCTATCCGTTTCCGAAAATGGCGGTGAGAGAAGCCATTTTCAATGCGCTGGCACACTCAGACTGGTCGGCCAACAATCCGATTCAAATCCGCGTTGAGGATGACAGGTTGTTTATTTCCAACAGTTGCTTGCTGACCGAAGGTTGGACAGCGGAAACACTTCTTTCTTCCCATCAGTCTCTTTTGCTAAATCCCAATATTGCCAACACGTTTTTCCGTGCGGGGTTCATCGAAGCCTGGGGACGCGGGATTGAAAAAATGTGCAAGGCGTGCCGCAATTACGGTTCGCCCGAACCTGTTTACATCATCCACCCTTGCGACCTGATGGTTCGGTTCGACGCAGCACCCAGTGTGATGCCATTTATTGAAGCAGAAAGGAGGAAAGCTGAGGCGGTCCCGACAACTGACCAAAAGACTGGCCAAAAGACTGACCAAAAGACTGACCAAAAGGTGCAGCTGACAGATTTACAGCAGAAAGTATTGGATTTTCTTGGTGCCAATCCCACTGCCACACGAGATACTATGAACCAGGTGTTGCAAGGATATAGCGCAAGTGGAATCAAATACGCTGTGGCGAGATTGCAGGAAATGAAGCTCCTTAAAAGGATTGGAGGTCGTAAGGGCGGCCATTGGGAAGTAATAGAATCCGAACAATAGCCATGTCCAACCACACCATAACCGACACTATAGACGGCAAGGCCATCACCGCCGAGGAGTTCCTGCGGCAAGCGCGGCGGTGGGCAGCGGCGGTGCGCAACGCCGCGAGGCGCAACACCCTGCGGTTCACCAAGGGCAAGAAGGTCACCTCCATAACCAAGAAGAGCGGCAAGGTGGAGCGCAAGCTCCGCAACAGCATACAGTACAAGATAGAGCATGACGGCGGAATCCCCGAGGCCGTGAGTTTCAAGATCCCCATCCACGGGATATGGCGTGAATGGGCGGTGGGCTACGGCCAGCCGCGAGTTCCCGGCAAGTACGTGAACCCGCACCCGCGCATCCGCCGCTCCATGGTGGACTGGTTAGACGAACCCATAGACCGCAATTCCGAACGCCTCTTCGACCTCGCCACTGAATTTTGGGGTGACGAGTGCATGGTCAACTTCTTCGGAGTAAAGAAACAGTAGAAAAACTAACACAGCACCAAACAGCTGCCGCTTTGCAAGAGACCTATTCCTTAGATGACGGTTCTGCGGGCTTTCCCTCGTCGGGTGTTCCTTGGACTAATTTTTTTGTGGTATCTTTTTCCTCCAATTGTACAGATTCCACTCTTTCTATTTCCGGGCGAGGACTGACCACATCGTAGCCACCATTCCTTTTGCTGCCAGTGTGTTTGATGAGACCTTGCTTTTTGAGTACGGAAATGCAACGTTCAACACTACTCAACGGAATTTTTGTTCCATCAATAATCCCTTTTGAGTTGCAATTCGGGTGGCTTTCTATGTAAGAAAGCACTTTTTGGGTTTTCTCATCCGAAGGTTTTGCCGGTTTACGCTTGACTTTTCGGCGGATTGGTTTTTGGGGGATTATTTCCCCAGCCGCGACTTCTCCTTTGTATCTCCGAACACCCTCTATCACCCTTTTTGAAATCTCCTTCTGAGTCTTGGGTTCCAAGTGGAAAATAGTGGGTTCTTTTTCCCAAGACATTTTTTTCATAATCACCATATTGTCTTTACACTCTTTGATGTAACGGAAAGGCACCAACACATTGGTTGTGATACGGATGAAGTCTTTATTTCCAAGCAGTTGTTCAAGATGCTTCATGGATCCAAGACGATAATAACATACATCCTGCACTAAATAGACACTGGTACTGTTTCGCTCTTGGTAGCAATAGAAGATGTCATCGATGTTGATCAGATATAACTTGTTCTTTATATCTGTCACATCAAACATTCGGACAGTTTGGTAAACGACCTTTACCTCTTTCTCTAAGGACTGTTGGAAATGTTGTCGCTCCCTTAGCAAGAAAGGAAAGAAATTCAAGGCAAGATTACGCCCAATGATAAAAAACAGAATCTTTGAGAAGAAGCTAAAGCGACCAATATATTGAATAACCTGAGCATTACACGATACAATGCCGTTGTATGCAATGGCCAGATCAACAAAGCCCAAAACTACAGCCATGGCCACTATCACCAACCAGTATATGAGCGGACGATTGCGATAGATTTTCGGATACAAAAGAAAGTAATTGATATACAGTGCCCCTAACAATATAAATCCTGCAATTGCCTCTTTGAAAAAGCTGCCCGAGTATGGTCGCAAAATGGAATTACGGGCAAAAAGCCAAAGCATTATGCCACAGAACAAGACATTCAGCACAATAGCTACAACGGTTTTTGTTCGTTTCATATCAATTATGTTTTGAAAATTGCGGCAAAGATACTCGTTTTTTCAACACAAGACACGGTAATTATGCAATCCCTCGCACAAAAACTCGTAATCCCCTCGCAAATATAATGATATGCGAGGGATTGATAAGTTAAACAATATGCTGAATGCCAATATACTACCCCCTCCCTAAAGGGATATAGGTTTATATTTCTACTACGAGGGGTTCACATTCGCGATGTGAGGGGATTGATGGCATTTAAACAGTTTGTACTTTTGCCGCCGAAAAAGTAACGAATTAACATCAAAATCAAAGCACAATGAAAAAAGTATTGACATTGACACTGCTTGCGGCCACGTTGCTTGGCGCATGCGAGAAAGAGGAAAACCAAACAGCAACACAAGAACAAACACTCAACCGTGTGGTTGCACTGTCTGGCAACGCCAAAACAGGAAACTCAACACACCTGTTTGCAATGAGCATGGGACATAGCAGCAAAGATTGTAAAGGATGTGTGATGATGGACGGACATCGCATACATATCAATTGTATGGGGGCAGGTGACGAATGTGCATATACGTTTGCTGTCCAGCTACAACAAATAGGTACCGCAGTTACCGCCACCACAACGGACACGTTCGATCTGACTTCTGAGGACTTCTTCCTCGTGCCGGATCGCTCGCTGAACTACACGGACGAGAAGGGCAACCACATCTTCCTGAACATCCCCGGGCAGATGATCTATCGTGACACCACGACCCTGCAGTTCACATTCACGGGACTCTTCTTCAGCGAAACAGCAGCGTACTCAAACAATTAGGAATGAGAAATTAGGAGCTGCCGCATCCTTGCGGCTGAATGAAAAGAAGAAGCATGAAAAAAGTAATTCACATAGAAACCGACGCCTCTGACCTGCAATGGTCAGGCAAGAACAAATTCATTGGGTAAAGCTCCGTTATGGTGTGCAACGGACCGATAGCGGAGCAAGAAAAGAAAGGTGCCCAAGCAGGGGCATCGCATTGATGTTTTACAGACCTCTTAGCGATGTTCCCTGCTACCAAGCACCTTAGGTCGCATATATCGTGATGTTTGTCACGCGATGGCACAAGAAATCCGGCGGCAAAGATACAACTTTTCCGTTTTGGATGACAGACCCGAAAGTGTCGTGCAAAGTGCCGGCACGCCCTGCGGGGAAGGGGGGTAGTATGTTTAATTAAGAAAAGAAATTTAATATATTATGAAACCTGCTAAATATTCAGAGATTACAGAATTTGTTAATTCGTTAGAGCAGTCTGTTTTAAGTGAAAGACAAATGATGACGATATCCGTTTTGCCAAATTTGATTGGTGGTATTACTCACAACAGAGATTGTACAAATAGCAGCTGTGGTTCTTCCCGAAATCGTGTATATTGTGTGAACCAAAGCAACTGTGATGATGCGATAAACAGAAGAATTTGTGACAATCAAGGCACAGGCACAACCAAATAAGTTTTGTTACATAATTACACACACTTTCAACGACTCAAATCTGTGTAACAACATTGGAGGTGTGTGTTAAATCTCTGTGTATGAAATACAGCATATATAACAACTTTATCAATCTAACAGACACGGTGATGGCCGTTTATAATTCGGCTTCCGATTCTTTTGTCTTAATTAAGGAGGGTAATTGGCTGAATAATCCACCGGCTGAATTGAGGCGATTGAATGAGGATTTGTACAATGAACTACGTTGTAGTGGTGCTATAGTTTCAAATGGTGAAGACGAGTACAAGAAACAGTTGCGAAATTCTCAAAAAATCAGGTTGGAATCAGGGGTTTTTCATCTGATGATAAATCCGACTTTGGATTGTAATTTACATTGCTGGTATTGTTACGAAAAACACGTAAAAGGGTCATCTATATCCTCGGAGATAATGAATAGCATTCTTGGATTGATTTCAAAAAAATGCATAAAGCAACGAAATATCAAGAAGCTGATTCTTTCTTTTTTTGGGGGAGAACCATTATTAGAGTTTGATTCTGTTCGAAAAATCATCCTACACTCATTGGTGTGTTGCGAGAAAAAAAGTATTGCACTTGGAATCTCATTTACCTCAAATGGGGTTTTAATCAATGATGAAATGGTGTCTTTTTTCAAGGAAAACAAGTTGGATGTTACATTTCAAATCACATTGGATGGGGCTCAGAAAGAGCATGATAAAACTCGTTTTACCAAAGGCAATGTTGGAACCTACGATATAATTATTCGTAATATTCATTGTTTGCTTGAAAATCAGATACCTGTAATTCTCCGTATCAACTATACGGCTAAAAATTTTTCATCAATTTTATCGATTTTAAGTGATATAAAAAAATGGAATGAGGAAGATAGAAGGTATGTTCAGGTGGATCTGCAGCGCGTCTGGCAGGACGGGGCGAAGGAACTTGATATTAGAACAACGATGAAACTTTTTAGGGAGGGTGGATTCGAAGTAACTTCACCTTTGCTTGATCTTGACTATTTACACCACCCCTGCTACGCGGATTGTGTTAACCAGCTATTAGTAAATTACAATGGGGATGTGTACAAATGTACTGCTCGTGATTTTTCTAAAGAGAGTCGGCATGGTATATTAAAGGATGATGGTAGTGTCGTTTGGATGCAAGATACACCAAAGGAAAGAATAACCAACACATTACCTCATCAAATATGTTCGACTTGCTCGATTTTCCCTTTATGTGGCGGAGGGTGCATACAAAAGCGCCAAGAGCAGAAGGATAATGTCTGCATTTACGGAATTGATGAACAAAAGAAGCAAGAGATTATTCTTAACAGATTATATAATTATGTTGTGAAAAACAAGAGCAAATTCCAATAAACTGAAAAACATTGCTTTATGAAAAATTCTTCTTTCATTAGGATTTTGATGGTTCTGTGCTTGACGATTGTACTCCGCGACAATCTCTGTTCGCAATCGATTATTCAGGCGAGAGTGGTAGATGGGGACGGCTTGCCAATACAAATGGCAGTTGTGGCTGTTGTTTCTGATGACAACAGGGAACTTTCCTCAAGCATTTCAGATACAAATGGAATCTTTAAATTGTTGTTGCCACAAGATATTGAGAAAACCAATGTTTATGTCAAGGCTTTCGGTTATTGCGCTATTCAGATACCCACACGAGTGGCCATAAGTCAGACGAGTTTTATTCTTGCTCGAGATTGGACAGAATTGGAGGGAGTCTCGATTTCTGCTAATACGCTATCCATTGAGCGAAAGCCTGACAGATATGCCATCAACAATGTTTACACCTTACCATTGGCTTCTGGGCACAATGCTGTAGAGATTCTAAGATATGTCCCATTGGTGAATGTCACGCCTGAAGATGAGCTTGAAATATTACATAAAGGTAAATCCACTATTTACATCAATGGAAGACCTAGCAATCTTGATCCGAAGAATATTCCAGCGGAGAACATTGAGAGAATAGAGGTCATAACAAACCCCGGGAGCGAATTCCCTTCCACGGTGAAAAATGGGATACTGAATGTTATATTACGGAAGAACCCGTCTGACGGGGTTGCAGCCACATTGATTGTCAAGGACAAGCAAAAGGAACAATGGGAACTCAACAGTCCTTCTTTGGATGCCTTTGTGATACTACAGAAGAAAAACGTCAATGCAACCATAAGTTTCTCAACGACATATAGACCTAACCGCAGCGGAACAGAGAGTGCCCATCACCACTTTGCTGACAACGACACAACGATGAATGCTTTTCAGAGTTTGAGCCGAAGCCGAGTGCTTTGCGAAAACATTCATGCGATGATGGAATGGCACATCAACGAAAAGCACACCTTGGGATTCCAAGCGGGAACGAATATCAGCCATTGTTTGCTCGACAGCACGGGTACACGTAGTGATTATTACCATAGACATAGGGATTTGGCAGATTCCTCAGATATCACTTCTTCCTGCCAGACATCGAACAAGCCTATTTTTTCTCTTTTTACCAATCTTAATTTCAATATGAAAATCAATGACAAGCAATTGCTGACTTTCGATATTTTTTACACGAGGAGCCAAAGTGTCGCATCTTACACAAACAGAAACCAGAGATTCCCTTCGAATGAAATGGCATCCTATTTCACAAGCAGTGCGGCGGTCGTCAATGGAATCGATTTCAAGGCAAAATACAGCCACAAATTCAGCAAGACCTTGAATTTGCGAACAGGATTGGAATGCTACGGGAGCGTGGTTGATGACGATTACACATCAAACATAGAACAATCGGCAGCATACATGGAGGGGTTTAGCCAAAGCAACCACTTTATTTACAAGGATATAACCGCGGCACTGTATGCTACCTGTGACTGGGAAATATCCAACATGTGGTCGATTTCAGCCGGTTTGCGAGGTGAGTTTTATCTTTATCATGGGCAACAACAGGTCACAAAAGAAACCATTTCCAATAAATACCTCAATCTCTTCCCATCTTTTTCCCTCGTTTTTATTCCCAATGACGACCATGAATTTGCTCTGGATTTCACCAGTCGCCAGGCCATTCCTAGTTATGCGAAAAGGAATCCTTTCAGATACTATTATTCCCCGACATTATACAGAGAGAATAATATTGACTTGCGTCCTTGTAGGATGTATGATGCGGAACTTTCATACACTTTTTTGGGGGATTATCTGTTGATTTTGGGATACTCCTATTCTCAAAATATTTGGAATGAATTCCGCATCCCAATCCCAAAAACCAATTCCACCCGAATTACGGATGAGAATTATGGCAATGCACATATCTTTTTCATTGAGCTGGAAACTGACCAACAGTTTCTCAAAAATTACGTCTTGTTGTCTGCCAACGTCTATTATGAATTTGATCTATACAGGATTAAGAGTCCGAGAATTACGGCATTTAATGTCAAGGGAAGCGAGTTCTCCATCAATCTCTCCATTTCAACAGCACTTTGTAAAAAGAAAGATTGGAAATTGTCAACCACTTTGGATTATGTTCCCATATCCTCTTATGTGGGAGGCAATCTCAATCAAAGTGTGAACTGGAATATCCATATCACAAAGCAATTCAAGAGCGGAACCATTTCATTTGGAGTTAATGATATTCTTGACTGGCAAAGCAAGGAGTCGCTCGCAACACAGAATTACATATATACACACTATTCCCACGTTTATGGGAGAACATACTGGATTTCTTACAGTATGCGTTTTGGAAATCGCGAAACCAAAGGCTCCCAAAGACGGAATAGTACGATTCAAGAAAGATTGTAATGAAAAGGGTTCCTGTTTATCATCAGTTGGAGTGCAATGACTGTGGACCGACTTGTGTGCAGATGATTGCACACTTCTATGGGAGGAGATATTCATTGCAAACATTGAAATCATTTTGCGAAATATCGCGAATTGGTTGTACAATCAGCGATATTTCCACTATATGTACTGAAATCGGGTTGAGGAGTGTTGCTGTCAGCATATCTCTCAATGACATCTATAGGATGCCTCTTCCTGCCATCCTTTATTTTAATTCCGGCCACTTTGTGGTTCTGGAAAAAATTGATAGGAAAAGACGATTCCATATTATTGACCCAGATGACGGAAGAATAAGTCTTTCGCAAAATGAAATTCTAGAGAAAATGTTCATAAATGATAGCATCGTCTGTATATTGGTTGAGCCAGATGACACCTTCAAGACTAAAAATCCGGATGCAGATAAGACGAAGGACCATCCTCTACGGAAACTTACATGGCGTATCTTTTCTTTGTACAAGAAGCATTTCTCAATTATCTCGATTCTGACTTTGCTATCCATGGCGATAACTTGGATTATGCCGTTGCTGTTCAAAAAGACAATCGATGACGGCATATTGAATAAGGATATCCCTTTGATATGGTTATTGCTGATGTCGCAATTGCTTTTCAACGTGGGTTTTATCATTACAAATAGCATTTCAAAGGTTGTTTTGTTAAAAACAGGTTTTTCATTCGGAACAAATCTTATTGCTAAATACCTTAAAAAAATTGTGGATTTGCCTATCAGTTATTTTGAGACACGTTTCAGTTCCGATTTGATACAAAGAATAAGTGATCAAGAGAGGGTAAACAACCTGATTGTAGATTTATTAGGTGGTGTAATACTAACATTTCTTAATCTATTGGTTTTCAGTTCCATCCTCATCTACTTCAATCCAATGGTATTCCTTATCTTTGTATGTGGAACCACGCTGTCATTGCTTTATACGTTGTTGTTTTCACAAAAAAGAAGACAGATTGACTATTCTCTATTTTCATTCGAATCCTCCCGTAGAAATTCAATTTATGAAACAATTATGGGGATGCCTGATATTAAAATCAATAATTCTCAAGAGGTTCGAATACGAGATTGGACTGCCTTTCAAGAAAAAATTAACAAATATCAACTCAAATCTTTTTTTCTTGAAACATTTTTTTCAGAAGGAATAGGGTTTATTGACAATGTCATGGATTTGTTTGTCACAGGGATTTGCGCCTTTTTGGTTGTCAATGATCAAATGACTATCGGGACAATGATGACCATAAGTTTCCTTTTGGGACAGATTACGAGTCCTATTAATCAATTGTTGAAATTTTCAAGACAAGCTCAATATGCAAAACTTTCAAACAATCGAGTTCAAGAGGTAACAGGGCATCCCAAAGAGAACGACGGAGACAAGGATCCTATTTCAAAGGAGTCACTACAAGCTAACCTCTCTTTCGTACATGTGGATTTCAAATATCCCGGGACGAACAGTCGCAATGTCCTCAATGACATCAATTTGACAATCAATAAACAGCAAGTTACAGCTATTGTCGGCGTTAGTGGAAGCGGTAAGACAACCTTACTGAAACTATTGATGGGTTTTTATTTACCAACAAAAGGGGAGCTGCTCATAGGTAATCATGATATTTCCCGAATAAGTTGCGATGATTGGCGACGTCACTGCGGGGTAGTTATGCAAAATGGCTACATATTCAGCGGAAGCATCAAACAAAATATCACGTTAGACGAAAAGAACATCAATCAAAACCTCCTTGAACAGGCCATAAAGCTGTCCTGCCTGCGGGATTTCATCAGCTCAATGCCCATGGGTTTGGATACCAAAATCGGAGAAACGGGACTGCCCATAAGCGGAGGACAGAGACAACGCATATTAATAGCAAGAGCTATTTATAAAAATCCAGAATATCTGTTCTTTGATGAGGCAACTAATTCTTTAGATGCTAAAAATGAAAGAAAGATTATGGAGAATCTGAACGATTATTTTGAAGGAAAAACAGTTGTGATAATAGCTCATCGATTAAGTACAGTAAAAAAGGCAGATAATATTGTTGTGCTTGACAAAGGAACAATTGTAGAACAAGGCACCCATGCACAACTAACAAAGTTAAAAGGGAAATATTATACATTAGTAAAAGACCAGTTGGAATTAGGAAAATAAACCTTTCCTATATAAGAAACTGATTTAATATGCCTTGCAGGGCGACCGGGCACGCTATCCGTTCAAATTTCGCACTGGCGTGCTCATAACCACTTCTATCGTTGTCGCGGACATCAAGGAAACAAAACCGCAGTCAATCAGCGCGACTGCGGTTTTCTTATGCCGTCCCATCCCGTGACGGACGTTTAGGCCATCTTTGCCACAAACTATAAGTTTATGGCAAAGAGCAGCACCCGCAGGGTAACTATCTACATCAACGGCAAGGAGGTGGAGGCCTCCGTCAAGCAGATTCGGGCGGAGATGAACAAACTCGTCAACGAGCAGAACCGCATGGTCATCGGCTCGGACGAGTACATCGCCCACGCCAAGAAAATCAAGGAGCTGAGGCAGTACCTCAAGGAGCACGCGCAGGAAATCGGCTCCGCCGCCTCCGGGTGGTCGGAAATGTACAACAAGGTACTGCAGTTCGGCACGGGCATCGGAGGCCTGACGCAGATCCTCTCCTCCCTCGACAACGTGACCTCCACCCTCAAGCAGGTGGCCACCGACCTCGCCGCCATGGACGATGTCTATTCCGATGTCATCAAGACCACGGGGCTGACCCGTGAGGAGGTTGACGAACTCAACGAGAGCTTCAAGAACCTGGACACCCGCACCAGCCGCGAGCAGCTCAACAACCTCGCCTATATCGCGGGTAAGCTGGGCATCTCCTCCAAGGAGCTGGTGCAGCAGTTCGTTGAGGCGGCGGACATCATCAACGTCTCCATGGGGGACGTTTTGGGTGATGACGCAACGCTGGCCATCGGCAAGATGGTGGACGTTTACAAGAAATCGACCGATATGCTCAAGGACAAGTCACTGAAGGAGCAGCTCCTTTCGCTGGGCTCCGCCGTCAACGAACTGGGCAAGACCAGCACGGCCAACGAGCAGTACATGGTCAATTTCACGGGGCGGCTGGGCGGCATCGCCGTGCAGGCCGGACTCGCCGCCGATCAGATTCTCGGCTTCGCCTCCGCGTTAGACCAGGACATGCAGAAAGTGGAGATGTCGGCCACCGCGTTCCAAAAACTCATCCAAAAGGTCATATCCAAGCCCGCGGAGTTCGCGCGTGTAGCCGGAATGGAACTTGGCAAGTTCAAGCAGCTCATAGAGACCGACATGAACGAGGCACTGAAGAAAGTCCTCAAGGGCTTCTCCGGCGCGGGCGGCTTCGACAAGCTGCTGCCCATCTTCCAAGATTTGGGGCTTGACGGCGCACGCGCCGCCGCTGCCATCTCCTCCATGGCCAACAGCCTCGACAAGGTGGAGGCCGCGCAGCAGGTAGCCAACAAAGCCATGCTGGAGGGCGTGTCCTGCTACAATGAGTTCTCCGTCAAGAACAACAACATGCAGGCCAACCTGGAGAAAGCCCGCAAGAAGTTCCAGGATACCCGCCTCGAACTCGGCCAAAAGCTCTATCCCATTTTGCTGAAGCTGACCAAGACCAGCACGGCTGGCATCAAGGCCATATCCTCCGCCACCTCTTGGATCAGCAAGAACAAGGGCGTGGTGCTGGCCATCATCGCGCCGCTCACTTTGTACATCGCCAAAGTGACGCTGCTGAAGACCCGCCTGCTGCTGCTCACGGCGGCGGAGAAAGCCGGAGTTGTCATCAAAGCCGCCTACAAGACGGCGGTCTATGCGGTGGCCGCAGCGCAGGCGAAGATGGCGGGCAACACCGAAAGGGCGGCTGCGGCGGTCAGGAAGATGAACGCCTCGGCCAGCGTCGTGCCGTGGGTCGCACTGGCTACCGCCATAGTCGCGGCGGGAACGGCCATCTACAAGCTGGCGACCCGCACCACGGCGGCGCAGAAAGCCATGAAGGACTTCCACGAGCGCACCGCCGAGCAGAAAGCGGAGGCCGACAAGCTCTTCGGCGCACTGCGGGAGCTGCGCAAGGGCACGGACGAGTACAACAAGGTACAGAAGAAAATCATAGAGAACTATCCCACGATACTCCAGGACCAGCTGGATGAGAAAGGCAACATCCTCAACATCGAGCAGGCCTACAACAAGGTCATCACCGCCATGAAGCGCAAAATAGCCCTTGACATCCAGCAGGAGCAGATAACGGAGGCAATGAAGAAAGAGATGGACAGGTTGGCTCCCTCCCTCAAGCACCTCTCACCGGAAATCGGGAACAAGACAGTAGAACTTGCCGAGGGCGGGATGAACTCCGAGGGAATCATCCGCAACTTGAACCGCTACCTGCTCAAAGACAGGAAGCTGAACGAGAAAGAGGAATTGTGGATTCGTAACATTACCAAAATTGTTGAGGAGGAGCAGGCAAAGATTGGGAAGATAAAGGAGAGCCTCGCCCCGTGGATCGGCGACCAGCTGGACGCTGTCATCACCGACATCGAGCAGGAGACCACTCCCGAACCCGGAAGCGGGAGCGGGGAGACCGCCGAGGAAATCTCCAAGAAGAAGCTGACCGAATGGGAGAACCTCCAAAAGGAGGTGAAAAAGCTCTTCCAAAAAGACGAACTCATCGGATTGGACAAAGTAGCCGCCGACAAGGAGAAAATCCGGCAGGAGTACGGCGACCTCGTGGAGCGCATCGAGGCCTTCACCGACAGCAAGGGGCAGGCGGCCAAAGACCTCGCAGACCAGGTGCGGCAGTACATGGCCAACGCCATAAACGAGATTGACCGCGCCGCCCGTGCCGAACAGATGAAGAAAGTCACACAACAGTACGACAAGCTGTGCGAGCAGTTCCAGACCATAAAGGAGAAGCTCAACCAAAGCCTCACTGACACTTATTCCACGGAACTGCTGCAGGTGGAGCGGAAGTGGCGTTCCACCATCTCCGAGATTGACAAGAGCATCGCCTACTACGAGAGCAAGGCCAAGGAGGAGTACAACCCAGAAACAGGCGCGGGTCTGAACGAGGATGAGCTGAAACTCCTTGAAGACCTGCAGGAGCAGAAGCGGCAGGCCGTAGCCCTCGAAGCGCAGGAGGAACTGTCCATCGTGCAGCGTGCCGAAGCCGACATCACCGAAGCGCTGATGACGGAGACCGAGAAGCGCATCGCGGCGGTGAAAAAGGAGTACCAGGCGAAAATCTCCGCCGCCCAGTCCGCCATCGCAAAGCTCAAGGCATTAGGCGAGGAGGAGAACAAAGACCGCATCCGGCAGCTTGAGGAGCAGATAAAAGCCCTCAAGCAGAAGATGGACGAGGAGACCGCAGCGATTGAGAAGTCCGCCGGAAAGGGCAAGGCCACCACGGGCATCGGCAAACTTCTCGACATCGATTGGAAGAACTTCAAGAAGGACTGGGGAAAAAACCTGTCGGACATCGCCGATGTGATAAAGGACTTCGCCGACACCGCCATGCAACTCTTTGAGTCCATTAGCCAACTGCAGAGCAACAAGGAGAAAGCCGCCCTCAACGAGTACATGAAAGGGTATGACGAGCGGAAGAAGAAGCTGGACTGGCAGCTGGAGCAAGGCATCATCTCGCAGGAGTACTACAACGCGCAGGTGGAGCAGCTGGACAAGGAGCGCGACGCCAAGGAGAAGCAGCTTGAAATAGAGCAGTTCCGCAGGGAGAAGAAAGCGGCCATCGCGGAGGCGATAATCTCCGGCATTGTGGCCGCCGTAAAGAGCTTCGAGAACGGCGGCGGCTTCCCGTGGGGGCTTATCTCCATGGCGTTGTCGTTAGCCGCCACAGGCGTGCAGGTCGCCGCCATCGCCTCGCAGCCGGAACCCTACGCCAAGGGCGGCTACATCGAGCGGGAGAAAAACATCGTGGCGGGAGAGCGCGGCAGGGAGTGGATCGCCTCAAACGAGCTGGTGACAGACCCCGAGACAAAGCCCGTCATCGAAGCCCTTGAAGAATACCGCAAGGGCAACAAAGCCCCGCTGCGGGAGCTTGAGATGGCAGTGCCGGACAGCCGCAGCGTGTCCCTGGCGGCCACCGCCATTAGCCGTACATTTGCCCCCGAAAGAACAGAGAGAGCCGTCACCAGCAACCACTACCACACCGCGCAGGCGGATGACGGTACGATGGGCAGGATGCTGGAGGAGCTGACCGCGCTGCGCCAGTACATGAGCGACCCGAAGAACAGGCAGGCGGTCATCAGCCGGGAACTCCAACTTGAGTTCGAGCAGCAGGAGAGCTTCCTCCGCAGGGCGGCATCGCTAAAACAGTGAGCAATGGCAGTAACGATAAGAGAACAACCGCACCCCCTTGACTTCGCAGGGAACCGCCCGCGCTTCCTGCTGAAAGGCACGCCCGTCGCCACCGCCGGAAGCAAGAGCCGGAGCGCGTGGCGCGTGAACGCGCTGCCGTCCTCCGTGCTGACGGTCGGATTCGGCGACACCGTCCTTGACTTCCAGATCACCTCGCCATACCAGGCACGCGACAGGGCGGACAGGATAGCGGGCTACAACGACACTTCCATGCTGAAAAAGGAGCTTCAGAGCAAGATAGCCGAGCATTACACCATTACCCGCCACTACGATGTGACGTTGGCGGACGACCTCACCCTCACGTTCCTCTCCAAGGAGTACGGCGGCGAGGTCGTGACCGTTGACGGCAACGGCAGCGGGGACATCGAGCAGCTGGAGCAGGTCGCGGGTGTGGCGCGGGTGCTGCACCCCAACTACGGCGTGTTCGCCCGCTTCGAGGTCACGCGCTACAGCGGCGGCGCGGTGCAGACGCTGGAGACCCCCGACATGATCCTGCACCTTGACGCAGACGACCTCGCGGAGCTGCCCCTTGACATCCTGCGCTCCTACTTCACGGCGGCTGATGTCCCCAGCCTTGCGGAGACCTTCGCCGCCTATCCGCTGCAGTACGCCACACTGAAGTTCCGGCTCACCTATTCGGACGTGTCCGGGGAGATTCCACAAGTCGGTGTTCTGAAACACTCGCAGGAGGCCATGCTGTCGGCGGGCAGGCTCGACGACACGCACCAGGCGCTCAACCTCGCCGACTGGGAGACCGACATGGGAGCCGCCGCCAAACTGTCCGAATACACGGACATCCGCGACTTCGGAAGCCCCACGGGGCTGACTGTCCGCTCCTACGCGGAACTTCCGCAATACGCCTATTTCCTGCTTTTCAACACCCTCGAATCCGCCTCGCACTCCCGCCAGCTCAACGTCGGGGTCATCGTGCGGATGAGGGACGGCGGCATCCACACGGCCAACCAGGGGCAGGTCACCGTGGCCAACTACAACATCGTGCGGCTTCAGCTGTCCGTGGCGGCGTTGGGGCTCGACCCCTCTGGCATGCTCTCATACACGGTCTCCATCCGCAACGAGTCCGGGGCGAAATGGACGCGCACCTACGTCCTCGGACGCAAGCCCATAGGGGCGCAGGAGTTCCTGCTGCAAAGCCGCTACGGCCTTTTGGAGAGCCTCTCCACGTACACGTCAGCCGTGGAGGAGCAGACGGACGGCAGCGACACGGTGAAGAACGGCGTTGTCGGCGCGGACATCACCGACACGGCGACCGTCCACACCGCCCGCACGGGCTACAGGACGGCGCGGGAAATCCAGCTGGTGGCGGACGCCATGCGCAGCCGCCACAACTACCGCATCATCGGCGGCAGAGCCGTCCCCATCGCCGTCATCCCCGACACGCTCACCGTGACCGACACCGCCGAAGACCTCATGGAGGCGGAGTTCCAGTACCGCTTCAACAAGCCCGCCACCACCACAAGCACGGGCAACCTGCCGATTCTTCCTGGAACGCTGGAGCGTTGGGACGACCTTCTTCTATGGATTGACGACCTGCAGCGGAGTACTGCACGGCAGAACGAGATAGCTAACCAATACTTCAGAGAAAAATGATAGAGACGATTGAGAACGGAATGGGTCTCGCCCAGGTGCGGGGCATCCTCAACAGACTGATAGAACGGGTCAACGAGCTGGACAGCGTGTCCGGCAGCTATGACGACCTTGAAAACCGCCCCGCCATCAACGGGGTGACGCTCACCTCGCAGACCACTTTTGACGAGTTCACCATCCCCGCGTCCCGCATCGACGACTACGGGACGTTCAAGGCCGAAATCCGCGCCCTCGCCGAAGAGACGGCGGCGGGTGCTGCTGCGGCAAGTGTCCGCACCAAACTGGACGGGAACTTCAATACGCTGCAGCCGAGGGAGTATGAATTGAGCGGCTCCATGCTCGTTGTCATCGGCGACGACAAGGGCAACGCCTACAAGACCACCCTCGGAGACCTCATTGACTACCTCAAGCACGAGGTGCTGAAGCTCAATGACCAGTACCTGCGCGTCATCAAATAACTAACCCAATAACTCACCAAAACTCAAACCTCATGGGACAGATCATCAAATACCAGCAGGAGGCCTTCAACGGACAGATGGTGAACGGCGCTCCCGACTACGACATCCTCTATCCGAAGACCAGCGCCGACCAGGTGGAGGGTCTCGCCACCCTCATCCAGTCGCTGTTTCCGGCGGACTCCGACACCAAGGTGCAGTCCGTCACGCTGACAGACGGCACCTCCTCGGCGGGTCCGAAAATCACCGTCGTCCTCACGGACGGGACATCGGTGACCAGCACCACCGTCAACCTCGCCACCACCTCCAAGTACGGCGTGACCAAGCTGACCAGCGCGGTGACCAGCACCTCCGAGGCGCTGGCGGCGACCGCCAAGGCGGTCAAGACCGCCTACGATCTGGCGAACACCGCCAACACCACCGCCAACAGCAACGCCTCGAACCTTTCAAACCTCCACAGCAACCTTGAGGACAAGTGCCTCAAGGTGGTGACCTACAACGACCTCTCCATCCTCAAGAAAGCCACTGCACTCACCCTTGACGACAAAATCAACGCCACGAACCTGGTCAACGTCATCGCCTTCACCATCGCGAAAGACGGAATCGCCATCGTCAACGAGGGCGTGACATTCGCCATCGAGGGCGGCAAACTGCAGGTCAACAGCACCGCCATTACGGTGCATCGCGTGAAAGTCGTTTACGAGTACTCATTCGCAAAATAATGCTCACGATAGAGGTCAACGGTAACGCGCTGCATATCGCAAAGGGAACGTCCCTGCAGATGGAGGTGAACAGCGGCGTCTTCTCAACGAACGGCGTTGAGGGCGACATCATGTTCACTTTCGATGTGCCCGCCGCCAGCAACGACACGGTGTTCCGCCACGCCCGCTTCGTCTATGTGCAGCGGCTGAAGAAGTACGCCTGCATCGTCAAGGCAGGAGGGATTGAGATTGCACGCGGTGACCTCTATATCCAAAAGGCGACCATGACGACCTACTCCTGCGGGCTGGTCATCAACCCGTGGCCGGAAGGCTTTGCCGACAAAAAGCTGAAAGAGAACGACTACGGGGAGGCCATCGTCATCAGCCAGAACGCCACGGAACACAACGCCAAGTGGCTGGAGTTCCTCAAATCAACCCTCAATCCGGATTCCGTGGTCAAGTTCCCGCTGTTCCTGGACACGGCCTTTTATGGCAGCGGGAACAACGACTTCGGCTGGTTTCTCACGCAGTACGACAACGCGCCGGAGAATGTCAGCGGCATCCAAGCTTCTCTGAACACCAACGACAATGTGGGGCTTGACCGTTGCTACATCAACCGCCTCTTCTTCAACTTTGGCGGTGATGTGATAGAGGAAAGACCGGGAAACCGAGGCGTGCGGGTGTTCAACAACCGCACCGCCGACAACCCCAACAGCTTCGCTTTCTGCCCAGCCCTCCAGCTCACATGGCTGCTGGGCAGGGTTGTGGCGAACGGGGGCTATCGGGCGGAGGGCGGATTCCTGCAGGACACGGACACCGCCAAAGTCTATTCGCAGAGCCTCCGTGCCTTGGACGGCCTGCTCACGCAGTTCGACAACGAGGCCGGATTCAGTGCTGGAATCACGCCGTCCGTGGACTACTACCACACCATGTTTGCCGGAATGCCACACTTCATGCAGCCGTTCACCGATTCGGACGGCAACGAGCAGTATCTCTTCTATCCCAAAGCTGACGGCACGCACCACTTCCATGTGGTTGTCAGAACCTACCTGCCCGCCAACGTGATACAGAACGGTTCCGTGGAGGTGGAGGAGAACGGCGGCACCGTGACCAAACACTACGAGGAGGCACTTGTATTCATGATGACCGACAGGCTCAACAACTTGTGGAAGGCCACGGCCTCCAACCTCTACGGGAATTGGGACGACATGGACTCGCTGTTCGGCCACTGGTACACGCCGTATTATGTGAAGTCATTCAAGTCCCAACATCTCTCCTCGTTCGGCTATGCCGGGGCGGGGTTCTACGAGATGACGTTTGACTTCACGGTCAACGACATGAGAGCCAACCAGATGTATATGTTTGCTTTCGCAAAGTGCAGGGGGATGATGGAGGAAGTCGGCGGCTACGGGCAAATGCTGGTGATCAAGGATTTCGAGAGCGTGCCGATAACAGCGGACGTGACGGCCTACAACAAGGTCTATAACTGTTTCGCCGACAGGCTGCGCTACGGCGAGCACGTCCCCGACATGACCAACGCCGACTTCATCGGCACGCTGTGCAAGACCTTCGGCCTCGCCCTCTTCCTTGACTCCACGACCAGGAGGGCGGAGTTCGCCTTCGTCTGTGACATCTTGGAGAAGTCCAAGTGCCTCGACCTCACGGCATACGCCGTGGACGGCGAGACCGCCATAGAGAAGACCGATGAGAGGAAATACGTGTTCAAGCTGGAGGGTGTAACCACGGACGAGAACGACAGCACCAAGCTGCTGCCGCCAGTTCCGACCGCCGACCAGCTTCCCGACGCTTCGGCCAATTACGGAAAAGTATGTTTTGTGGAGAACGAGAATCGCTACCGCAGGGCGGAGCGGGAGGGCGACAGCATCGCCAACTGGGTGTTCCGATGGAAACCGCTGGGCGGTGCCGACCAGACCCTTGAGGCGGGGGAGGGCGACGAGGAGAGCATAACACCCACGCTGAAAGTCCCCGTAATGGAGATCACGGACGCGAAGTCCGAACACCCCGAGTTTGTCATGCGTATCGAGCAGGCGGGCTGCAGCCCAGTCTTCGACACGGGGAACACTGACTTCCCGATGGTGCTGGAGACCTACTTGGGAAGCCGGAGACTTGAAATCCCGCAGGCGGGAAATCCGTACATAGAGGTAGCGCAGCCCACACACCACTCCCGCTACGGCGACCCCCTTGACGGCGTTTCGCTGACTGTCCAAGGGGACAACTCCGTGGGGCAGCTGTGGGTGAGTCCGTGGCTGGACTTCCTCGCCAACTACGAGAAAGTGCGCTACCGCTTCCTGCTGCCGCTGTCGGAGTTCCTCAACCTTTGGCGGCTGCTGAAGCCGCAGGACGGGCGGGCGCAAAGCCAAACCCGCTGGCTGCTGGTCGCCGGAGTGAAGAGCCTGCCCGTCAAAATCACCTTCCAGTTCACCGAGGGCGGTGAATCCGTCACCGCGGAAGTGGAGGCCGCGAAACCGAAGATTTCTCTGTAGCCACCTCTTCAGGTATTTTGTCATCCTTGGCTTTTGCAAATTTCGGGGTCTTGGAAATCACTATGTCACGCAGATTAGGATCCACGTGCTTGGTATAGATGGTAGTCATGGCCAATGATGAGTGGTCGGCCAACTGCTTGACAGACAACGGGTCTATTCCGTTCTTTATCATTTCAGTCATGCCCGTGTCACGGAACGAGTATTGCTGCATTTCCTTGGGCAGGTTCAACGCCTTGCGCAGCTTCACCCAATGCTTCGGCATTGTAGCATCCGCCATGCGGGTGGAACAGGTCTTGAAATGCTCGCCGAAGATGTAGTCCGACATCTTCGCATTCTGAACCCCGATGTCCAGGAAGTCAAGCAGTATCTCCTTTGACAGAGGCACAACCCTCTCGTGTCCGTTCTTGGCCACATCTTTCGGAATCCTTATCTGCATGTCGGCAAAAGACAGGTTCTCGACCTTCAGCCCCCGCAGTTCGTGAGGCCTTATCAGACCCGAATAAATCAGCTTGAGCATGATCAGATACATCGGGTTCTTGGCTTTCAAATATTCGTCAATCTTTTCGCGGGTTTCCTCGGGGATAAGGATTCTCTTCTTGTCCTCCACCTTTTTCGCCTTGATTTTTTGGAAGTGGTTCTCCTTGCAATAGCATTTGTCCATCATCCACGAGAAGAACGCGCTGCCCTGCTTGATGTAGGAATTGTAAGCGGAGGCGGTGATTTCGTTTCCCGACGTTCCTTTTCGCTCGTAATAGATGTAATCCATGAAGCGCACAATCATAGTGTGGGAAATCATGGAGGAATAAATGTTAGGCTGCTGTTTCTCAACCCATTCGCAGAAGACCTTGATGAAGGTCTTGTAAGTGCGGTATGTGGCAGGGCGGAGTGTCTTCTCTATATCCTCCATATACCGCGCCGCCACATCCTTGATTGGGGTGTACATTCGCGAATCCTCGCCCTGGAAGAACGGGTTCCACCCAGTGGAGAGCCTCATGTTCAAGGCAATGATGATGTTGTTGATGTGTTTCTTCGCCTCGCTTTTGGAGGAATAACGGCTCATAAGCCGCGAAAGCCGGATTTTCTTTCTTGCAAGCTCTTGGGTTTGTGGATTCTCCACATAGTACTCAATGAGCCATCCCGACTTGTTGGTCTTCAGAGTAGCCGGCAGGTAGTTGACAGCGGAATACTCGGAAGATACTGCTAACCTGTTGTGATTCAATGACATTTTTTTTTTGGTTTTGCCAGGTATTCACAGTGATAATCTGACAAATCCCAAAGAAATACACTTTGTCCCGTTTCTGTCTCAGTTTTAACGCAAAAATCAGCAACCTACTTGCGTAAATTGCTGATTCTGATTGGTTTAAGACGTTTCGCGGAGAGAGCGAGATTCGAACTCGCGGTAGAGTTTCCCCTACGACAGTTTAGCAAACTGTTGGTTTCAGCCACTCACCCACCTCTCCGGGCATAAATGCTGAATAAAATGGTCGGGGTGAGAAGACTCGAACTTCCGGCCTCTACGTCCCGAACGTAGCGCGCTACCAACTGCGCTACACCCCGCCGTTTTTGAGGCTGCAAAAATACATTTTTTTTTCATACTGCAGCCCTTTGACATATTTTTTTTCAAAGACGTAGAACATCCACTATTTCAACAATTTCAAAAAGAAAAGGAGGAACACTCCGCAACAGAGCGTCCCTCCTTCTGTATAGGATTTGCGATAATCTTAGAACTTGTCTTCGTTATCGGCCATCAGTTTGTTCTTCTTGTTGTAGTTGAGAATAAGATAGGTTTCCATCAACATACAGAGCACCATAATGACGATTGCAACAATAACCATCGTGCCGTGGTTGAACTTCAGGAAGAGAGGTCCTTCGGAGAAGAAGGTCTTGTACAGGATGAAATTCATCAACCAGACACTCACCAGAAGCAGGCCCCACCAGATGCCCAGGTAGAGACCGGAGTTGTCAATCTTGTCGGGATCGCTGGGCACAAGGCCTTTGTTCTCCAACAGATAGTCGGTGTCGTCACAAACCTCGTTGATGAAAGAGACGGGCTTGATAAGATTGTAGATGGGCACGAACCAGGAGACATACGACATATAGGGAGCCGTGCCGTTCTTCGTCCAGTCGGCCACATTGTGCAGGTTCTTGGAGTTCTTGTAGCCATAATGCGCAAGCACGAAGGTCTTGACGAGGAAAACAATCATCGTAAGGATGGCCACCGTCCAGAAGGTGCGCTTGGCCTTGTCGTTGTTGGCGTTCACCTCGTCCCACTGGGCATTCAGTTCCTCATAGGGACCAGACAACTCTGCCACCTTTGCGAGATGCTCTTCTCTGGTTTTGATTTTCTCCGCCAGAATGGCCTTGTTGTCTTCAATGGTCTTTGCCAATGCGGCCTTCTCATCCTTCGTGGTGACATTTCTTTGTTGCAGCGTGTCGATCTTGTACTGGTAATAAGCCACTTCGGCGCTGTCCTGCTTGAGCGGATGCTGCGCCATCACATACTCCTCATAAGCTTTTTCGTAATCGCCTCTTTGGGAAATGACTACCTTGTTGGTCTTGTCGAATTTCATCAACATCAGCATTGCGATGATGAAACAAACCAGGACCACAGCGTTCAAGAGGATGGTCAATTTGCCCAACATCGTGTTGTTCGTAATTTTTTTCATACCGTGTTTTATTTTAAGTTATTAATAATCAATAATATAGTGTAAAATTAACCTAAATTGAAGCCGTCGCAAAAATATAAAAAATATTTTGTCGCTCCTTTTTTATCCGAAAAGAAATTTCACATCCGTCATCAAGGGTTCTGCCTGCCCCTCGTTTCCCTGTCTTTTCTCAGGCTTTCGAGGTTGTATTTGATATTCTCGTTGTCGGGCGACAGTTCGAGAGCCTTGTTCAGGCATTGCTCCGCCCTGTCAAACTCGCCTTTGATGGCATAGGCGATGCCCATATTCTCGTAGGCGCTGGCAAAAGTGGGGTCTTTGGCGATAATCTGCTCATAGATTTTGATGGATTCGTCAAGCCGGCCCAGACCGCGCCCGACCACATTGCCTTTTATATTCATTCCTATAAGGCTCTCCGGGTTTTCTTTTAGATATTCATCTATTTTATTGTAGGCTTCTTCCACCATCGGCAAACTGCGTTGGGCGATGCCGTCGTCGAGGAGAGTCATAATGGGTTTGAGCTTGTCGTCCTCGGCCACCGAAACCATCAAGGCGAGATTGTCCTGCGCCAACTTGCTGTTCGGGTCAATGATGGCGGCGTTGCGATAGGCCTGGTAGGCGCCCTCCTTGTTGCCGTCAAGATACATCAACTCGCCCAGCAGCAGGTAGGCGTTGAAGGCGTGGTCGTCGAGCTTCAAGGCCTTCTCCAGATAACGGTAAGCCTCCACCTTGTCGCGCTCCTTGTGGCTCTTTTTCCACATCTGAAGCTTGCTGCCACCGGCAGAGGTGTTGCACTTGATACTTTCAGAAGACGTCTTCACATCCGTCAGGAAAAGGGTGAAATCGTCTTTCCACACAAAATTGCGGGTAAAAGTCTTGATGCCAAAAAGCAATCCGACGACCGCCAATATGCCAACAGAGAGCTTTTGCAGCGAAACGCTCTTGGACATCGCCAAAAGATAGAGCCAATAGCCAATAATCAGTGTGAATCCGAGAGAGGGAATGAACACAAAGCGCTCATTCATAAACGTGCCCACATTGAACAGCAAGTTGGAAGTAATGGAGAAGGTGATCACGAAGAAGAGGATGGCATACGACAGGACCGTTTTTTTCTTGAGGTTTACCAGAGCATACACGATCAGGGCCACGCAACCGGCTATGACCACCCACACCAGCGGGTTGGAGAAGTCCGTGATGGCAATTTGTTTGGGATAGTAGTCGTGGGTGAGCGGGTGCGGGAATACCAGGAGCTTGAGGTACAGGGCCCACGTAATGAGCACGGTGGCAATCTCCTGAGCCTTGGTGGAGTGCACAAAGGGGTTGTTGAGAATGTTTTTGGTGGCGTCCTCTGGCATAAAGCCGCCGAGGACCTTGCTGCGCACCCACACGAAGAAGACGCTGCCCACCAGGATAGGGATAAGCGTGACCAGATAGTCGATGTTTTTCTTGTTGTCGCTGGAATAGAAAAAGAGCGTCAGCGGCACCACCGCGAGGAAGGTGATGGCGTTCTCTTTGGAGAAGAGGCCGAAGGTGATGGCCACCAGGCTCAACAGGAGATACCACCACTTGCGGGTGTCCACATATTGCAGGCAGCACCACAGCGCCGTCATCGCACCGAGCATCGCAAAGATCTCGTCGCGGCCTTTGGCATTGGCCACCGCCTCTGTATGGATGGGATGCAGGGCGAAAAGCACCGCCGCCAGAAAAGCCAGCGACTGGAACCATTTGTCGCCCTGGTATTTGCGAAACAGTTTGGCAAGCACTTCATACACCAGCAGACAGAGCAGCATAAAGTAAACCAGATTCATAAGATGGCTGAAAAAAGCAAGGAATGACCCCGCGAAAAACTGTTCGTGGTCAGGATTGTGCACATTTTCAAAGTCGTGCACATCCCCGATTTGCTCCTTGATTTTCTTGCCGAAAAGCTTGAATTCCAGCAGGAAAGTGAGTTGCGACAATGGGCGGTAACGGCCACCGACCACAACCGTCTGGTCGTTGCCGAAATACCCGGTGAAGGTATCCGTGGTGAGGATTTTCTTCACGGCATCCCAGCTGCCGTCAAGGGTATATTCGCTCTCCATCATCAACATCCGGTCATCGAGAGCATAGTCGAGCGACAGGGTATTGCAATAAAACAGTGCCACTACGGCAATGAGGATAATCTTGTGTATGCGTTTGTTCTTCATAGAATGGCTTTGCGTATTTTCAACAATTGTACAAGCAGGGATTTGAGTTCAGAGAGCGGCAGCATATTGGCGCCGTCAGACAGGGCCTGCGATGGGTCAGGATGCGTTTCCATAAAGAGTCCGTCGAAGCCCACGGCCACGCCGGCCTTGGCGATGGTCTCGATGAGGTCGGGGCGCCCGCCGGTCACGCCCGCGGGCTGGTTGGGCTGCTGCAGCGAGTGGGTGCAGTCGAGCACCACGGGACAGTTGTTGGCTTTCAGCGCCTTGACGCCGCGGAAATCCACGATGAGGTCCTGGTAGCCGAAGGAGGTGCCGCGTTCGGTCACCATCACGTCGTTATTGCCGGCGTCGCGCACCTTCTCCACCGCAAAGCGCATCGCCTCCGGAGAGAGGAACTGCCCCTTCTTGATGTTGATGAACTTGCCCGTTTGGGCGGCGGCCACCAGCAGGTCGGTCTGGCGGCACAGGAACGCAGGGATCTGCAGCACGTCGGCCACCTCGG
>ERZ842401.1753-NODE-1753-length-30159-cov-16.611945_pt1 | contig 30159 bp, 20 predicted proteins | sample MGYA00521270_ERZ842401 | MGnify/ENA primary metagenome ERZ842401 (study PRJEB31892, sample SAMEA3878208) | bioreactor metagenome | biome: Moose rumen | place: Sweden | collected 2011-10 | study: EMG produced TPA metagenomics assembly of the PRJEB12797 data set... | reverse complement strand
CAGTATTATTCTCTCTTATCGCCCTGCTTCCGCTGCTTTCCTGCGGGAACAGGGCGGTATCGGCGCAGCTGGACGACATCGAGTCGTATATCCAGGAGCGTCCGGACAGTGCGTTGGCTGCAATCGGGGCTATTGATACCAACGACCTGAACACCAGGGCTTTGGCGGCGAAGTATTCTCTGCTCTACGCCATGGCCCTGGATAAAAACTACATTGACACGACGGACTTGTCAATCATCGAACCGGCCGTGAACTATTATCGGAGACATGGAAGTGCTGATGAGAAATTGAAATCTTTCTATTATCTTGGGCGGCTTAATTTCAATGCCAAAGAGTACAATAAAGCAATAGTCGCTTATTCGAATGCCCTTTCTTTTGTTGAAGACGCGAATGATGACTATTATAATGCATTGCTGTATTCCGCAATTTCAATGACGAATAACAGGGCATACGATTTTGAGGAAGCGCTCAAGTATTCAACCATGGCAAGCAAGGCTTTTGAGAAGGATAACAAAGATTTTCAAAAGTTGCTTGCTGATTATCACTCAGCTCAAAATTATGGCAATTTAAGCCGGTGGAAGCAATCAGATTCACTATACACCATTCTAATTCTTTCTCCGGAGTTTCAGGTGAGGCCAATGCTATTAGCTGAAATACAATCCAGTTATGCGTATATGCTGCTGTCCTCACCGGAGCCGGAGTTTCCAAAATCCAGAAATCTGTTCGAGTCGGCCATAACTAACGCAGGCTGCCTGAGTAATGCGTCTCAATGGGGGGCTTATGCCCTTTCTCTTGCAGCTACCGGGGATATACTTTCAGCATACAACATACTGGATCAAATTAAAGACAACTATGAATTAGAATATGATTACTGGATAAGCAGGGTGCAGATTCTTACCGGAAATTCCACTGAAGCTTATTACAGTCTAGACCAAACCGTTCGAATTGGTAATGAAACAATAATACAGACGTTTGCCAAGACCCTTTCTAAATCTCAGCGGGATTTCTATGAAGAACAGAATCTTCTTCTTAAGGCCGAGTCGGAAAACGTGACACTATGGATGATAATTCTCATATTGGTTTTTTGTTTTATTCTGCTTTTCGTTTTATATTTCGTCAAGAAAAAAATAAAAGAGGCAAAAGATGAAAAGGACAGTCTGATGGTAATTATCAAAACGGCCAACGATCAGAAGAATTATTACAAGAGTCGGTATGAAGAAGATCGACATGCCATTCAAAAGGATTTCAGGAATCAATATAGGGAACAGTTTCAGTATCTGAATACCATAGGTGAAGCGATTGTTGTTGCGAACGATTCAAAGGCTCCCGCTAACCATGTATATCGGGCTGTAAAGAAGATGCTCATAGGCATTGGCAAAGATGAATCCGGGCAATCAAAGTTTGAAGAGATGGTGGATGACAGCATGGGTGGCATTGTAACATTGTTCAGGAAGGATTTCCCGAATCTGAAAGAAAAAGATTATAGATTCATCACTTATTTGTTTGCCGGTTTTAACGCCAATCTGATAGCTGTTCTTATCGATTATCCTTCTTTACCTGCTGTATATACGCGAAAGTCCAGAATGAGGGCAATGATTGAAGAATCGAGTTCCGAAAATAAAGAAATGTATTTGGAAATGATAGATTAGCCATTGATAATCAGCAAATTAAATTGTGGCAGGTTAACACGGACAGTTACAGCACTTGAGATAAAATCGGTCTAACATGTTGATAACCAATATTTTGTGTTGATCTTTGTAAGATTGTATTTTTTTGCGACATTTCGAAATCGGCCTTATAGATACCTGTAGGGCCGATTTTACATTTTAAAATGTAAGGTCGATAATTTGATTTTCTCCTTCCTCCTCCATATTTTTGCACGTACCCTAAAAATGTTTGGTCATGAAAAAGAAGCCAATCTTCACTTATCTGTTCGCCGTTCTTGTTTTATCCTTCTCATTGACTTGCTTTAATGGAATGAAAGCCGATGTGTTTGCACAATCTTCAGTTCCTATAATACTGGGAAGCCTCAATCCTGATAATTCTGCACCGCGCTCCCCGTCACTTGTTCCCATCTCGGCGAGTTATGTGGAATCCCTTTCCTGCATACTTGTCTATTTCAAGTATGACATGGGAGAGGTGGATTATGACCTTGTCAACATCACTACCAGCAACACGGTATCGGGAACAATTGATTCCGATTCCGGCTCACAGGTTATCATGATGTCGGGAGACGCAGGTTGTTACTCCATCACCTTCACCCTATCTTCCGGAGTGCAGTATTATGGGGAATTTGAAATACTATAATAACGTAAAACCCTTAAACAATATGAATCCAATCAATTCTAAACTCGTTTGTGTGTTATCTGCAATCCTGGCGTGTGCATGCTCGTCAGAGAAGGCTTTTCATGTGAATTACACTAATTATCACTTATTCAGATATGCACAATATGATTTTACAACAACCGATTAAGGATTTTATTATCTTAGCGTTGTAGAAGCCAGTATGTATTCACCCAAATTAACACCACGGTATTATGAAACGATTCTTTTTTATACTTGCCATTTTTCTCGTTACGCCGGTCTTTCTCGGCGCAACTGAGCTCCTGCGTCGGAACAGTTTCGAAGTAGGAGGCGGGGTGGTCGTTGAGCCCTTTTATACTCAATATTTTGGATTTGCCGCGTCTGCTGCATACAGGCATCATTTCAGCAACTATATTTCGGCCGGAGTCAATGTCGAGAGCGATTTCTCGGAATATGCAACCGTCATGGCGTATGGCGACTACCGTTTCAGGAGCAGGGAAAAGGATTTCTCTCCCTTCATCGGAATCGGTGTAGGACCTGACTGGTTATTCCGTAAAGGTAACTATGAGGGTGTCATGGGCTCTGTACGTCTCGGCCTGCTATATAAGCATTTTTCACTGACTGTCGCAACCCACGGCATACCGTGGGCGAGCAATTCGAAGGGTGATACCTTTATAGGGATGTTCATGCCGATTTTAAACAGCCTCACCGTTTCATATGGATTCTGACGGTATTCGGCGAACGGTGAAAAGGACTTGAGAAAGTTGATTTAATTGGAAAGCTGTGAAAATGACAATTATCAATCTTATTCCAGCCATGCCGGCCGAGGAAGTGACAATTTAAGATTTGTTCGGCCGCCGTTACACGGCCACAACCCTTCCTTCTTTGACATAACAACAAAAAAATCCAGCCAAAATGCTGAATCCTCTTTTCTGAAAATTATTGAAGAAAAATTTGTTATTTACAACAATTATGAGCTATCTTTGGAAGGGAAGTGTCAAGATTTGAACTTAGTACTAACTTGAAACAACACAATATACAAACTATATTCACCTTTAAACATTTTCATCATGAAAAAGAAAATCATCCTACTTGTAGCTGCCGTGCTCTCACTGATTGGAGCACTCTGTACAATCCCGGCCTTTGCCGATGGGCCAGAAATTCCTGATCCATCGCCCATGGTGGAATGTCGCTGCAAAAAGTTGTTCGCCTCGCCTTGCTCTGCAAGAAACACGGGCAATTTGTGTGCTGTCGGATATAACATTCAATGCAACCAATATGATGGGAATTGCAGATAATGAATACAAAACTATTCCCGCTACTTATTTCAGGATTGCTACTGTTCTCATGCAACAATCCTGAAAACATCTTTTCCTCGGCGAGGGTCGTGGAAAAAAAGCCTGATATCAAATATACCGACATCAAGCTTGAGAAACTGCAACTCGATTCCGTATACTGCTCATACACGGGAGTATCCTCTGTTGATGAATCCGGAAGAATCATTTACTACGACAAGTACTTCAATCAGGTATTCACCTTCGACGGGGACGGAAAACTGATTGAAAAAGCCATAGGCAAAGGCCGGGGTCCGGGAGAAACCACAATAGGGCAAGGCGCGGATGCCGTTTTCTCAACATCCGGCGACATGGCCCTGGTGGGAAGCACACTTGATTTCGATTATTTCCGGAGAGACATGAAGACGCATGAGTATTTCAGCATGTACGCCAGCTACGATCGTAATTCAACAGCCCCGGACAATTTCGACACATACACCTACCAATGGGACAATTTTGTCGGGAGGCTTCGAGATGATATCCTTTATCTTGCAGCTGTTTCCGACAGGGACGAATACAGCTATTTCACCACTCCTGACGATTATCTCAGGCAAAGCTTTCGCATCGGACGCATCAACCTTATAAAGAAAGAAAACATGCCCATGCTCGTCAAGGGATTCCCGGAATTGTACATCCAGCATCCTGACAGATACAGTTCTTTTCAAAACACGATTTTCGACATATCCGACAATGGCGGGATATACCTTGGATTTGAGTCCGATTCGCATCTTTACGAATGCGGAAAGGATGGGATGCCAATGTCCTCTTTCGGTCTTGCGGGAAGAGATATACAGAACGATTATATTCCCGGCCTTGGTTTTGAGGATTCAGATTATTACTTGAAAAACAGGGAAGAAAAGGGATACTATTCCTGGCTGGAATACATCGACGAAACAGGAATGCTGTTCCGCTCCTATGTCAGGAGCGCGAATGCACCGACCGACGGCCTGCAGGTTTACAGCAGCGACAAGACCCTGATTGCCGATGTGGACGTCCCCAAAGGATTCAAGGTTCTGGGCTATATAGAGCCCTACTATTACTCGCAGGTAGCAGAAGATGCCGAGCACGGGAAACTGTCCGTTTACAGGTTTAAGTTATGAAGAACAACTCGCGGCAGGACATAATTCTTTGGGCGATCCTGATACTTTCTACCGCGTGGATAGTATTCTTCCTGGCCAGTACCCGACGACAGCATAAGGGAGAAACGAGCAATCCTGTTTCCTGTCAGCAGGACAGTATTCGGATTACCAAAATTACAGTTGACAATCCGAGTGTAGATTTCGGCAGAGTAAGTCAAGACTCCCTGCTGAAGGCAGACATAACTGTAAAGAACACCGGAGATGCGGATTTATATATTTTTTCATTGACGTCGGACTGCACATGTACGAAGTCTGACGTGAGCAGCAGGTTCGCAAGGCCCGGGGAAGAATTGACGATACATATAGAAATCGACACGAAAAACAAATACGGGAGGAATATAGCTCGTGCAACCTTTGAGGCAAATACGAAGGAAAAAATATACATTATAAAACTGCAATATCAGGTCAATCAATAACAACTATGACAATTGCAATTGTTTGAATCCGGAAGAACAGCCGGGTTTTTCGAGTATATAAAACGGTCTGAAGGATAGTAAAATCGTTTTATATTATCTTTGTTTTATAAACACCAACTAAAAACCCAGTTCTTATGATTAAACATCTTTTTTATAACTCTTCGATTACTCTGGTGGTCGTATTACTCGTCACCTGCTGCGGTGTTAAGAACGAGAAATCCGGTTTCAAGAAACCGGTATTCCCCGTAAAAGAGACTTCAGAGTTCACTGTAATTACAGACGAACTTATCGGTATCAATGTTGTCAGTGATTTGTTTTGTGGGGACAACTGGATATGCATCTACGCCTATGACGCTGAGAATCAATGCTATATGCATTTATTCGACAAGTCCGGGGTAAAGATGTTCTCTGCCCTCAGGAAAGGGCGCGGACCCAATGAAATAATGTTACCTGTGATCACCTCATACAACAGCGAATCCGCCACACTGGACATTTTTGATGCAACTGCATCAAAAAACATCACGGTCCATATGGATTCATTGTTGGCTTCAGATGGGAAATCCGGAATATCCAGCATCAACGAACTTGACTCCTACCCGGAAAAACTCAAGATTTGGCCGGGACACAGGCTCGAAGGCAGAGCGGTAAAAAAAGAAGGACATAAAAGGCTCACGCTCCTGAATGATTTTGGCGACACCCTGTCAACCTACGACAGTTTTCCGGAGATAGAGAATAAAGATATTCTTCCCAGATTGTATACATTTCACTCATGGTTTGAGTTGAGTCCTGATTTCACAAAGCTCGCTACAGCAAGCTGCGGGGGCGAGATTCTTGAAACATTCTCTTTGAGCGGGAAGATTTCCAACATTTCCACAGGATATTTCATTGAACCTGATGTCAACATTGAAGGAGCTTTTCCATATGACGACAACGAGCGGACTATTTTAGGATTTAGTGATTTGTTTGTGGACAATTCCTTGATATATACGGCTCATGACGGAAAAACACTTGCCAAATCGAAGGATATAGACAAGCGTTCGCTTTTCAGCAGAATAGCCATATATGACTGGAATTGCAATCCGGTAAAGGAAATCCAGACGGACTACAGAATTGAACGCATATGCGTTGAAAGTGATTCGGACAAGATGTTCGCTGTAGTGAGAGATAACGATTCAAGCACATATCTGGCCTATATAAAGTTGAATATCACCAAGTAATCACCATTGATCATGAACAGACGGATTATCAAACGCTTCCTGTTTGCCGGCCTGCTTTTTACATGCCTGCATGCACGCGCGCAGGAAACCCGCATGACGCTCGACGAGGCCGTCGCCGTTGCCAGGGCGCAGTCGGTCTCTGCGCTTGAAGCGCGCTCCGCATTCATATCAAGCTACTGGGCATATCGCTCGTACAGGGCGAGCATGCTCCCGTCGCTGAGCATCTACGGCGATCTGGGCCAGTTCAACCGCAACCTGACACGCCTGCAGAATTATAACACCGGCGAATACGTCTACACCCGCACCAACAACATGACCAACAGCATGGGACTGGCCATAAGCCAGAATATAGCCCTGACCGGAGGCACGGTGCGGCTGTTCTCCGACCTTTCGCGCATAGACCAGTTCGGAGACAACCCCTACAGCATGTGGTACTCCCAGCCCCTTACGCTCTACTACAGCCAGCCGGTATTCTCGTACAACCAGTTCAAATGGAACAGGCTGATCGAGCCCAAGCAGTACGAAAAGGCGAAGCGGGTGTATCTCGAAGCCATGGAAGACGTCACCGTGAATACGGTCAAGTACTATTTCGCCCTCATGATGGCCCGCAAGAATTACGACATCGCCCGCTCGAACTACGAGAACACCTCCCGGATGCTCGAAATAGCCGAGCGAAGGCTTGCGACCGGAAGCGTCACGCGCGACGAGTGCCTGCAGCTGGAGCTGCGCATGCTGAGCGACAGCATAGCGATCAACGAAAACGAGACCGCCGTGCGCGAGGCGATGATGGCCCTGAGTTCCCAGCTCGGGCTCGAAGGGCCGGAAACGCTCGAACCGCAGAGTTCCTCGGACCTGCCGGCCATCACCATGGATTACGACATGGTAATGGAAAAGGCATGGAACAACTCTTCGTTCAGCCTCGACAACGACATCAAACTGCTCGACGCCAAATCAGCCATAGCCCGCGCGAAGGCCAACAGGGGCATCACGATGGCGCTCAACGCCACATTCGGTCTGTCACAGACCGGGAAGGGATTCCGCGACGCCTTCTCCAGCCCGCTCGACCAGGAAGTGGTAGGCCTCTCGTTCACGATTCCCATTTTCGACTGGGGCATGGGCAAGGGGCGCGTCAAGGAGGCCGAAGCCCACGAAGAGGCCGTCAAGGCCCAGATAACCCAGGCTGAAAACGACTACCGGAGGAGCGTTTTCTCCGCCGTGGGGCAGTTCAACAAGCAGCGCGGGCAGTGTCTGGTATCAGAAAGGGCGGCACGCATCGCACAGGAACGGTATTCGCTCACCATGGACAAGTTCCGCGCCGGCTCCGCGTCGGTAACCGACCTCAATACCGCCCAAAGCGAGAACGATGCGGCTGCAGCCAAATACATAACCGACCTCTCCAACTTCTGGAACTACTACTATGCCCTCAGGAAACTCACCCTGTACGATTTCCTGGAAGGACACGACATAGATGTCGACTTTGAAAACATGACAGAATAAGCCTATGAGGATACAATTATTCATATTGCCGGCGGCCATGGCCCTGCTGTCCGCCTGCGGGCAGAAGGGCGGCGCCACGAAGGACGATTCGCGCCTGGTGCCGGCCCCCGAAGTAAACAAGGTTGAAGTCATGCAACTGCAGCGCGCCACTTTCCACAGCCAGCTGTCTTCCAACGGCAAGGTGTCGGCCGCAGCACGCAGCGAACTTTCTTTCCGTACCCAGGGTGTGCTCACGGCAGTAAACGCACGCAACGGCGAGCATGTGCGCAAGGGGCAGATCATTGCGGCCATAGACGCAACCGCCCAGTCCCTGGCCCTGCAAAGCGCTAAATCGGTGATGGACAAGGCAGGCCTTGACCTGCAGGATGTCCTCATCGGGCAGGGATACCGCCCGGGCGACACGCTTAAGATTCCCGATGCCGTAATGAAAATGGCCAGAATCCGCTCGGGTTTCGACGCAGCCGAGGTCGCCCTGCGCAAGGCGCAATACGACCTCGAAGGATGCAGTCTCACGGCCCCGTTCCCGGGGAAGATAGCGGACCTGAAACTGGGGAAACATGCCGCCACCACCACAGGGCCTTTCTGCACCCTGATTGACGACAGCACCATGGAAGCCACTTTTTCCATCATGGAATCGGAATATCAACTCCTGCAGAAAGGGCTGCGCGTACAGGTGGAGCCCTTTGCGGGCGAAGGCCACAGGCTTTCCGGCGTCATAACCGCCATCAACCCCGCAGTTGACAGGAACGGCCAGATAAGCGTGACGGCTTCCGTGCGGAACGACGGTTCCCTCGTGGACGGTATGAATGTCCGTGTCCTGGTGGAAAAGGACATACCGGGACAGCTGGTGGTACCCCGGAGCGCCGTGGTCATCCGCGACAACATGAACGTCCTCTTCCGCTACAGCCAAGGCAAGGCACAATGGACCTACGTCAACATTCTGCACTCCAGCGGAGACAGTTACTCCGTTGAAGCCAATGCCGACAGGGCCGCCGAACTGTCTCCAGGCGACACCGTGATAGTTTCCGGCAACCTCAACCTCGCCGACGGTTCGCAGGTTATACCGGCAAAATAATACGCCATGCTCAAACGCCTGCTCGACAGACCGATAACGGTGACGATGGCCCTGCTGGTGGCCGTGGTCCTGGGAGTGGTGGCCATGCGACTGCTGCCGGTAGGGCTCATTCCCGACGTGGACATCCCCTACATCACCGTGCAGGTGACCGTTCCGGAAATGTCGGCCCGCGAACTCGACCGCGCAGTACTGAGGCCCCTGCGCACACAGCTCATCCAGATGCAGGACCTCGAGGACATCCGCAGCGAAGCCCGCGACGGAAGCGGCACCATAAACCTCTCATTCTCACAGGGAAGCGATATCGACTATCTCTTCATCGAGGCAAATGAGAAGGTGGACAGGAGCATGTCTTCGCTCGGGAACATCGCCCGCCCCCGGGTACTGAAGTCGACGGCGTCGGACATTCCCGCTTTCTACCTTAACCTCACTCTCAAGGAAGGCGGCGCCGACAGTTTCAGGGAGCTGAGCAATTTTGCCCGCGAGGTGGCGTCGAGGCGCATCGAACAGCTGGAGAGCGTAGCGATGGTAGACTTGAGCGGCTGCACGCAGGACGAGATCCTCATAGCTCCGGACATGGAGAAGCTCATCGCTGCCGGAATCTCCAGGAGCGATTTCGAACAGGCTGTCACCGCCGCCAACCTGCAGCTCGGCAGTCTTTCCATACGCGACGGCGAATACCGCTACAGCGTCAAGTTCCGTTCCTTTGCCGGAAGCGCTTCAGACATAGCGGACATTTATCTCAACTGCAACGGAAGGCTCCTGCAGATAAAGGATATCGCCTCGGTGACGGAACAGGCGCAGAAAAGGACCGGCTTCGTGCGCTCCGACGGCAAGGATGCGGTCACGATGGCCGTCATCAAGCAGAGCGACGCCCGCATGGCAGACCTGCACAAGGGCATGGAAGGCCTGCTGAAACAGTTTGCCGCAGACTATCCCGAAGTGGACTTCACGCTCACGCGCGACCAGACCACGCTGCTGGAGTACTCGGTGAACAACCTGCTCTTGAACATCCTCCTGGGCGTACTCCTGGCCTGCGCAGTGATATTCCTCTTCATGAAGGACTTCCGCTCCCCCGCCCTGGTGGCGCTCACAATGCCTTCGGCGCTCATAATATCGATGCTTGTCTTCTACGCCGCGGGGCTTTCCATCAATATCATCTCTCTCTCGGGCCTCATACTCGGCGTGGGAATGATGACGGACAACACCGTAGTGCTAATCGATAACATAACCGCCCGCTGGCAACGGGGCGAAGGGCTCAGGGACGCGGTGCTGCGCGGCACTTCGGAGGTAGCGGGGCCCATGCTCAGTTCGGTTCTTACCACGGTGGCCGTATTCCTGCCGCTTATCTTCCTCAGCGGCACGGCCGGAGCGATGTTCCACGACCAGGCCATCGCCATCAGCACCGTTCTCCTCTGCTCGTATTTCGTCACGATCACGGTGATTCCCGTATACTATTACTGGTGGTACAGGAAAGACAGGGAATTCCGCCCGGGCAAGCTGCTCGGGAAGTTCTCGACGGACGGTATCATCCCGGCCTACGAACGCGCTGAAGCCTGGCTTTTCCGCCACCCGTGGATAGGCTGGACAGTTTTCGGGGTGTCCGTCGCCGGCCTTGCCGTATGCCTCGCTTTCATGCCCCGTGAGCGGCTGCCCGAAATGACCTACAGCGACGCGCTCCTCTCGGTGGACTGGAACGCCCAGCTCTCCGCAGAAAGCAACGGCGAGCGCGTGGCCACGCTGGAAGCCCTCATGCGGGAAAGCGGCGCGACACAGGTTACCGGCATGATAGGAGAACAGCAGTTCGTCCTGGGCCACAGCGGCGAGATGGGCCAGTCGCAGGCCCTCGTCTATTTCAAGTGCCCGGATGCGAAGAGCCTCCGGAAGCTTGAGGGCATTATTCTCACATATATTTCAGACACATACCCGTCAGCCGTGGCCGTCACAGGCGCGTCGGGGAACATCTTCGAGGCGGTGTTCGCCGACCGCGGGGCGCCCCTCGAGGCAAGGCTCAGGCCCGTAGGCGATCCTGAACTCCGGACCGACAAGGTGCAGGCCGCTGTGAACTCCATTTCGAAGGCCCTTCCCGCGGCAGGCGTGCCGGAAGTTGTCACGAAACGCGATCTTCTGTATGTTGCAGACCCCGAACTCATGGCGCTTTACGGGGTTTCCTACGGGGAATTGCTGGGTGTACTCCGGAACGCCCTCAACGGCAACCGCCTTATTTCGATAGTGAGCGGGAACAATTCCGTCCCGGTGGTAATAGGCTCCGGGCGGCAGGACTCCCTCGCCGACATTCTCGACAACACCACCGTCAGGAAGGAGGACAGGGATATTCCGGTCAGGACCCTCATGCGCGCCAGCTACGACGAAGACCTCGCGCAGATTGTCGCAGGGGTTGAAGGGAACTATTATCCGGTAGAACTGGATATCCCCGGAAATGAAGTACCGGCGGCCATGAACACCATCAGGCAAACCCTTCGGGAGGGCGGAGACTTCGAGGCCTCATTCTCAGGGGCATGGTTCTCGAACCGCAAATTGACGCAGGAGCTGCTGCTGGTGCTCCTCGTGGCGCTAATCCTGCTGTACCTCATCCTCGCGTCTCAGTTCGAATCGCTCCTGCAGCCTTTCATAGTGCTGTCGGAGGTAGTCATCGACATTTTCTTCTCGCTGCTCGTCCTGTGGGCTTGCGGGGTCAGCATCAACATCATGTCACTGATAGGCCTCGTTGTTATCAGCGGCATAGTCATCAACGATTCCATCCTGAAGATAGACACCATCAACCGCCTTCGCAAGGAAGGCCTGGCGCTCGACCATGCGGTTATGGAGGCTGGCGTACGGCGATTCAAGGCCATAGTGATGACATCGCTGACCACCATCCTGGCCGTCCTTCCCTCGATGCGCCGCGGCAGCATGGGCACCGACCTGCAGTTCCCCCTGAATCTGGTAGTGGTGACCGGAATGGTGGTGGGAACCCTCGTGAGCCTCTTCTTCATACCAATGCTCTACCGGGAGATATACCGGCGCAAGGAGCGCAGATAAGCCATGAAACGCCTCCCCGCCTTCACCGTACTGCTGCTCATGACCGCGCTGGCCGTTGCGGGAATCGCCTGCATACCGGCTCTCAACGTGCAGTATGCGCCGTCGGTCAGGGAAGGTTCAATCACCGTTTCGTGGTCGTGGCCTGACGTACCTGCAAGGGTCGTGGAGGCCGAAGTGACCAGCAAGGTCGAAGGGGTGCTGTCATCCATGAGGGGATGCACCGGCATCAGTTCCGACTCGTACCTCGGAAGGGGTTGGGTGACAGTCAAATTCCGCAAAAAAACCGACATGGCCGCGGCACGGTTCGAGACCGCCTCCGCAATCCGCAACCTGTACCCTTCTTTACCGGCAGGGGTAACCTACCCCGTCATTTCCCTCAGCACCGCAGGCACCCTCTCGGGGCGTCCGGCCGTCAGTTTCATGGTAAAGAGCTCCCTGCCGTCCGAAGAGATACGCCGCTTTGTGGAGTCGCGTGTCCTCGGTCAGCTTTCCACCGTTGACGGCGTGGGGCGCGTGTCCCTCCGGGGAGCGACCCCATACGAGATGGAAATCACTTTTGACGCCGCGAAGGCATCGGCGCTTGGCATCTCGGCCACAGAGATAGCGTCGGCCTGGAGCGATGCGTTTTCCACGGCTGACGCAGGATTCGTGCAGACCGGGAACGGCACAGCCAACCTGAAGGTCCGGCAGGTCCGGACGGGAGATTTCGGAGACATCGTCATCAAACGTTCCGGCGACCGCATCGTGCACCTGCGCGACATCGCCACCTGGCGGCTCAAGGAGGCTGCGCCCACGTCTTACTATCGCCTCAACGGCTTGAATACCATACAGATAAGCACCTATGCCGAGGCGAACACCAACCTCCTAACGGTCGCTTCCGCGATAAGGGAGAAGATGGAGGAGCTGAAGGCAGGTTTCCCCCCGGAAATAACATGCACCGTCAGTTACGATTCGTCCGAATACATGGCGAAGGAGCTGGACAAGATTTATTTCCGCACCGCGCTGTGCATACTCATTCTCCTGGTTTTCGTTTTCCTCGTAAACCGTTCCTGGAGGTACCTGTTCATCATCTCTGCAACCCTGGCAGTGGATATCCTCGTGGCCATGGCTCTTTATGCCCTCTTCGGGCTGGACATACACATCTATACGCTTGCGGGCATAACCGTTTCGCTAGGCATCATCATCGACACTTCGATAGTGATGACAGACCACTATTCCTATTACCGCAACCGGAGCGTGATGCCGGCGCTGATAGGGGCCACCGCCACTACAATAGGAGCCCTCGTCACGGTGCTGCTGCTTCCCGAACAGGACAAGCGCAACCTGGTGGATTTCAGCCTGGTGATAATCATCAACCTGACGGTGGCGCTGCTTACCGCATGGCTCTTCATCCCCTCCCTGCTCGACAAATATCCGCTGAAAAGAAGCAACTACAGCCTTTCGCCGCGCAGGCTCAGGCGCGTCGTGCGGTGGAACCTGCGCTACAGGCGCTACATAGACTGGGGCCGCCGGCACAAATGGGTATACGCCGTGGCGATGGTGGCAGCCTTCGGCATCCCGCTGTGCGCGCTTCCGAAAGAGGTGGCGAAAGACAAGGCACCGGAAGAACGGAACGTTTTCGAGAAAGGCTACAACGCCGTCATGGCCTGGAAGCCGTACGCCGACAACAGGAACAAGGTCGACCGCATCCTCGGCACCTCCTTCGCGCTTTTCCACAAGGCCACGGAGAGGTCGGACTTCTACCGCGAGCCCGGCAGGGACGTGCTTTACATAGCCGCCGGCATGCCGGAAGGCAACAGCATAGTACAGCTCAACGAAGTGGTGAAGGCCATGGAGAACTACCTGGCCGGATTCAACGAAGTAGAATCGTTCACCACCGAAATTTCCTCGTACAGCTATGCCCTGATCTCGGTCCGTTTCAAACCCGAATGGGAAAACACGGGATTTCCCGCCGATCTCAAATCGCGGGCTACCGCGATGGCCATGAACTTCGGCGGGGCGAACTGGAGGGTATGGGGCGTCAATGATTCCTACTTCAACAACAACATACTGTCCAACTACAAAAGCTACGGAATCGAGTTGAGGGGGTATAACTACGACCGTCTTACCGAGTTTGCCGACACGCTGCTGGAAAGGCTGTCGCGAAACAGGAGAGTGCAGGGCGCGGAGATGGTCTCGGTGGGCGGCAGTGTCGGACTGAACGAGTATTCGATAGACTACGATTTCGCGCAGATGGCGGCGCTCGGGGTCAGCCCGCAGGCCTATTATTCGAAACTGTATTCCATACTGTACGACACTCCGCTTGAGAACGTCGTGATAGACGGCCAGTCCACTCCGGTGCGGCTACGTTCCTCCGACGCCGACCGTTTTGACCTCTGGCACGTGGAGAACGAGCTGGTGGCGGTGGACAGTTCGCACGCGGTGAAGCTTGCGGGAACAGGCTCGATTACGAAAAAGCGCACGGGTCTGTCCGTCCACAAGGAGGACCAGTCCTATGTCTTGAACGTGGGATATGATTTCATGGGTTCCTATGAGCTCGCGAAAAAGTTGCAGGAGCAAGAACTGGACTACATGAATTCGCACGTGCTTCCCGTAGGGTACAATGCGGTTCCGCAGGACAGGAACTGGGACTCCGGGAAGAAGAACCGCTACGCATGGCTCATCTTCCTCGTAATCCTGATAATCTATGTCATCTGCACTATGATCTTCGAGTCGCTGCGGCTCCCGTTCGCCGTAATCCTCATGATACCGGTATCGTTCATAGGGGTTTTCCTCGTTTTCGGGCTTACTGATTTCACTTTCGACCAGGGAGGATTCGCGGCCATGGTCATGCTCGCGGGAATCGTGGTGAACGCGGGCATCTATCTGCTCAACGCCTGGCAGCATAACGGGCACGACTTTGTAAAGGCCTTCAACCACAAGATAGGGGCTATCTCGCTCACAATCATCTCTACCGTCCTTGGGCTCATTCCGTTCCTCTTCGACGGGCCGAAGGAGGTGTTCTGGTTTTCCTTTGCGGTGGGCACGATCGCCGGACTTGTCGTCTCGATGATCGCCCTGGTGTTCGTGCTGCCGGTGTATGTGAAGTAGGGATTTGTCTGCGCTGGGCGCAGACATTTCCCTGGGTATCTGCAAGCAATCAGCAAGCAAGTGAGGCTGCGCCTCTTTTTTTCGTTTGGGCCAGTGCCGGCAAAAGCGAGCTTTTGCATGCACTGGCCCAGACGAAAAATGCCGCACTTTCGTGCGGCACTTGCTTGCTGATTGCGTCGTGCGGAGAGACAGGGATTCGAACCCTGGAGCCCCTTACGGGACAACCGGTTTTCGAGACCGGCGCATTAGACCACTCTGCCATCTCTCCTGATGGGGCTGCAAATATACGAAATTATTCTTTCATTGCAGCCTGAAAAACGTTGTCGTTCGCGAGATACAGGTGATAGAAGGCGTCTTCGCCGAGTTTGGAGTAACGGCCGACAAGGGCCTTCACCTGGGTCATCATGTATTTACGTTCAGCGGCCCACTCGGCCTGGGAGGCCGGTTTGAGCCCGTCTTTGGAAGATGCGAAAGCCAGGAAGGCCTGCTCCAGGGCGGCGCCGTCGAGATATTTCTGAAGCCTGCCGAAGTCGTCGATCTGCTGGAGCTCGGCGCGGTGGCCGTCGAACCACTCCGAAGCGAACCTCATCGAGGTGGCCTTGCGGTTGCAGGCAACATAGAACGACGAGGCACGGGTAGTGTCCACCGGTACGAACACGTCGGGCACGATTCCCCCGCCGCCGAACACGGTGCGGCCGCCCTTGGTCTTGAACACCTGGGAACTGTCAACCTTGATGCTGTCGGCCGAGAGCATCTCCCCGTCGGCATAGCGGCCGTAGACATAATACTCGTAGTCTTTCTTTCCGTTGTAGGGCTTCTGGATGCAGCGCCCCGAGGGAGTGTAGTAGCGCGCCATGGTGAGACGCACGCCGCTGCCGTCGGTAAACGATACCGTTTTCTGCACCAGGCCCTTGCCGAAGGTGCGCCTCCCGTAGAGCGTGCCCCTGTCGTTGTCCTGGATGGCGCCGGCAAGGATTTCGCTGGAAGAGGCGGAACCCTCGTCGACCAGGAGGTCGACCGCCACGTCCTGCAGCAGCCCGCGGCCGTCGGCATTGTATTCCTCGCGCGGGCAATGCAGACCCTCGAGATACACGATTGCCGCATTGCGGGGAAGGAAGAGATTGGAAAGCAGGAGCGCCTGGTCGAAATACCCTCCGGTATTCTCCCTGAGGTCGAGGATGAGGCGCTTCATGCCCTGACCGAGCAACTCCTTGCTGCGGTCGGACACCTCCTTATAGGTGGTGCGGGCGAACTTGCCCAGACGCAGGTACCCGGTGGTGTCATTCACCATGAAGGCGGCGTCCACGCTGTGCATCGGAATCTTGCCGCGGGTGATTTCGAATGGAATCACGTCCCCTTCCCTGCCGACGGTGATGAGCACCTTGGTGCCGGCGGGGCCCTTCATGTGACGCACCATGCTGTCCTGCGGATACTTCACTCCTGCGATGTCGATGTCGTCGACCTTGAGGATGCGGTCGCCGGGCTGCAGGCCTATCTTTTCGGAAGGCCCTCCCGGAATGACCTCAAGCACTATGGCGGTGTCGTTGGGAACGTTGAACTGGATGCCGATCCCGTCGAAATTCCCCTGGAGCTCTTCCTCCACAGCCTCCATAGTGACCGGAGGGAAGTAGACGGAATGCGGGTCCAGGGCGCCCAGGGCGGCGTCTATGGCCGCCTCTGAAACCTTTTTATGGTCGATGGAATCCACATAGTCGCGGTCGAGCGACTCCAGAACCAGGTTGAGCTTGCGCCAGTCGTCGCCACCCGCGGAGAGAGGCTTTCCGCGCCTTTCCATAGTCGTGTTCCAGACCATGCAGAGCAACACTCCGACGATTACGCCGAGCAGTGCCACCCAAACCGATGATATCCTTTCTTTCATTGCTCGATTTCCAGCTTTTCGACCTCGATGCCGGCACGGCGGAGGAGCCTGATGCCGTCGTCGAGACGGTATTCGTCGGCGTACACCACCCTCTTTATGCCGCTCTGGATGATGAGTTTGGAGCACTCCATGCAGGGAGAGGCGGTGACGTAAAGCGTGGCGCCGGAAGCGCTGTTCCCGGAACGGGCCACCTTGGTGATGGCGTTCGCCTCTGCGTGGAGCACATAGGGCTTGGTTACTCCGTTTTCGTCTTCGCACACGTTCTCGAAACCCGAAGGCGTGCCGTTGTAGCCGTCGGAGATGATCATGTTGTCCTTGACGATCAGGGCGCCCACCTGACGGCGCTTGCAGTATGAATTGGAGGCCCATATCTTGGCCATCCTGAGGTATTTCTCGTCGAATTTGCTCATCCTACTTGTTCCTTTGGTACAGATAGCGCTTGATGCTGCGCTTGGGCGTGCGCTCGAAGTCTTCCGGCATGAATTCCATCTTGCGGATCTGGGCATATGAGGGAAGCACCTTGTTGATTTCGGGAAGCTGGGACTGCAGGTGCTTCACCAGCCCGTCCCTGGAGAACCCGTCCGCGGCGCCCTGGGGATAGTCGGGGTAAACGAGCGCGGTAAGGGTACTGTGGTCTTCGATGACAAGCGAATCCACCACATAGGAGACATTGTTTATCACCGCTTCGAGTTCCTCGGGATAGATGTTCTGGCCGGACGGGCCGAGTATCATGCACTTGCTGCGGCCGCGCAGGTAAAGGTAGCCGTGGCTGTCGATGACGCCGATGTCGCCGGTACGGAACCAGCCGTCTTCAGTGAAGACCTTGCGAGTTTCCTCCTCGTTGCGGTAGTATCCCAGGAAGACGTTGGTGCCGCGCACCTGGATTTCGCCGGGAACGTTTTCGGGGTCGATGCTGTCAACCCTGATTTCGCAGCCGGGAATGGGCCTGCCGCAGGAACCCTTGGGAAGGCGGCTCCACTTTTCATAAGTGAGCAGGGGGGCGCATTCGGTCATGCCGTAGCCCACGGTATAGGGGAAACGGATGCGGTGGAAGAACTTCTCCACCTCGGGATTGAAGGCCGCGCCGCCGAGGATGACCTCCTCGAACTCGCCGCCGAAGGCCTTGATGAGCTCATTGCGTATCTTATACTCGATGGCCTGGCCGAGGATGGGAATCATCCTGAAGGTCTTGGTGCGGTCGAGGACCGGCTTGAGCTGCATCTTGTACACCTTTTCGATGATGAGCGGAACCGCGATGATTACCGCGGGATGTATCTCCTGGAACGCCTTGAGGATGATTTTCGGGCTCGGGGTGCGCGTGAGGAAATGGGTGTGCGCGCCTATGGTCATCTCGAAGAGCAGCTCGAACATCATGCCGTACATATGGGCCGAAGGCAGCATGGCCACCATGTTGGAGGTGTTGTCCATCTGGGGCTCCGCGATGTAATGGGCCGCATACATGTTGGTGTAGAGCGCCCTGTAAGGCAGCATCACGCCCTTGCTGAAGCCGGAAGTGCCGGAAGTGTAGTTGATGAGCGCAAGCTCGTCGGGGCTGTCTTCGTAGTAGCAGAGGTCTTCGGGATGCAGGCGGGTGGGGTGCTTTTCGAGGAAGGCCCTGAAGATGCCGTCGCGGATGCGGTTCATTTCCTCGCTCTTGGAGTAGATGTATTTGAGGTCTCCCATGCCTATTATGACAATGAGGCCGGGCATCTCCTCTTCGGAAAGGTTTTCCCAGATGACGTCGTCGACGAAGAAGGCGCGGGCTTCGGAATGGTTCACCAGATAATGGATGTTGCCCGGCTTGAACTCGTGCAGGATGGGCACCGGAACCGCCCCGTAGGTGAGGGCTGCGAGGAAAGCCACCGCCCAGTTGGCCTGGTTGCGGCCGCAGATGGCCACTTTGTCGCCTTTGTTGAGCCCGCAGCGCTCGAACCCCATGTGAAGGAGTTCTATCTTGGTGGCGAGCTCGCCGTAGGAGAAGGTGGCACCCTGGTAATTCGAAAGGGCAGGACGGTTCCAGTTTTCCCTGAAACTCTTCTCGAACAGCTTATTTACAGATTTGATTTCCATTTTGATTTCATTGAATGTTCAAAGACGCCTCCGCGGGCAGGCCCGCGACGGAGAATCCGGGCGCCACTACGGCATAGGCAAGGCCCTTTTCGCGGAGCACATCGGGAGAGGCGTGCTCTTCCGCAACCGCAAGGGCGGCGATATCGTCTTTCCCTCCTATGAGGAGCCAGCCGCCGTGGCTGCAGCAGGAGCTTTCATCGTCTAGCGAGAAGACGCTCCCGAAAACGGCGGCGGGAAAACCGGCGAAGCGGTTGTCTTCCAGCCCGCCGGAGAGCCTGGCACGGGTGCGGATGAGAAGCGCCTTCCGGCCTTCCCAGCACACCAGCGCGATTTCTTCGGGATTGAGCGAGGCCGCCCAGTCCGCGGGAGCAAGCCCCGCCGAAGACTTGAGGGCATCGCAGCTGCGTTTGTGCCGCGCAAGCACCGACCTGGCGTCAAGCCACTCGCAACGGGCTGAATACCAAGCCTTCCAGTCGCTCAGGGGCAAATCCACCACAAAGTCGGCGCTTGCGGGAAGGATGCCGGAGAGCTTGCTGGAAGAGCCTTTCATCTGCGCGGGGACAGACAGGAACCAGCGCTTGTCGGAAATGCCGCAGGGCCGCAGCCGGATGTTCTGAGTGCGGTAAGACTGAAAATTGATTACGGTCCACTCGCAGGCACCGGAAAGGAAGGACGAGAGGGCCTTGCGGTCGACCTTTCCCTTCAGGAAATCGGCGGGAAGCAGATGGGCCGCGGCGGAATTGCGCACTATTACATAGCCTTCGCCGCCGCCGGCTTCCCTGACAGCTTCGCCGAAATCGGGCGCGTCGAGGATGGAAGCGCCGGAGGCGATGTGCGTGAGCGCCTCGGAAATTGCAGCGGTGGAAGGGCTTACGAGCAGCGCCGCCCGCTTCTGGACGGTGTCAACCACATAGGAATGATGGAGCCCCAGCCCCCCGAGCTGGGCAATGACGCCCTTCGCCGCTTCGGAGGTGTCGCCGGCGCTGCGCCCGGCGTCGATGCCAAGGAGCGGCACCAGGGTGGAGCTGTAGTCGTATGAAAGCACGATTTCGTGGTCGGACAGCCTGCCTAGCTCTATCCTCCTGAACACGCTGGAGGAGTCGAGCAGCATGGCGAGCGCCTTGCCTCCGTTCCTGAAGCACATCACCTCCACGCTCCTGGAGGGAACCGTGCGCAGCAGGCGCGACGCTTCACTCGCAGCCTCCCCCTGCGAGCAGGAGACCGCACCCGCGAGGGCGAGCGAGCAGAGCAGCAATGTAAACCGGCCTTTCATGATACAAGATTACAAAGGTAAGAAAAAAAAACGCTATCTTTGAAAAACTGAATCCTTTAACATTTTTCCTTCTTCTGCGTCTTTATTGCGTATGACCGCTGAAGATTTCAGAAAAACCTACCTGCCTCTGGGAGAGTCGCTCTACCGCGTGGCCTTCCGTCTCCTCGAAGACGAGGAGGAGGCGAAGGATGCGGTGCAGGACCTCTTCATAAAGCTTCTAAACTCCGGCAGCAGGCTGGACGGCGTCCGGAACGCCAAGGCCTACGCAGTCACTCTCATGCGGAACATGTGCATAGACCGCATCCGCGCCGCCTCCAGGCTCCACACGGTGGAGTGCGGGGCCGACAGTCCCGAGCTCAGCTTCATCCCGGTGGAGAGCGACGTCATCGCCACCAAGGAAAAGCTCAGGAGGGTGCTGGCCATCATCGCCGGGCTTCCGCCGAGGCAGCGCGAGGTTGTCAGGCAGAGAATCTTCGAGGACAGGAGCTACGAGGAAATCTCAAGGGATACCGGCCTGAGCGAGAACAACCTGAGAGTGCTCCTGAGCATGGCCAGAAAAACCATAAAAAGGGAATATGAAAACGATTGAAGAAATAGAAAAGCTTACCGAAAGAGAGCTCATGCAGATGGCGGACGACCTTTCCGTGAAGGTGCCGGAAGGGCTCACGGAAAGCCTTGAAGAGCTTGTCGGCGCCGCCGCCCTCACCTCCGCGGAGCCCCGCAGGAAGCCCTCCTTCATCCCCTGGGCAGTCGCGGCTGCAGCAGCTGCGGTGCTCGCCCTGGGCATCTCCCTGAGCGTTCCCCGCCGCCCTAAAGACACCTTCAGCGATCCTTACCTGGCCTATGCCGAGGTGCAGAAGACCTTCGACCGCATCTCGCAGAAAGCAGCCGAAACCGCCGGCAAATCCGTCCCGGCCCTGGAAAAGACGGAAGAGTTCATCAACCTCATCAACAGATAGATAGACATGAAGAAGACAATACTTGCAGCCCTGCTGCTCATCGCGGCCCTGCTGCCCATGAAGGCCCAGAAGGCCCAGACTCTCTACAACAAGTACTCCGACGAAAAGGGCATGAGCGCGGTCTACATCTCCCCCGCTATGTTCCGCCTCATCGGAAAGGTGCCCAGCATCCAGATGAGCGGAGACGTGGACATCTCGCCCATCATCAAGAACCTCAACGGCATGTACATCCTCAACTGCGAAAACCCCGAACTGTCCGACAGGCTCAGGAAAGACGTGGACAAATACACGAAATCCGGCCAGTACGAACTGCTCATGGAAGCCAAGGAAGATGGCGAGGTGACCCGCATGTACACGATAGGCAACGACAAGATAATCAAGAGCTTCGTGTTGCTTTCGGCGGAACGCGGCGAGACTTCGTTCATCAGCTTCGAAGGCGAGATTCCGCGAGACAGGCTGGAAGAGGCGATAGTGAAAGCCGCCGAGTAAGTTTTTTTCTGATATTCAGTTATTTTTCACTATTTTTGCGCCCGCAAAAATAGTGTTTTTTAATGTTGGATATCAGGAATATAGCGCTGATCGCTCACGTTGACCACGGCAAGACCACGATGGTAGACCGCATGATCTACCAGGCCAACCTGGTGCGCCAGCCCGAGAATCTGGGACAGTTGATTCTCGACAGCAACGACCTCGAACGCGAGAGGGGCATCACCATCCTCGCCAAGAATGTGTCGGTTACATACAAGAACGTAAAAATCAATATCATAGACACTCCGGGCCACAGCGACTTCGGCGGCGAGGTGGAGCGCGTGCTCAACATGGCCGACGGCGTCCTCCTTCTGGTGGATGCTTTCGAAGGCTGCATGCCGCAAACCCGCTTCGTGCTCCAGAAGGCCCTCAGCATGGGAAAGAAGCCCATCGTGGTCATCAACAAGGTGGACAAGCCCAACTGCAGGCCCGAAGAGGTTCAGGAAGAGGTCTTCGATCTCATGTTCAACCTCGACGCATCCGAGGAGCAGCTCGACTTCAAGACCGTCTACGGCAGTGCCAAGCAGGGCTGGATGGGTCCCGACTGGAAAAATCCCACCGGCGACATCACCTTCCTGCTCGACACCATACTCTCCGAAATCCCGGCCCCCAAAGTCACGGAAGGCACTCCGCAGATGCTCATTTCCTCGCTCGAGTACTCCCCCTACGTGGGCCGCATCGCGGTGGGCAAAATCACCCGAGGCAGCCTCCGCAGCGGCCAGCAGGTCACCCTTTGCAAGCGCTACGACATCCGCCAGAAGTGCAAGATAAAGGCCCTCATGAACTTCGAGGGGCTCGGAAAGAAGGAAGTCGATGAAGTGCAGTGCGGCGACATCTGCGCCGTGGTGGGAATCGACGGCTTCGAGATAGGCGACACCATCGCCGACTTCGAGAACCCCGAGGCCCTGCCCCCCATCGCGGTGGACGAGCCCACCATGAGCATGCTCTTTACCATCAACAACTCCCCGTTCTTCGGCAAAGACGGCAAGTATGTGACTTCCAGGCACATAAAGGAGCGTCTCGACCGCGAGCTCGAAAAGAACCTGGCCCTGCGCGTGAAGCCCGGCCTGAACGCCGACTCGTTCGTGGTCTACGGCCGCGGGGTGCTGCATCTGTCGGTGCTCATCGAAACCATGCGCCGCGAGGGCTTCGAACTGCAGGTAGGCCAGCCCAAGGTGCTGGACAAGACCATAGGCGGGCAGAGGTGCGAGCCCGTCGAGGATCTCTCCATCGAGGTCCCCGAGCAGTTCGTAGGCGCCGCCATCGAGCTGTCCACCCGCCGGAAGGGCGCGCTGGTGCACATGGAGCCCCGCTCCGACCGCACCCTGCTGGAGTTCGAGATTCCCACCCGCGGGCTCATGGGGCTGCGCAGCAACCTGCTCACCGCCACCCAGGGCGAAGCGGTGATAGCCCACAGATACAAGGAGTACCAGCCCTACAAGGGCGACATCGAAAGCCGCACAAACGGCGCCCTCGTGTCGCTCGAAACCGGCGACGCCATAGCCTACTCCATGAACAAGCTGCTCGACCGCGGCCGTTTCTTCATTGAACCCGGCGAAGAGATTTACGGCGGCCAGGTGGTCGGGGAGCACACCCGCGAACGCGACCTCAACATCAACATCTGCAAGACAAAGAAACTCACGAACGTGCGTGCCGCTGGTTCGGACGAAAAAATAATCCTCCCCCCGCCGGTCAGGATGAGCCTCGAGGAAATGCTGGAATACATCCGCGAAGACGAGCTCGTGGAGGTGACGCCGCACCACCTGCGCATGAGAAAAGTATTGCTGGACCCGCTGCAGCGGAAAAGAAACAGCGACAACGAGTAGTATTTAAAGAAAATTTTGCTAACTTTGCAACCCTTTGTAATCGAACTTAGGAATCTGGCCTCCGGCAAATCCGTTTTCGAATGGAAAGCCGGGCGCGAGTTCTTTGAAACTTTCGGGAATCCCGACATCCTGGACGCGGCAATTGCCGTAACCGCCGCCGTGAGCAACCACGGACTCACCGTCGGCGTAAAGGCTGCTATAGCCGGCAGCGTTACAGTGCCATGCGACAGGTGCCTGGAGGATTTGCAGCTTCCGGTGGAAACCTCGTTTGAGGAAACCTATGCCCCGGAAGGCCCGCAGCTGGACCTCAGCCAGGACGTCTACGATTTCGTGGTCACGTCCCTGCCCATGCAGAGGGTCCATCCCGAAGGCGGATGCAACGGCGAGGTTACGAAGTACATTACGATTGAGCAATAAAATTTAAAAAGTAACATACAATGGCACATCCTAAACACAAATTCTCGCATCAGAGAACAGCCAAGAGGCGCACACACGACTTCGCTCCCGTCCCCACCCTGGCTACCTGTTCGAACTGCGGTGCTACCGTACTGTATCACAGGGTATGTCCCGAGTGCGGCTACTACCGCGGACGTCAGATCATCGTCAAGGACGAGAAGTAGTTTCCCGGGGCCATGCGCCCCTGCAGCGGCCCTATAGTTCAACGGATAGAACGGAGGTTTCCTAAACCTTAAATCTAGGTTCGATTCCTAGTGGGGCTACAAGTAAAGCCAGGCTTTTCGCCTGGCTTTACTTGTAGCCTTGTCTTCGACTTACGGGGGAAGAATCCCCCATACCCCTGCCAGACCCCTGCCATCCCGCTGCGGCCCGGGCGCTGGCCACCATCACCACCGCACCCGGGAGAGGCAATTTGCAACTTTTAAGGAATTGTTAGTGGATTTGACGAAGATTCAGAAGTAGGCGTTTGTTTGAACACATTAGGGATGCTTTTGAGAGTGATTCTGAGAAATCTTTCTCCCTGTCACGGAAGGAAGTGAGGGAACGATGGAAGTACAGCATATAAGAAAAGCCTCCAAATCTCTCCGGAGGCCGATTCCCTTTTTTATAGTGCTACATGCAGCGATAGTAGACAACATGCGCACTGCGATGCAAGTATAGAATTATTTTCGATTTCAAGTAAATTTCAAGCAAATTTCATGTCAAGTTGTGAGGATCATGGAACCTTCATCGTCCAGGCACAAGAGACGTCGTCTATAAGAAACCGTTGCAGTATCCCGAATTAATTCGTACCTTTGGATAGATTTGAAAATGTCCAAACAATGTTAAAACGGATTCTTTCCATCATTGGCACAATATCGCTTTTCACCGCGTGTTATCAATTCGATGATTCCGCCCTACTACAGCAGCTTCAGACCCAGAAAAAGTCCCTGCAAAGTCTCAAAGACAGAATTGCTGCTTTGGAGACTGTGCGGAAGGCTTATGATTCCAATCTGTTCATTACCGGAGTTACCACGGTTGACGCGGGTTATGTACTTGACTTTTCTGACGGAAGCTCCGTAAAGATATTGAACGGAACCGACGGTAAGGCCGGTTCCGGTGAGACTTTTATCCAAAGCATAATAGTCGGGGAGAGTTCCGTGCAGTTTGTCCTTACAGATGGCACTGCGATTGAGATCCCGTTATACGATGCACTCTCAATCGAGTTCGATTCGGACAATCTCCTGGTCATGGAAGCTGGAGGTTTATTGAAAATAGGATACAAAATCACGAGCAATCTCGACGACATAAGCGTCGAGGCCGTCTCATCTTCCGACCTTAAGGCTTGGGTTACTTCCAGTGGATTAAAGGAAGGGTCGATATTCGTTCAGGCAAGCGGCACAGTGGATGAATTCAGCAAGGTTACCGTACTTGCCGCCAATGGCAAGAGGGTGATTGTCCGCACCCTCACTTTCGAAAATGCGATGATACAGGTAAAGACCGGAAGTGAGATTACTGTACCCGTAGATGGCGGTACCGTCGATCTGGTATATCTGGCTAACATGGATTTCAACGTGTATATTCCCGATGGCGTTGATTGGATTTTCCAGGCAGGCACAAAGGCTATGAGCACCCGGACCGCCAGTGTGCAGGTCAGCAAAAACGAAGGAATTCCGCGCTCGGCAGTGGTATCGATCGGGGATCCGGAAGCGCTCCACATCGACTTCACCATCAGTCAGGAATCAAGCCTCGACCCGGCGGAGATACAGGCACTCATAGAATTGTACGACAGAACCAGAGGTAAAAACTGGAAAAGAAACGACAACTGGTGCTCGGACAGGCCACTGAGCGAATGGTACGGGATTTCGGTGAACAATAAAGGGCGTGTTATTTCCCTATTTCTGGATGACAACAGGCTGAACGGTACGATTCCCGAAAGCATCGGCAATCTTTCCAAACTACAGGATCTTGATCTCAGTCAAAACAGCCTGACGGGCAGCATTCCTTCGCAAATAGGCAATCTAAAAGAACTGGAGTCGTTATCTCTGTATTCAAACCACCTTTCCGGTGATTTCCCGGAAAGCATCACGAGCATTACGTCGCTTAAGTATATTTACCTCCAGTATAATTACGGCATCACCGGCAGCCTTCCCGAAAGCATTGGGAACTTGGATCAGCTGGTTGTTATCCGTCTGGACGGGAATGAAATGTCGGGGCCTCTGCCGGCGAATCTCGGCAAGCTGACAAAACTCGATTTCATTGATTTTACCGCGAATAAATTCTCGGGCAGCATCCCCGATTCATACTCCAATTTGAAGAACCTCAGTGGTTTATATTTAGAAAATAATCAATTGACAGGCGCTATTCCGGATTGGATTGGAAGTTTGAGTCTTCTTACAGCTCTTGCCCTTGCCGGTAATCAATTTACCGGCACTATTCCGGAAAGCATAGGCCAACTTAATAAACTGAGGGTATTGGGCATACAGAATAATCCCAAATTGAGCGGAGGCGTTCCTGAAAGCCTCGGGAATTTGAAAAACGTATGGTGGTTCTGTCTGTATAACTGCAATTTATCTGGCCCCATTCCGGAAAGTCTCGGAAATCTGGAAAGTGTGCAGACATTCGTATTGTCCAGCAACAGTCTTACCGGTCAGATTCCGGAAAGTTACAGCAAGCTCTCGAACATGAACGATTTCTACATTTCCGATAACAACGTAACCGGGAATCTCCCGGATTTCTTGGCGGATCTTAGCAACCTTACATGGCTGGAGACCTATGGCAACTGCATGAAAGGCGAGATTTCCGAAACGATATTGGATTCTCAGCACTGGATCAGCGATTGGAACCAGGATTATATCCTTCCCCAACAGTCTGGCTACGGCCTCACTGCAACCATGTACGAATCCACGGATTTCTCAAAGGACGGAGAGGTGAAGATTCTGCAGCAACATAGCCGGGGAAATGGAATCCAGCTGATTATCACCGGGGACGCTTTCGTAGACAAAGACATCATCAACGGCACTTTCGACACCGCCGCAAAAGAGGCGATGGAAGACTTCTTCGCAGTGGAACCGTATGCGACATTCCGAGACATGTTCGACGTTTACAGCGTCACAGCTGTTTCCAAAAACAATATCCTTTCAGGCGAAACCGCCCTGGAGAGTTACTTTGGCAATGATACTTATATAGGAGGAGACCTTGCAAAGGCTGTGACCTACGCCCGGAAGGCCGTGAACAATCTCGATGAGGCTCTCATACTCGTACTCGTAAACAAAAATAAATATGCGGGAACTTGCCACATGTTTCCTTATACCGGAAACGAAGACTTCGGAAACGGACTGGCTGTTGCATTCTGCACCATGGAATCCAACAAGGCTAGCAGGCGGGGCACTCTCGAACACGAGGCCGGAGGCCATGGATTTGCGAAACTGGCAGACGAGTACGGCTATTCGAACTATGGAGCCATCCCGGCTGACCAGAGAGAAAGCCATATCATAGCTTTTAAGAACGGCTGGTGGAAGAACATCGATTTTACCTCTGACCCGGCTCAGGTGAAATGGTCCAAGTACCTGGAGGACAGCCGTTACCGTTACGATGGCCTGGGTGTATTCGAAGGCGGTTGCACCTATTGGACCGGAGTGTGGAGACCCACCGAAAACAGCATCATGCGTTACAACACTGACGGTTTCAACGCGCCTTCACGAGAAGCGATCTGGTATCGTCTACACAAGCTGGCCTACGGAAGCGGATGGAATTATAATCACGAGGAATTCGTGGAATATGATGCAAAAAACCGAAAGACATCGGCATCTGCTCCACGTCGCAATTGTGTCGAACATTCTGAAGAGTCGTATGAGCCGCTCCCCCGTCCTGTGATGGTAGACATTACCTGGAGGGAACTGCTCGAAAGCGCAGAAATAACGAATCACGGTCAAGTGAAAATAGTAAAAGACAACAATAATCATGAAGAGAAATTTAGTGTTACTCCTCGCGCTGACCGCAGCACTGGCGGTGAGCTGCACGTACGATGATTCGGCGATAAAGCAGGAGATAGAGGACCAGGGGAAAGAAATCGAAGCCCTCAAGCAGAGGGTATCGGCGCTTGAGGCTGTCCAGAAGGCACATGACGGTGACCTGTTCATCACCGGTGTAACCACCCTCGAGAACGGCTATATCATTACCTTCTCCGACGGCAGCTCCGCCACGATCTATAACGGCGAAGCCGGAAAAGACGGGGAAGAATGGATTTCAGGAGTGGAGTTAGGGGAAACTACGGTGTTATTCCATCTTTCCAGCGGTGCGGACATTACCATTCCCCTGCTCTACGCCCTGTCGGTTGCGTTTGATTCGGACAGCAATATCACGATGAAAATCGGCGACACGAAAGACGTGGGCTACACCATAACAAGTTACACGGACGAGGTCTTTGTGGAGTCTGTGTCTTCTTCGGACCTGAAAACCATAGTGTTGCCGTCTTCCGCCAAAGAGGGTGTGATTCGAATCAAATCCGAGCGCAATACCGACGAGTACAGCAAGGTGGTGGTGCTGATCAGCAACCAAGGGAACGCCATCATGCGCACATTCACGGTCAGTGCCGACGGTGAAGGGATGCCATATTTCGAGCTGGAACCGTCCGAAGTTGAGGCTCCTGCTAATGGTGGAGATTTTACTGTGCAGGTAAAGACGAATATCGGCTACACCGTGAACAGCGTATCCGACTGGATTTCCGAAAAATCTTCCAGCACTTCGGGAGATATTACAACTCTCGTTTTCACTGCGGCCAAGAACGACACCATGAACGAAAGAACGGGTAACATCAGCTTCTGCGCCGACAATACCCAATGCTACATGGTTACGGTCAGTCAGCGCGCTTCATCCGATGCGCCTGACAACTGGTCCCAGAAGGAATTCTATCATCGTTCCCTGGCCATGCGCTTCACTGCCACATGGTGTGGCTATTGCCCCATGATGAATTCGGCGATAGCGGTGGTACAGTCCCAGAACCCGGACAAGATAGAGTATCTTGCCATTCATGAAGGCAACTCCGAACTCGCGACACCTGAATTCAGCAAAATCCAAAGCGCCTATGGTATAAGCAGTTATCCTTCCGGAGTCATGGATGGGCGCGCAGTTATTCCGAATTATGACATCTCCACCGCGACCGCGGTTTTCACAAACCTTCTTATTGAAATGGAATCCAATTATCCCGTAGCCACCGGAGTAGCCATATCCTCTTCTCTCAACGGAGAAAAAGTGGATGTGAACCTCAAGCTTTACTCCAAAGTGTCGGAAGCATTGAAAGTGACGGTCATGCTGGTTGAAGACAGTATTATTGGATATCAGGCCGACTATATCGACGGTAACCATAACGACTATGTCCACAACGGAGTATGCCGAGCTTCATTCACGGATATGAACGGCGACGACATCTACATCAGCGACGCTTCGAAACCTTACGGACTGAACTACAGCATGTCTGTACCGAATTCGGTTTACGATACAGCCAATCTGAAGATAATGGTATACGTGATGCGCTCGAATTCCGCGGTGTCACACGTGAAGAACGTGTCTAACGCAAATTACGGCGACTTCGGCTATTACGTTGACAACGCAAAGTCTGTCCCGGTCGGGGCCACTTCCACATTGGAATTTGCAGACTGAACGTAAATATATTCGCCCCAAAAAGTGTATTTGCGTCCGGGACCAAGTCACTGGGAGCCTGATCCCCCAAGACCTCCTGGGTCGCTTCGCTCCTAAAGGTGTGAGGGCTTTGCGTCCGACCTTAGGCAAGCGGATTAGTAAGAGGCTATACAGATACCGGGCTAAAAAGGTGATGTTTATAAGATTTTAGCCCACTATACGAAATAAAATCGGCCTTTCATCACGTTTCAATAGCGATTTGCACAATTAACTGCCACTTAAAGAATGCTTGTTTGTTTGCATTGTTGTCCCATTGTTTTACCCAAATTTTGAGCAAATCTATAACAAATTGAAAATAAGCGAGTCCTGGACTTGTATTAGAAGTTTCCTAAACCTTAAATCTAGGTTCGATTCCTAGTGGGGCTACAAGTAAAGCCA